>WNGC01000806.1_pt1 | contig 18623 bp, 26 predicted proteins | sample 5400051 | NCBI WGS metagenome assembly WNGC01 (sample SAMN13153368, study PRJNA577476) | soil metagenome | isolation source: 20 cm soil or saprolite under grassland replicate 2 | place: USA:California | collected 2016-06-15
CTCAGAAATCTCGGACTCATCGGCGACCTCACCGACAATTTCAATGTCCGGTTGATCAGCAAAAGTTGTAAGAATGATCTCCCGCATGAGCCGGGGATGGTTCGCCACGAGGACGCGAATCGATTTTTCCATGGCACACTCCCTGCGCCGTAAGTCTCCGTCCTTAAGCAAGTTGAAGTAAGAATCAAAAAGGACCCACAAGGTGGGGCTAGTTCATTCACGTGGCAGGTACTACAGACTTCTAGGTAGGTACCAAGATTGACCTATCACGGACAGGAGTGTCGTAGTTTGGGACATGTCAACAAAAGGCGACACTGTGATCTGAATTCCCTACTTTTCTGTCTCTCTGCCGGGCAAGCCTCTTACTCCCAGTACCGCATCAATACGATTTTGGGTAATAGTCCCTATTAGTAAGCTAGCGAGCACGTCTCGCTTCTTCAATTACAGTTCTATGAAACATTTTTCGTTGACATCTATGAGAGTCTAAGTTTACCCTCTTCCTGCTTAGGTTGACGGCCAGGCTTTGGTTTCGTTGGCCGTTCCTTTGTTTTTGCAGCGTTCCCTGCTCTAAGCTTATGTCATCCATGAATGACTGCGTTCCCGTTTTGTCTATACGCGCGTTCTTGCTGATTGAGAATCGCCTCCTGCGCGAAGCCTTGGTTCGACTCTTCCGCAAGCGGCCCGACCTTGTTGTTGTCGGCCAAACTTCTTCCGCTGACGAAACACCTCTTGGCATCCTTGAGACTCAGTGCAACGTTTTGGTGGGCGATTCCTTCCTCCCCCCCCGCCTGCCGGCAAGTCTTGCTGCCAAGAGTGGAACGCCAGCTGGCTTTAAGATCATCCTAGTTGGCATGGAGCCTGACGAAGAACAATTCATGGCTGCCGTCCGTTCCGGAGTAACGGGTTATTTGTTGCAAGATGCATCTGCTTCGGATGTTGTTGCCGCTGTGCGTGCCGTCTTCCGAGGCGAGGCCGTCTGCCCTCCCCAGCTATGCTCCACGCTATTCCGTTTCGTGGCCCAAATGGCCAAGGAAATGCCTCTCCAGAACTCGACTTCAAAGCCCGATCTTACTTTGCGCCAGCAGCAATTGGTCACTCTCGTCGCCAAAGGGCTCACAAATAAGGAAATCGCTTCTCACTTGAATCTTTCTGAGTTTACGGTGAGGAATCACATCCATCGAATATTAAAACAGGTGGACGCCGTGAGTCGGAGTGAGGCTGTGGAAACCATTCGCGCCTACGGCTACTCGGTCAGTTCATGACCGTCCTGCTCCGGCAGGGTTATCGACCGTCAGTCCAGGCGGACATTCATATAGCGCAGCCAGCCAGCCAAGAATATCCATCGCCAGACCAAGAACGCTCGAGACACAGAAGCTTTTTGCGAGCGGACTGACTCCCAAACCTGGCGCACTCGATGCGGCTCAAAAAAAGGCAATTCTACAATTTCCGTCATATTCATATCCACCCAAGGAGCCAGTTCGTCAAGCCATTCTCTGACCGGGACAGGAAACCCGGATCTCTCCCTGCGGGCCAGGATCGCATCAGGCACCAGGCCGCGCATGGCCGCGCATTCAATGGATTTCAAGGGCTGGTTCGCTGTAACCAAGTACTCCGCCGGCAGAGACCGCACGAAATTCTGGAGCTCGACTGTAAGCAAGGGCATGCGGTTCAATATCGAGCACGCGACGGAATTGCGGTCCTCGAACCGGAGTATGGGAAGGCCAAGATCGCTCTTTGGCAAAGCGGAGTCGAGTTCGAACCATTCCGCCTTGAGCCAGTCGGGATGAGGCCGGCGGGCGAGCCGCCTTGCAAACGCCTGCAGGCCCCCTGGTAGAACGGTTCGCGTGGCAGCACGGGCCAGCTGGCGAAAACTCCCCTGTGGGAGATGAGCTGCGGCTTCGAACAGGGCCGTAGCGCTCCCCCAACGGCCTCGACGAAAATGCGCAAGCACGGCACGGAGCAGTTGGTTTGCGGAGGTAGCAAATAGGGTATCGCCGCCTTGGCCGCTGAGCATCATGCGCACCCCATTATCACGGGCAGCCCGAAATAGTTGCAGCTGAGCAAAGACTACAGGACTTGAAAATGGCTCTTCGTGCAGGCAAATCAGGGAGTCAAACTCTCCTGGTAAAGCCTCCGCCGAAACTCGCACTTTGTTGATGGACGAGCGGAAGCCAGAGGCGGCCAAATCTGCCCAGGTCTCTTCGCTTTCTGAGAAGGCGCCATTTTTTACGATTGGGACGCAGGTGTATAGCTGCAGCTGCCAGTCCGGATGAGTGCGCGCGAAGGCTGCACCAACAAACGAAGAATCGAACCCTCCAGAGTGGGCCGCGCCGAGAGAATTCTGGGCGCCCACTTGGGAAGTCACTGAGCGAACGACTAACTCCCCGAGACATTCGGCGGCCTCTTCGAATGAAAGCTTCGTTTGAACCGGAACCACGCGGCGATAAGGTGTCACGGAGAACGCGCTTGGCTTGTCGAGAGGCGCTTCGAGGTAATGTCCGGGGGGGACCTGCGAAATGCTTGCGAAGAAGGTCTCGGGAGCGTGGTCCATAGTGTTGTGGGCCAAATATCGGTAGAGGCTAGCGCGGTTAACTTTTGGGGCGGCAGAGGTCAGTTCCAGAAGGGCGGCGATCTGCGATGAAAAAAACAACCCCATGGAATCTGGACGTGAATAGAACAGGGGTCTAGTTCCAAAGGCGTCCCGCGCTAAAATCAGACTACGGCGATGAAAGTTCAGTGCCGCGAAAGCAAAACTTCCTCTAACTCGGGCCAGGCACTCGGGTCCCCATTGCTCGAGGGCGGCAAGCAGTATCTCGCGTGGCGAGTTGGATCGGAGGTCGTGACCGAACTTCTGTAGCTCCTGACTCAGCTCTGAGCCGTTGTCGACCACGCCGTCGCAAGCAAGAAAGACTTGACCATCTTCCGAAGCCAAGGAGTGGCTTAGGGCGTCGGAGCGATCTTCCTCCTCGAAGTGACAGTACGCCAGCATTGCAGTCGCCATGTCATTTGGGGCCCGTGAGTTACGGAAAGAGGAGTGCGAGCGCTCGGAAGTTGCGTCGAGAAACAACGAAGAAGGTTCAGAATTGTTGAACACGAGAATGCTGCGGACGTCTCGCCCCCGCTGCTCGAGAGACCGCAGAGCGCGTCGGAGCTGGCCAACGTGCACCGTCTGCAGGGTGTTACCAGCAAAACCGAGTATACCGCTCATGACTTGGTAGATTTTTCCCGGAGACTCAACCGATTATCCGACTTCCACTTCAACGAGGGCAGGCCCGTAGGAAGCTCGTGAATTCTGGCGGTAGCGAGGCGAAGCTCGTTGTGAACCCCACTTCGCTAGCACGAAGATCTCAAATACCGGTGGTTCAGTGACAGTACACGGCCGGGGCGGTGATCTCGGTCGTCGCTGGGAAATCGTACCAACCGTTCTCGGCTGACGAGGGGATCTCATCGGCGAACCACGGCAGCATGACTAGATCCTGCAAATGATAGGTGACGCCATCGACAGAGATGGCCACGACCGGGAAGTCGCGAAGGGTCTGGTTGTTATGTTGGGGATCACCCACTTCGAGGAGCGGGTTGAAGGCGCATCCCGCCGCGGGGTCGCTTTCGGGTGGATTCCGCCACTCGGGAACGGCGTTATTGAGGAAAGGATCGTTGAACAATTCGCCGGCTTCGTGGTTTAGGGCGCTGACGTCGGCAAACTGTGGGTCGATGAGGGCCGGGTCAAACCAGCTGGCATAGATGGCGGTCTGAAACGTCTCACTGCCATCCTCGTTCGGAATGGAGAAGGCCCTGTGGTATCCGCGCGACTCAGCCGTACAGTTTTGTGTAACGAAGATTGGTACTTCGTCCGGATCCACCCCTGTGACCTTAATGATGGTTCTAGCCAGTGAATCGAAGAAATCGAACAGAACGTCACCAAAGACGACGCTCCCCGATTGAATCAGCGTCCCAATCTCGGGACCGACCTCGATGTCGATGGTATGCATGATCTTCGGGGGCGCGAATTTGACGTGCCACTTTCTTTCCGCGTCCATCTTGTTCCAGAAGGTTGCCCGCTGCATCATGTCGTTGAATTGCCCGACCCCGTTGGCGAACGATGCGTCTTGGTATATCGGCGAATGAAGGATGTTCGTGACGGCATCTTTGGGATCGAAGGTGACAGCCACGTCGTGGTTTGGCCCGAAACCGACGAATTTCATCCGCAAAGGAACGAGGACGGAGTGAATGTGCGCCGGCCGGCCCGACCGCGGCGGATGGCCCAACATCGTGTAAGGGAATGTGACACCTCGAACCGTGAACGATGAAGAGAAGTGCGGCAGCGATCGGAAGTGTTCATCGTTGCTGTCTGTCTTGTTCTTTCCGATACCGCCGCGCGTTCGGTATCCGAGTGCTTTCAAGTGCTGGTGAAAGCTTCCACGGTCCATCTGGACAATCGCTCCTCGTGAGGGTGCTTGCGCGAACGCAGTTTGCGTCGCGACGAAGCCACCAACCACAGCGGCAATGCAAACACACACCAACCGTTTGAAACTGCTTCGGTGCTCCATTGGAATCTCCCCCGAAGGGCAGCCGGAATTCCCCATTGCAACCTCGAAACTGCGAAAAAACCATATGCTAGTCACCCTCTCGTGTCAAACTCAGATGGCCTTGACCACAGTGAGGCCTTCGCTGTTATCGAAGGCCACGCCGGAGTTTTCACCGCGCCAAAAGCGCGCCCCCCGCCCGCCTGACATGATCGCAAACGCCCTCCTCGTCTGTCACCAAATCAGCATCCTCACTGATCCAGTGAAAGCCCCCGCCGAGGAGCGCAATTTGTTTTTCGTCCACGCGGTGGAGTTTCACCCGAATCGCGCTTCCATTGTCGCTTCCTTCCAAAGTCAGCGACCGCGAATCGGGGTTTGAAAAGGTAAATTCGATCTCATTCCTCAGACCGTTGGCCTTTTCCATGGCAAAGGTCTTCTTCGCCATGTCCTCGCGCACCCAGTATCCCGTCCACGCGCCGTTCATGGACTGAATGCCAACCTTTTTGGGAAACTGAAAGACCACCCTCTGCCAGCGGGTCTCGTCGGTCAATAGCGGAGGCAGCGCCTTCCCGCCGAGCGTGAATTCATCCACAACCCAGATGCCGTAGAACGGCGGCCTAGAAGCCATGCCGAAGAGCCGGTTTTGGTAATCGTGCGCTCCATAGAGGTAGGAGCAGGCCAGAAATCCGCCCAACGTCAATTGCGCGATGAAGGCGCTGGCGTTTAGAGGCTTGTGATTAAACAGGGCGGTCTCGCGGCAGGGTGCCACGCTTCGATTGAGCAAGAAGAAGTCAACTAACCGCCGCGCATCCGGGAGAACAAGAAAGAAGCAGACGAGGAGAAGATGCAAGGAATAGAGCTTAACCGGCACGTCATAACACACGGTGAGAGCGAAAATGTGCGAAAAGACCGCAAGGCCAACGAGAGCTCCCAGAGTTGTCAGCCGTGGGACGAAAAGCAAAATGCCACTGAGCATCTGCACACAGCCGGCAAATACGCTGTAGCCCCGAGAAGCCCCCGTAAAGGTCCAGAGCAAGCCCATCAAAGAGTAATCGCCGAGGGGCTCGAGCAGTTTGCAAAGATTTGGCTGGGGAAAGTGCACCAGGAAAATCTTAGCGGCTCCGAACACCAGCATCGCGGCTCCCACCGAAAGCCGGACGTACGACCGGAGCCACTGGTGAATCCGTTGGTAGTTTGGGCGGGATCGATCGAGGAAGGACCAAAGAACAGAGGCAGCGAAGGCCAGGCCGAGAAAACACAAGACCCGCACATACTCGTAGGTGGTATCACCGCTGCAGTTCGTAGAGGTCATAATCTCGTGACTCAAGTGAAGGACATGCTTGCCGGCCCAAGGCACAAGCTTGTGCCAGAGTGATTCGTATTTTTGCGCGAGTGAGCCAGTGTGAGGAAAGGCCCCGAAGGGGAACGGAAGGAAGTACAAAATAAGGTACACAAAGGCGAATCGAAACGCGAAAAGTTGAACGCGTGACCAATCGGCCGCTGCTTGATCCTGATTTTCCATCTTGAGCCTCCAGGGTGCGGGCATTGTACTCGGTGACGAACTCAAATTCTGGCTGTCACAATTTGAAATCCAGTCGCAGCAAACTCTAAGGGTTTTCGGGATTTAACGGGCCTTCGACACTCCCAAAGGTCAGAGACTCTCATCTAGTGCAAAATGTAGACTTACAGCTAGTGGGAGGATACCAGGCAGGCCCAGTTGCAAAGTAAAGCCGGCAAAAACCTATCCACGGGGAGGCTCGCCAGCAGATCTGGGAATTACGATTGCGTTTCGGGCGTTGCTTGAATTCGACGAAGCCTGGTCATTGAACTGGCGTAGAAGACGAAACGGTACCACAAACGTACTCACGAGGGTTGGCATCTTGACATCCTCCAGGCCGTACTCTGAGGGCTGCTCAGGAGCGTCCACGGCCGTTCCAAACATGTGGTCCCAGATGCTGAGCAAGCCGCCGAAGTTCTTGTTGTAGTGGCGCGGATCAGTCGAATGGTGGAAGGAGTGAAACCAGGGGGTAACGAATACTCTTGATAGAACCCCAAAGCGCCATTTGATCCTGCTGTGCTGTGTATTCAAAACAAATTCCATAACCAAGTAGAGCGGGAGCCAGCTCATCGGAGACGCCCCCAATGTCATCTGAGGGACGAATTTCAGAGTATCGGAGATGAAGTGATCCACTGGATGGAAGCGGACCGTGGTCGCAAAGTTCAGTTGTTCCTGCGCATGGTGTGTGGCGTGGAACGCCCACACGAAGCGGCTCGCATGTTGAAGCCTGTGAACCCAATAGCTGCAGAAATCAGCAAGCAGAATCCAGAGGATTCCCCGCACGATGGGATGCAGACTGCCCACTATCCTTAGCTGCAAGAAAGCGAGCCTAGAACCCAGGAAGCTGAAAAACGCAGCCATGAACAAAAGCTGGTTCAGTCCGCTGCGGTAGTAGAACCAATAAGCCACGTCTTGCAGGAAGCCCCGGCTGCGATATTGTTGGGTTGTTCCTCCCGAGGCTCGCTCCAACAAGTAAACAACGAAATAGAAAACGATCCCCACTGCCAACGCGCGGAGGCATCCACCGGCAACATTGCGCAAGGGGGCCCAGTGAAGGAGCGCGTCCGATATTTGCCGCAAACTCATCGAGATATTATGACCTGGAGAGCGCGACAGTCAACAGGAGTAAATTGCGAGTAAATTGGCCGTATTTTTCCATCGATTTTGGAACTCGTCAGAGGAAAGGCTTTTGATCAGGTTGTTGTTCGAAGTTTATTGCTGCAAATGAAAAAAATATTGGATGCTGAGAAGCCGAAGTCTGACTTGACACGTCAGTGTGGCGAGAATAGAATCGCAAATGGCTAAGCGTGATGTCCCCCGCAGCCGATAGCCCCCCAGCTAAATTTCTGCTTACGCTTCGCGCGTGGGAGCGGATATTATGTCCCTGAAAGTGTCTCGAAATCCAGCTGTAGACCTCGCTCCCATGAAGAATGAGAGCGTCCTGTTTCAACCGGAAACCAATAAATTCTGCCTATTGAACGCCACGGCCGCTTTCCTTTGGAATCAACTGGAGCGGCCCTGCACGGTGACTGAACTTGCGCAAAAGCTTTGCGATCATTTTGACGGGGTCAGCCTCACGGAGGCAATTCGAGACGTCGAACAGACAGTGAACGAATTGCTTTCTACGAAGTGTTTGACGTCGTCCCAAATCTAACTATCTGTGTGAGGAGCACTTCCTTGGACGAAAAACAGAAACAGTTACCGAAGCCCCCTGAGAAAGAGCAAAGGCCTAAATACGAGGCTCCGCGCATCAAGGTTTTGACCGAAGAGGAGGTATTGAGCGCTTTTCAAGTCACTGCTGCGGGAACGCACATGTGGTGGGGATAACCCGTTGCGCCAAATGGCCGCCCGGCGCGGACACGATGGGGAGCGAGTTTGCAACTCTGTCGGGCAAGTCGGAGAAGGAGTGGTATCGTTTCGGACAGACATTGCTGAGAATGGAGTGCAAGGACCGCGCCTTTTCGCGGCGCTTCAAAGATATTTATGGTGAATGCGCGGTCGAGCCGAACGAAGACATGACCGCGTCGCACGTCGTTTTCCGGGTGGCGGGCCTTCCGTCTGACTCCAGCGTGCTGGCAGTTTCGCTCATTCCCAACCCGCCAGATGGAGCCGATTTTATGCGCCGGTTGGTTCCCGAGCGTCGCTACCTGGAGTGCCAAGAGAGTGCTACAGGATGGAAGATGCTGGCGTTGCCTGAGGCTCCCGATACACCCGTGCTTGCCTTCGGACCATCCGGAATTCTGGTTTCACGGAACCATCCGTGGCAACACCCAATAGCTCTCTACGCGATCAGCAGCGCGTTTCGGCTGCAGCCCGATGTCTACTTGTTCCACGCTGCTTCCGTAGGCATCTCGGGGAGCGGCGTCTTGCTTTCCGGAGCCAAGGGGACGGGGAAGACCACCTTGTCACTCTGCTTTGCGTCTCGGGGTCACGCTTTTCTCGGAGACGAGTGGGCGGCGATCTCGTCTTTGACTGGCGAGCTTCTGCCGCTGCGACGGGCGGCTTCCATCCGTCCTGGGCTGCAAGCAGCAGGGCTCAATGAATACTTGCAAGGCCATTCGTGCGATACGGAGATACTTCCGGACGGGACGCAGCGAGTACGCACGAAAGTCGGAACGGTTTTTCCTCGAGCCCTCCCCCAGGTTGTGCCGCTCACCGACGTTTTCTTTCTTCGCCGGTTTGCGCCACGGCCCGTAGTGGAGCGCTTCACCCCTAGCGGGGGAGAGCTTCCGCCCATTTCACCGTTGTTGGCGAGCGTTTGGGGTTATCCGCCAGCCGAGCGGGCGCTCCAGCTGTTCCGAACATTGGGCAAGGCACGCTGGTGGCACTTGGACCCCGGTGGATCGCCGGAGGAAACGGCGGACTTGATTGAAGAAACTCTGAAGGAGGGTTTATGGGACTGATTCTGCGGGAGAAAGCCGAGCACCTTGCAACATTCCGGTGGCTGGAAGTGTTCCTGATGGAGACGCTCGCCCGATGGGTTCCTACCACACCTGAGATGGAAGTGAAGGTGTTGATGGGACGCCACATTTGGGATGCCGCTCAACACGCCGACGCTCTCGGCAAGAGGACGTTCGAGCTGCGGGCTCCGATGCACTACACGCTCGCGCCGCTTCCCTTGCACCTCAGCACGATGAACGAACTGGCGTCGGTCGAGGACACGACAGGCAGGCTCCAGTCGGTTTACGACGTCATTTTGCCCGGCTTGGCCGCTCGATATCAGCAATACCTGCAGAACTCCGACTCCTTGCTGGACGAACCAAGCTTCCGGGTGATTGAGGGAATCCTTAACGACTATGCACGTATGCGGAAAGAGAGCGAAGAGGTTCGGGCAGAGCTCCGGGAAACTCTGGTGTTCGATCCCGAGCGAGCAGAGCGATGGTCCCGGCAAGAAAGTGCGATCAGCGATTTTGTGGTGCAGGGCAGCGGCGCCACGCTGGCGCGGGAGGCGAGCGCATGAGCGCTTCTTCCAATCGAAAAACTGTGCAGGGAGTCACTCTATGTGCTGACCCGGCCCGTGAACCGTGCTTTCGAGTGGCACAGCTCGACAACGAGATGCAGAAATTTGAGAACGGCATGTCCGAAGATGCCCGTCGTGAACGACTCCATCGTCATATGAATAACGAGATGGGGGCGCTCGAGATCGCCGCTCAGTGTCTTGCCGATTTTCCCGAATCACCTTGGGACCTACGCATGCAACTGGCGCGGCAGGCATTCGACGAGAGCCGGCACGTTCACGGCCTCCACCAGCGGTTGCGGCAGCTCGGCGGCTATAAGGGCGAATTCCCGATTGGGAATTTCGAATGGGCCGTCACCAACATGTGCGACACCTTGGCCGCTCGGCTTGCCATCCAGAACCGCACCTTTGAGGCTGGACAAATGGACCTGCTTGGGTCTCTGCGGCAAATCTGGCGATCGGTTGGGGATGAGAGAACTGCGGAAGTCTTGGAGCACATCCTTGCCGATGAGATCAATCACGTGCGCTTCGCGAACCAGTGGATCCGGAAGTTAGTCCAAGCGGATCGACGGCTTTTGCTTAAGGTCGCCAGCGCGGTGCGCTTTCTTGCGGATACGAATTCGGCGCTTGCTGGCGAGACGTCCGCGAATTCTGGAGAAACTTCGGCTGAGCAACACAAGAAGCTGGGGATCAACGTCGAAGACCGTCGCCATGCGGATTTCAGCGACGATGAAATCAATGAGATCCTGCGTCAGGCAGGCATGAGTTCGCTGGCCAGTGCGGGAGCCCCGGCGTAGACAGATTCAACGATTCACTGGCTGTCCGCCCAAATGGGCAGAGGCGAAAAGCAGGAAAGGTGAGTTAGTGACTCCTTGATTCCTCGATGGTCCTAAGGTTTCCTGAGAATGTCATCGCGGTTATTTTTCGCAAACACGGAGAACCCCATGAATACAAGCAACACGAACTCGATAGAAGCAACCGCCTTCGCGGCGGGGCCGGCGCGCGATTCCCGCTTTGACGTCAAGGAGAGGTGGTCGGAATGCCTGAACTTGCCGGACACCCACCCCGACCGAGACCTGGAGTTTTTTCACCGGCAGATGAACGAGGAGATCAACGGCATGGAGAACGCGGCGCGGAATTTGGCCGATTTTCCTGACGCGGAATGGAGCGTGCGTATGTCCATCGCGCGTCAAACTGCCGATGAGGCCCGGCATGTGCTGATGTTTCGGCGGATCCTTGAACGCCGGGGTGGGTGGTTGGGGCGTTATGCGGTTTTGAACTTCCAATATCGCATCATCACCAAGATTGACAATCTGGTCGGCAGACTGGCAGTGCAAAATCGAGCATTCGAAGCCGAAGGCGTAGACGCCGTGGAACCTGCAATTCAGAAGGCGCGCGACGCAGGGGATTCCGAGTTAGCCGATCTGTTCGAGGCGCAGCTTGCCGACGAGATAGGTCATGTCCGTTTTGCCAATGAATATATCGCGCAAGCTACGAAGAGCAACCCCATGAACGTCATGCGCGTCGGTCGAGCCCTGAACCAAGCTTCTGAAGCATTTCTGTCAGTCATGGGTCAGGAGGCCATCGACAGTGTGAAGTACACCACCAACGAACAGGGCCGACTGGAGGCAGGTTTCAGTCCCGAGGAAGTGCGGTTCGCCGCCGCGGATCGTAACGCAAGGAAAAAACATGCCGGAACATAGCTGGAGCGGCGACTTCCCCAGCGGCACCACCGACCCAGAGATTAGCTCCCCAGGATCCGCGGCCCTAGTAACTCCCATAGAAAAGAATCGCGGTTGGATTGAGTCTCCGGCTTATGACGTGGGGCTATTTGCGCTCTCGCCTGTCGCCGGCCTGCTGCTTATCTTGGTGGATCAAATGAGCAGGTGGGGTCACGCCGCCGGAGAACTCGCGATTTACTTTGTCGGTATCCCCCACTACCTGTCGAGCTTCACGTTTTATCTGGGAGACCAGAATCGAGACTACTACCGCCTGCGTTGGGCAGCCTTCTTCCTCGGCCCGCTCGTGATCTTCGCTTCCGTGCTAGGCCTGCGTGCTCTTGCAGTCCAGGGAGTTGTCCAGTCTGCAATTTTTGTCTGGAACGTCTACCACGTCTCACTGCAGAGTGCCGGTGTCCTTTCGCTTTACCGGCGATTGAACGGTGGAGAACAAACGGAAAAGCGTTGGGCGCACCTAACGATCTTGTCAGTCAACGCAACCATGGCTTTCTGGTTCCTGAACCGTTTTTTGCCGTTGTATCAACTACTGGTTCGAGTTCATCCATGGACGCCGATAGTTTTGCGATATGTTTGTTTAGCGACCGTTTTGGTGGCGGGAAGCGGTTACGCCCTTCACCTGAGTCGAAGACCGCGTCCTGTGAGGTTGCCGGAACAAGTGTTTCTGATCTCCAGCTTGCTGCTCTTTCATCCTTACCTCTGGGTCAAAGATTACCTCCTGGCCACCATCGCCATGCTGATGGGACACTTCATCCAATATCTGGGAATTATTTGGCTGCTGAATCGCCGCAAATACGGCCAGCAGACGTCCGGCTCCCTCGCACAACAGTGGTTGATCAGACTCAGTTCGCGTCCGCGATTGTTACTGGTGAGCTTGCTGCTTCTGGGTGGGTTCTTTCTCTTCATTGATCGGGGCAGCCGGATTGTCGGCATGTATTTGAGTTACATCATTGTCTGGAATTCCCTGGTGCTGATCCATTTTTACGTGGATGGGTTAGTTTGGGCGTTCAAGGATTCCTTTGTGCGGAAGACGGTAGGTCCATATTTGGTGCTGGAATCGCACGAGGTCTAAGCCAGATGCGGAGCATCCGAAGCACCACCTTCGTGCCAGATTCCACAGCTGATCAATTGCTCGCGTTTGGAGTTCTGTTAGGGCGGTCGGGGAAGGTTATCGAGTCCGAGATCTCCGGCACCAGCATGGGGAGCACTCTGCCTTCGGGGTGCCGCATCCGGATTCGCCCCTTGTCAACTGATGAGTACCGCCCCGGCCAGGTAGTAGCGTTCGTAGCTGGCGGTGCGATCTTTGCACATCGAATTGTCCATCGCAGCCGTCAGGGTGTTTTGACCCGCGGTGACAGTCATTCCTGGTGCGATCTACCGGTCCCGGTAAGTGCCATTCTGGGCGTTGTGTCGGAGCGCCAAGTGAATGGGAAATGGCATGTGTTTGACGACAGTGTCCCATTTGAATGCGAGAAGAGAAAGCGTAGTTGGATAATCGAGACTCTGCTTCTTGTCTGCTTGCAAATTGACATACGGCTGGCGCGCCGCGCATCGAAATTCCTGTTGTGGCTTGCTCGCTGGCGCCGGCGATTGGTTCGGAGTCTGTCCCAACCTGGTGAGCTCGCAAAATGAATATGGAAGAGCAGCGCGGCGCCGAGAGGAAACTTCTCCTGGCCTTGCTTGGCCGTCAGACGGAGGCGCTGGACAATCGAGCGATGGTGTTGCTGCTGCGCCAAGTGAATTGGCCAAATTTTCTCAACACTACTTCCGGGGATCTCTATCCCTGCGTGGCCTTTGGTTTAGAGCCTTACCTCAGTTTTCTCGAAGCGTCGCCGGAATGGGAACGGCTTTTCAAGGCCAGGCGTCTCACGGCAGTTCACAATCTCCTCCTACGCCAGGAATTGAGAAAGACTTTCGAAGCCCTGCAGCAGAGTGGCATCCCGGCGCTCGCGCTCAAGGGAGTGGTCATGGCGTACACCACTTATCCCGACCCGTCCTTGCGACCGATGGCAGATCTGGACCTGTTGGTACCGCCGGGCAAGAGAGCAGAGGCCGTGTTGATCCTGCAGACCCTTGGATACGAGTATCCGGAAGACGTGCTCACCATGCACCGGGATCCTAATCGATGTTTGAGCCAGGTTAAGGAATTTGCTCCTCCGCTCCGGCTTCGCGCCTCTCCTGTGCTGGTAGAAGTCCACAGCCAGCTGGAATGCAGCGAACCACTATTTCCGATGTCGATCGAAGAATATTGGTCCCGGTCTATCCTTGTCGATCTCAAGGGGCTAACAGTGCGGACACTTTGTCCGGAAGACTTCCTCTTTCACTTGTGTCTGCACCAGTCCAGCTGGCACCGGTTCAATAAGGGTCTGCTTCCCCTAGTTGACCTGAAGTTGCTGCTCGATTCGCGCACAGATTGGAATTGGGCAGGCATCGCCGAGCGGTCGATGCGGTGTGGATGTGCCACCTGGATGTACCTTACTTTGGAGCTCGCGCGCGACTTGGTGGGCGCGCCCGTACCGGACAGTTTCTTCCAAGCCCTCCCGCGCCCTCGTGATCTACTGCTGTTGCAGCCTGTGGCAGAAGAACAGATTTGGTCCGCACAATGCGGGCAGTCTGTCACCCCGGGATTTTTGCCGAGTCTCCTGGCGGAAGGGTCCTGGCGGAGCCGTGCGCGCGCGTTTGTAAATTACATACCCCTTCTGAGGCATGCGGAACTTGGATCGAAGCCGGGCGTTGCCGGCCTATTTCGTCGCGCCCGGCTTTCCCTGCGGCTCCTGACTGCTGCTCTCAGGAGCAAGATTCCGCGGTATTTTTATGCGTGGAAGAGTGGCCGCCTGAATCTTCGCACTATTCGCCAGAATGCCGCACGCTTGCGCTCGTCGAATATTTTGTTCGAGCAGATCGACCAAGAGACTTCGTGCGCGCACCAGAACTCCTTGGCGGAAAGTACCTCCCGAGCTCCTTTGGAGGACGCAGGAAACCATGAGCGCCAAATACGGACTGGGTGAATTCGCTCTTTTCCCACAAATTCACTCTGATCGGTCCTGGTATTTGAAATTAGGCGGCGTCGATGGCTACCAAAACCGCCCGAAGTCATTCCCGGATATTGCTTCTGAACTCTTCGGCCGCCCGACGCTGAAAGTTGTTGTGTTCGATAGTTGCGGCTCGGATTGAACGACCGGCCAGACTTACAGTTGCCGCGCTGTCTACCGGGGAAAAGCCTCAACTCTGCTCCACCCTTTTCCTCTTTGTTGCCCACATGGTGGACGAGATCCCGGTGAAGCGATCTGCCCGAAGACCTGATCTGACGTTGCGTCAGCAGCAACTGATGGCTCTCGTCGCCAAAAGTTTAACAAATAAGGAAATCGCTTCTCAGTTGAATCTTTCTGAGTTTACGGTGAGGAATCACATCCATCGAATATTAAAACAGGTGGACGCCGGGAGCCGGAGTGAGGCCATGGAAACCATTCGCGCCTACGGCTACTCGATCAGTCACTGAAGATTTCATACGCGCTTCGCAGGTACTTCGCGACCGTCCGACTACCTTGCCATGCGCATCTCGGGCCACAAGACTAGGTCAACTACCGCCTTTCACGTGCGGCGACAGTTTTCAGGTCTCGCTGAAGGTCCTCGAGATCGTACTGTGCAGTGATCTTCTTGGTTTTCACGTAATCCATCATTTCCCAGAGTGAGACTCCCGCCTCACGGGCGGCACGTGCAAGTGTGAGCTTGCCGTTGCCATACAGCCGCGAATAGTGGTCCAGCTTCCAGGTCCTGTATCGCCCGAGACAGAAGTTTTTCTTACAGTCGTCGAGCGATCGGATTGCTCGACTTCCTCTATGGCTTCAAGATCCCGAACAACTGTGTCAGGCAGCCTCGTACCCACTATCTGTTCCTTTTTCATCGCTCAGCCTCCCGAGCCTTCTTAAACACTTCAGCAACAACGGCCCGAGCAAGCCAGATTGTCTTACTCAACTCGTCAACTGCGTCCTCGAGTTCAGCCAAAGTCAGGTGCTTTCTGACAAATCCGTGGAACAACATTACCGCTGTCCCAACGAACGCGACCCTGGTAGAGCATCCTTTCTAAATCGAGGGACCTCAGGTTTCGTAGAAGCCCCCTACTCTTCACGCGTCTAATTACCGTGCCGTCTCAAGTAGTCTCCGGGAGGCAAGACAAGGATGCCCTCGACCTTCTTGCCGAAGAAGGATCCGAAGTGCCGAATGTCCCCAGTCAAAAGATGTTTGGCATTAGCTTCGATGGCCGCCAGTAGGATCGGTACGTCCTTCTCTGGCAAAGCGACGCCATGCGGAAGTTCGCGCTCGCCCGCATCGAAGAGCCGAACCTTTCCTTCCAGCCTCACTAGCCGCGTTCTTTGAACTTCATTACTAAGGTTAGCTCTCGCTTCTTCCAGCGCGTAGCGAGAGCTACTCAAGACAACCTCTCTGAGTTTCCACAGCTCAAGAATTCCTGTATCGGACCGGTACGCTGCCGAAAATAAAACATTAGCATCGAGGAACAGGCGGTCCATCTATGCAGGCCGTCGATGTGGAATCGAATCCGGGTCCATGCCTAGCTTCTGGACTTCTTTTCGTGCTTTGCGGTAATCCGCACGAGTGGTCGCATTGGAGAGAAGAAATTCCGCCTTACGCTCGGGAGTGTACCTTTCAATCGGGACCACGACGGCGGGGCGAATCAGAATGCCGTCTTCTCGTTCCTCCGCGGTAACGAGAGTACCCTCTTCAATGCCGAACCGCCTTCGCAATTTGGCGGGGACCACGATTGCGCCCCGCTTCCCCACCTTCGCCGATTCCATGTTTACCTCCCATCAGAAGTGTCTGAATATCCACATGCCCGATAGTCAGGCATAAGTCGATTTCCGTGTTGTGGACCTCATTCTTAACAAGGAATAGAATCCCCGCTGGCAAAGATGGAGCGGTCTATCGGAACCGAACCGACACTTGAACATCGTCGGCAGCCGACCTGCGGGAGCTCGGCGGACTCGCTCGGGTCGCGGAATGGCAGTCTCTTGTCAGTCATGGTACTCGTTGATCGGAAGGAAAAGGACCCTCTGGCGTCTCTAGCGAGTTCCTAGGCAGATTTTGCCGGCTTGGGTCGCAGCGTTTTGGGGTGCTGCGAAGCGGGTGACAGCAATCTGAACTCACGCTTTACGTGCCAAGCTGTAGCGAAGGATCCATAAGTTCTGCGGGCCAGCTCCGCTGCTGAGAGTGTCGGGTCCCTTTCAAGTGCAGCCCACATATCCGCACGGAAGCTTGGGCCCATCATCACTCGATAGCGATAGGAATTGTGATGCCGCGCTAAGTCTGCCGGTTGCAGAACATTGCTGGTTCGATCGCGAAGAACATTCGCAGCGACACGGATTGGGCTTCCTTCAAAACGCGGGTCTTCGCCGTGACGTCTAACCTGAAAATTTGTTCCCGTCTCGATCAAGTTCTGGCGTTGTCCGACATACAACCTGGCGAGGCGGGCGAACCGTCGGTCTTTCTTGTGCCAACTCGCCAACGCGGACCAGAATGCACGAAGCCGAGAAGAGCTTTGAGCTTCGACGATTTTCGTGAGTCGATCAGCATTAACCCAGGGTGCATGTATGCCAAACCATGTAACCAACACTGCTAGCACCCGCAGGTCATAGTTTTCCACTCCTTCAACACTGGCAAACAGAATGGTATCCTCGATATTCGGGTCGGCCGACGGGACTGCTGTAAAGTTCATGCCGATACCTGCCATGCACGAGGTAAGCATATCGGCTTGCGGGCTTTGAGTGGGGACGAGAGTCCTGCTAAATCCCATGACCAAGCCTCCTTCCAAGATCCGCAAGTGTTGCCCGAACGTGGGCTGGCCAGTCGGGATTGGCGTCCTGAACCTCCAGCCATGAAAGCACGTTTGCGAGTTAATCGGTTGTCGGTGCGAGTGCTATGCAGTCTCCTAAATCAATGCCTCGATCGCATAAGGCGAATAGTTTGGCGCAGAGGAGATCCACACGACCAAGAGAGCGGAGACGAATGGCGTTACCCGAAAACAATGCTTGCAGGCGTTCTTGCCATTGGGGCAGAAGCTGGTTTGCAAGTGAAGCCGGCCCGTTGTTCAACCAATCCTCCTGTAACGTATCGCCTCTGTCGCGAACCTCGGCCGCAAAAGCACGCGCGGCTTCCGCGATGTCCCTAGGAATTTCGGGATATAGAATGTCGCAATCCATGGTCAACCGAGACACAACGCCCAGTAAGTTAAGCGCCGCCCCACCGATGGCCACAGCCTCAAATTGAAGATGGCGCTTAGCCAAATACTGGTCAAACCAGACGAGAAGGTCGTATATGTCCATGCTGGGTATCATTATAACAGATACCCCTTATTTGGAAGATGGGCGGCAGCAATTCGTGTTCGCGTTCTAAATAAGCCAGGGTCGCACCGATTGGAATCGAAGCCGCCGCCTCGTAGTGACCGACCAAGTACAGCAGAGTCTTCGATCCTGCCGTCTCTGCTTCAACTTCATCGCGTTCGTGCGCACTCAAATCGCAGATGTAGTCCATGATGCGGAAATCGCCGCCGCCGAGACCTTTTCATACAGGAAGCCAGCGTGGGCAGTTGCGAGGAGCTGCGAGGGGCGACGGCTTACGTCAGAAGCCTTCCTAAGGCTTCCCAAGGGCTGTCGGTTTCGGTTACCTCGAGCCCTGGGCGTCGGAGGCGGCGCCAAGAAGAAAAGATTGGCTGGGAGACTAGGATTCGAACCTAGATAGCCAGATCCAGAATCTGGAGTCCTACCGTTGGACGATCTCCCAGCAGCATGAAAACTCTGGACTTACATCATACCGCGACTGCTAATTGTGGGGCAACCGGGGCAATCTCAACGATTTTTGATGCATTTTTAGGAGTGAAATCGGACACTCTGGCAAGTTCATCTCGCATAAAATCAGGACGAAGATGAGCGTAGCGACGAATCATTTCTTCGCTACCGTGGCAGACATATGGTTCGCCGGCGAAGCCGCTGAAACCAATCGGGCCGTCCTGCGCAATTCAATAATGGTTCTGATTCAAGCGATTCGTGTGACCAAAGACACGGATTCACTGCGACAGTTGCGAGCAGTCACCAAAGAAAACGATTGAGCGAATGGAGGAGCGTAAGCGTGAAGAGGAATGAAACGATTGCAGGAGGAAGCGTCCTCAGTCAACGGACAGCTTTCTTCATAAGATGTTCTAAGCGTTCGAAGGTGCTTAGGTGACCGCAAATTTTGGCGGCCTCTGGAAGCTCATCCCGTGTGATACCTATTTCCGCAGTGTCTCTGGCGAGTTGGGTATATATCCTGCTGTACGTGGGGTCCCCTTTGGGCGTGCC
>WNGC01001027.1_pt1 | contig 18618 bp, 16 predicted proteins | sample 5400051 | NCBI WGS metagenome assembly WNGC01 (sample SAMN13153368, study PRJNA577476) | soil metagenome | isolation source: 20 cm soil or saprolite under grassland replicate 2 | place: USA:California | collected 2016-06-15
TTCCAGCGCGTCGGCGATCTGATCGACTGCCGGCCGCAGACGCTCCAATAGGCGAAGTCCGGCGTCGGTCACGGATACGCTGCGCGTCGTACGGTGCAGCAAGCGCACCGCCAGGCGCTCCTCTAGCTGTCGCATCGAGTGGCTGAGCGCCGACGGGGTGACACCGAGGCGCGAGGCCGCGGCTCGAAAGCTGCGTTGATCGGCAACAGCGATGAATGCGGTCAGATTGGCCAGGTCACCGCGATCCATTCCTGAATTCTCCTCAACAGAGAATGCTATCAAGCCGCCATTTTTATTTGGGCCGACGGCCAACACATTGAAGCCTTTAGAGCTGCGTTCGAACGTCAACAGACACTCGATACGCGGCCAGCGCAAAAGGAGGGATCGATGCAACAGTTAAGCGAACAAAGAGCTCGCTACAGTACAGGAAAGACTCTGGGAAGCATCGCGGTTGCTCTGTTGTGCGTTACCGCGCTCAGCCAGCCAGATCCCGCCTACGCTCATGGCGGGGGCGGCGGCGGTGGCGGCGGTGGGTTCCATGGCGGTGGCGGGGGTTTCCACGGCGGTGGCGGAGGCTTCCACGGCGGTGGCGGCTTTCATGGCGGCGGTTTTGGCGGGGCTGCCGGATTCCACAGCGGCAACGGCTTCCGTGGGGGCTTCCATGGCTTTCGCGACGGAAATCACTTCCGGGGCTTTCGCGACGGAGATCACTTCCGGAGGTTTGGTCGCGGGGTCGGAATCTATTATGGATATGGCTACTATCCGTACGATGGCTACTACGACTCCGGCCAATATTCTTCTTCCTCGATGTGGTACTACTGCTCCGACCCTGCGGGCTATTACCCCTACATATCGCAATGCGACACCGGCTGGCAGCCCGTCCCCGGTAGCTAGCCGATGCCCGGTCGCTCCTGCGAGCCGCGTCGCGAATTCTCATGTTCAGCCCGCAAGACCTGCGCGGAACGGCCAGCGTCCCATAGCGATGGACGGACTCGTGACTTTCCGGAAGCCCGCGTCGCTCGTTCAGGTCCCACACCGAAAGGCTTAACTCCGGCGGCCGTTCTGGCCACCGTGGTGGAGCGCCCGATGATCAATTGGCGACCAGGGTTACCGTTGGGCAGCCAGGCCGAGACCGGTATTGACGTCAATGGAGGGAACGGCTTCGCACAAGCGGATAGCGTCTTTTCAGCGACGTTGCTGGCGATGGCCGGTCACGACTTGCGTCAGCCACTGCAAGTCATCACCAGCGCACACGACGTCCTCCGGCAAATCCTTCATGGTGACAAACAGCGCGTAGAGCTGGCGCGGGCTGCGGATGCCGCCGCGCGACTGGGCGGTATGTTGAGCCGGCTTGTCGGGGCTCTGCAGTTGCACGAGCGAGCGGGCGATCATCTCCATGTCCCGGTATGGCTGCGTCCCATTCTCGAGGATCTAGCGTCGGAGTTCGCTGAACCGGCACGGTTGAAGGGGATTGAACTTCGCGTCGTCCCGGCCGGCATCGCCGTCTTTAGTCACCCCGTTCTGCTGAGCGGGATTTTGGGGAACCTGATACGCAATGCGATTGACTACACCCCGCACGGCGGCCGCGTGTGTGTCGCCTGCCGCCGACGCGGCTCACAGGTGCACCTCCAGATACGCGATAGCGGCGTCGGCATTCCAGCCGATGAATTAGCGGAGGTTCTCAGGGCTTTTCACCGGACGGACGCAACATGCTCCGAGGGTCTCGGGCTCGGGCTGTTCATCGTAAAGCGCGCCGCCAATCTCCTGGGGCATCGTGTCCAGGTCGCCTCGGCGCCAGGTCGGGGCTCGTGTTTTGCCGTCGTCGCCAATGCCGCCCCAACCAACGGCGGCGCCACCTGATGCCGCGGCACCACCATGACACGTCGCCGTATGGGCGATCGCGATCGGGGCATTCTTGCTCGTGTTTCATCAACCGGGTGGGGACGACCGCATGGTGTCACGGCGGTATGAATCGCCGGTTGCCGGTGGGGTAGAATGGGGCAGCGACCCATTGGTCCGGCGCGGCACCGAAGAGGCGCTCCCGCAATCGGGGAGCAGCACGGTTGCCGAAACGCCGCCCAATCAGCGGTAGCGACCATCCACGCACGGACGGAGAGTTTATGCCTGACGACACGGAACTTTTGCTGCGCCCGGACCCGGCCGAGTCGCCGGCTGCACGACGCAAGGCTCCCCGAGGGCGGCCGGAAATGGCGCCCCAGACCCCATCCGCCCTCGCGGAGCGGCCGCGGTCTTCGCATCGGTCATGGCTGCGCTGGGCATTGTTTCTGCTGCTGCCGATCGCGCTGATCGCCGGCGGATATTGGTATGTGACCGGCGGCCAAGTGATGTCGACCGATGACGCCTATGTCGAGGCGGACAAGGTCGGCGTCTCGACCGACGTGTCCGGCATCGTCAAGGAAATCGATGTCACGGAGAACCAGCATGTCGAGACCGGCTGGGTGCTGTATCGCCTCGACGATCTGCCGTTCCGGCTCGCGCTGGAGCGCGCCGAGGCGCAGGTCGGCATGATCGCGGACGCGCTCAACGCGCTCAAGGCGAACTACCGGGACATGCAGGCGCAGATACAGCAGGCGCAGCACGACGTCGACTATTACGACCGCGAATTCCGTCGCCAGCAGATTCTCCTAAACGGGGGTGCCGCATCTCAGGTAGCCTTCGACACGGCGCGCCGGAACCTGGTGAACTCGCAACAGAAGCTGGCCTCTCTCAATCAGCAACTCGCCGCGATCGCCGCCAACCTCAACGGCGATCCCGATGGCGCGATCGAGAAGCATCCGCGGTATCTCGACGCCGTGGCGCAACGCGACGAGGCGCAGCGCCAGCTCGATCATACGGTCGTCAAGGCGCCGTTCACCGGCGTCGTTACCAACGTATACGCGATCGCGCGCGGCAAATATCTCGCAGCCTCGACCACCGCCTTTTATCTCGTCGCATCGGATCACGTCTGGGTCGACGCGAACCCGAAAGAGACCGAGTTGACGTATGTGCGGCCGGGGCAGCCCGTGACGGTGGCCGTCGACACCTATCCGGGCACCGAATGGCAAGGCACGGTCGAGAGCATCGGCCCGGCGGCGGCGCAGGAGTTCGCGCTATTGCCTGCGCAGAACACCAGCGGCAACTGGGTCAAGGTCGTGCAGCGCATCCCGATGCGCGTGCGCGTCGACACTGGCAAAAAGGGCTTACCCCCGTTGCGCGCCGGGATGAGCGTCGAGATCAATGTCGACACGGAGCATGCGCGTGGATTGCCGCACTTCCTGACCGCGCTGTTCGGCGGCGGCGCGCGGGGAGCGTAATGGCCGCCGATCGCAAAGCCGATGGCGTCAATCGCGCGGCGATCACTGTCTGCGTGGTCCTTGCCACGCTGATGCAGGCGCTCGACACGACCATCGCCAATGTCGCGCTGCCCTATATGCAGGGCAGCGTCTCGGCGAGCCAGGACCAGATCGACTGGGTGCTGACCTCGTATATCGTCGCTGCCGCGATTATGACGCCGCCGACCGGCTACCTCGCCGGGCGGTTCGGGCTCAAGCGCCTTTTCCTCGTCTCCATCGCCGGCTTCACCGTCGCCTCCATGCTGTGCGGCATGGCGCAGTCGCTGGTCGAGATCGTGCTGTTCCGGGTCTTGCAAGGCTTGTTCGGCGCGGCGCTGGTGCCGCTGTCGCAGACCGTGCTGATGAACATCAATCCGAAGGAGCGGCAGGGATCCGCGATGGCGCTCTGGGGCGTCGCGGTGATGGCGGGTCCCGTCCTTGGGCCGGTGCTCGGCGGCTGGCTGACCGAGGCCTATAGCTGGCGCTATGTCTTCTACATCAACCTGCCGATCGGCATGCTCGCCTTCCTCGGCATGAGCACTTTTCTGCCCGAGCCCGCACGAAATGCGAGCGAGAAACTGGATTGGTTCGGCTTCGGCACTCTGAGCCTGGCGATCGGCGCCATGCAGATCGCACTCGACCGCGGCGAGGAGAAGGACTGGTTCGGCTCCGGCGAGATCGTTATCGAGGCGATAATCGCCGCCTCGGCGCTCTACCTGTTCCTGGTCCACACCTTCACTGCGGACGAGCCCTTCGTGCGGCCGTCGCTGTTCCGCGATCGGAACTTCACGGCGGGGATTGTTTTCATCGCAATCGTCGGCCTCACCTACTACGCCTCCCTGGCGCTCCAACCCCCCTACCTGCAGAACCTGATGAACTACCCGATTGTCACCGCCGGCCTTGTCCTGGGCCCCCGGGGCGTCGGCACGATGGGAGCCATGCTGGTCGTCGGCAAGCTGACCGGTCGAGTCGATACGCGCATTCTGCTCGGCATCGGCCTCGGGCTTACGGCCTGGTCGTTCTATGCGATGACCGGCTGGACGCCAGACGTGTCGCAGATGACGATCATCATCGTCGGGGTGATCCAGGGCATCGGCCTCGGCTTCATCTTCGTGCCCCTCAGCGTGGTGACCCTGTCGACGCTATCACCCGAGCTGCGCGCGGAAGGCGCCGGTATCTACAGCCTGTCGCGCAACATCGGCTCCAGCGTCGGCATCTCGGTGGTGAACAGCCTATTGACGACAAACACGCAGATAAATCACGCCGAAATCGCGCAGCACGTCACTTCCGTCAACCGGATGTTCGAGGACCCGATGATCACACAATTCTGGAACCCGGCTGCCGCCGCCGGACGCGCCGCGCTCGATGCCGTCGTTACCCGGCAGGCCCAGATCATTGCTTATATCGATGATTACAAGCTGTTGATGATCGCAACGCTCGTTGTGATCCCGCTGCTCATCGTCTTCAAGCAAGCGTCGGAAGGTGCCCGTGAGGATCACGCGGGCGGGGTGGAATAATGACAACTCGCAGGGGGCGACATGCCGCGGTTCAGGACGCGCTCGTGCCAAATGGCCGCGCAAACTCGGACTCGATATCTCCCCACGGATCGGAGGAGGCGATCCTCGATCAGCTGTTCGCCGAACCGATCGTGCAAATGCTCATGAATCGCGATGGCGTCGACGAGTTGGCGACCCGCCTTCTGTTGCAACAGGTGGCGGCCGCTCGATCGGTGCAGCCGAGCACGCGCGACGAGCGTGACACAAACGCGGTCGTACGGCTGCCGCAACAGACAGCGCGGGTGTTGCTCAAGCGGATCGGGGCCAGTAGCGTAGACAAGCTGATCAGCGCTCTATCCAAGCTGAAGAAGAACCTGACCCGTCACCAAAGCGGGGCAAGTGCAGAGGAGCGATCATGATTGACGGCCGTGCGTTCCTGAGCGCTCGCACGGTTTCGGGATCCATCCCGCTGAACCGGTTTCGGCTCCTCCGGCGGATGGCGGGCATCGGCGTTGAACGACCGATGACGCCGCGCGGCCGTCGGCCTGCACAACTTGGCTCGGCTGTTGGAGGAAGTTGAGATGCACAATCGGCTCGCTGAAGATGTAAGGAGCTACAGAATTGGGTTAACGCCCTTCGAGTGCTTCCCCCGCCCGCTCTCCATCATACCCTTCCAGTGCGCGAAGCCGACGGGCGATCGAGTGCGGTATGAACCGCCTTGATCAAGTCACTCTTTGTGACCGCGGCTTCGTCCGCAGCGGCAGAGAACGTAACTACGATCTCTAGAGCGTCGTCGCCGGTGCTGTGGTCGAGCAGCACGCTTGGTGCAGGATCGGCGAGGACGCGACGGTCAGCTCCGACGATGGCCCGAACCAACTCAATGGCGGTATCGAGATCAGCATCTTCCGCGATCCGGAAGCGCACCTCGCTGCTGATCGTCGATGACGGATAGATGCTAAAGTTTCGCAGGGGCTGACCCCAGATGCCTGCGTTTGGCACGATGATCTGTACCTTGTCGTCGGTCACCAGCTCAGTCCAGAAGAGCGTAAGGTCCGTGACCGTACCGATGCTACCGCCCACCTGAACTATGTGGCCGCTCCGGAATGGCCTGACGATCAAAAGCATGACGCCTGCAGCCAGATGGGAGAGCGTGCCCTGCAAGGCGAGGCCGACTGCGAGGCCTGCGGCGCCGAAGACGGCGACAAGGCTCGCTGTTTGGATACCGAATTGCGACAATGCCGCCAGCACGGTAACAGCGAGGATCAGATAGCGCGCGAGGCTCCCGAAGAAGCTTCTTAGCATCGCGTCGAAATTTAGCGCTCTAGCGAGCATCCGATCCACGAGCATGCTCGCCCTGCCCGAGAGCCACAGGCCAATGACCAAGATGAGGGTCGCACCGAGCACCGTCAGCGCAGTGCTGACGATGAGCGGCAGCAACGCATGCACGTCGATGATGAAATTTGCGGTTTCTCTCTCCAGCATCCCAACCTCCTCCCTCGCACTCTCCGCGGTTCACATGGCATGGCGGGGCCGGAAGTCTACCGATTGATGGCTGCGGCAGCAGAAGCTTGATGTCGTTGAAGGGGGGACGAGATGAGCCTCCCTGGCGGATGCCCATTTATTCCGCACTGGAGTTGAGAAAGCGCACCGCCTCCTCAGGCCCGCTCTGGCTTCTCTCGGCACGACCCGGAGGCCGGCTCGAAACAACCAATGTCGGGGCTGATATCGCTATATCACCGCGGATCCGAAGCGCGGCGGATTCGGGTCGGACCCGTCGGCAGATCGCCTTCGTCGGAACGGCCGCTAACGGCGCTCAGCAGAAGCTCGGGCCGAGATCGTGCGCCTCCGGTATGCGACCGAAACGGTCATTCCAGTAGGTTAGGCTCCGATCTAAGGCGCGGCGGGTTCGCGTCGCAGTCTCCTAAGGTCATTAAATCAATCCGACCAGCCGACGTTTCGCCCGAGCGCTGCCATCAATGTATGCCTGCGTTTGGTCAATCAAACGATGGCCGGCCATTTCTTGCACGTCGCGTAGGGCTGCCGCCGGCCTTGTACACGAGCCGTGCCGCGTTGGTAATGAACGTGCGTCGCCCGGAGTGCGACGAGCAGCCGCGCAGGCCGAGATCGCGGTAGAGCCGTCCGAACCAGTTGACATACTCCCGAGCCGCATGCCGTGCGTACCTCCGCGCTCCGAAGGGATGACAGTGCCGACGATCCCGTACGGCCTCAGCAGGCTTGCAGCGCACGGTAGCGGGTTCGTGCGGCCGCTACGCTTTGGCGATGCTGTCCGGCAGTTCCGATGCGTTCGCCGAGATCGCCGTAGGCATCGAGCACCATGCCCAGGTCAGGTCCGTGATTTCGCCTGCGCGCAGGCCGGCTTTGACGGATAGCAACAGCATGAGCGAAAGCAGCAGTTATTTCGCACCGCTGTTACCCAAAGCGTTACCCCAGCGGCGAGAAGGGCAGGGATAAAGCCCTTCTTCGGCATATAAGCCTTTGCAAACATTGGGGCGAGTGATGGGACTTGAACCCACGACATCCAGATCCACAATCTGGCGCTCTAACCACCTGAGCTACACCCGCCGCCAGTGATGGAGGTAGCGTTTCCCCTGAGTAGCGTCAAGTTCACGGAGCCCCCCGAAGCGGCTGGCGCGGCCCTCCGCTTGCTCTAAACTGCGCTGTCGAGACGGCGGTCTGGAGGTGCAGGGGCCGTCCGAGAGGGAGTGGAGCAATGCAGGCGGATTTCATCATCATTGGCGCTGGCTCGGCCGGCTGCGTTCTCGCCAACCGGCTGACCGAAGACCCCAACACACGGGTGCTCCTGATCGAGGCGGGCGGACGCGACTGGAACCCGCTGATCCATATCCCCGCCGGTTTCATGAAAATGCTCGACCACCCGACCCTGACCTGGGGGTTCCGGGCACAGGCGAACGAGGAGCGCGAGATCATCTACCCGCGCGGCCGCGTCCTCGGCGGATCCAGCTCGATCAACGGGCTCATTTATATCCGCGGCCAACCCGAGGATTACGACCACTGGGCCCAGCTCGGCAATCGCGGCTGGTCGTGGGACGACTGCCTGCCCTTCTTCAAGAAAGCCGAGCGGTGGGGCGAAGGCGCCAGTGAGGTCCATGGTACTGAGGGATATCTCTACACCTCCGCAATGGACCGCTCGCCGATCTGCGCCAAGGTCATCGATGCCGGGATGCAGCTCGGGCTCGAATACCGCGAGGACGTCAACGACCTGCCGACCGGCGCCGGTCCCAGCATCGGCTGGTGCCAGCAGACCCGCGGCGGCCGCCGCCGCGCCAGCACGGCGCGCAGCTATCTGCGTCCAGCCTTGAAGCGGCCCAATCTGCAGCTCGTGACACATGCGCTAGTGCACCGCATCGTGTTCGATGGCAAACGCGCTGTCGGCATCGATTTCTCGCGCGGCGGCCGCGTCGAACGTGTGCTGGCGCAGCGCGAGGTGATCGTGTCGGCTGGCGCGATCGGCTCACCGCATTTGCTGCAGCTGTCCGGAGTCGGCGATCCCGAGCATCTCGCAAAGATCGGCGTCGAAACCCATCACGCGCTGCCCGGCGTCGGCAAGAACATGCAGGATCATTATGTCGTGCGGGTCACCTACCCGATTCACGGCATGGCGACCGCGAATGAACGAGCGCGGGGCCTGCCGCTCGCGGCCGAGGTCATGCGCTATCTGATCACCGGCAAGGGGATGCTGACCTACAGCGCGTCGCTGGTTGCCGCCTCGGTCAAGATATTGCCGGAGTCGGCCACCCCCGATGTGCAGATCTCGTTTGCCCCGGGCAGCTTCAAGGACGGTCAGATCGGTGAACTCGAAGCAGAGCCGGGGCTGACCGGCGGCCCATGGCAGATGCGGCCCCTGTCGCGCGGCTATGTCGAGGCGCGCTCGCCGCGGCCAGAGGACGCGCCGGTCATCAATCCGCGTTACCTGACCGAAGAAGCTGATCGACGGGCGATTGTCGGCGGGCTGCACTTCGTGCGCCGGATCTTCAACGCACCGGCCTTGCAGCCCTATATCGGCCAGGAAAAGCTGCCGGGTGCCCAGGTCCAGACCGACGATGAGCTGCTCGATTACGCGAAGCGCAACGGCAATACGGTCTACCACGCCAGCTGCACCTGCATGATGGGCCAGCATGCGATGGCGGTCGTCGACGACCAACTGCGCGTTCATGGGCTTGAGGGGCTACGCGTCGTCGATGCGTCGGTCATGCCGGCGGTGACGTCGACCAACACCAACGCGCCGACGATCATGATTGCGGAGAAAGCGGCCACGGCGATTAAGGCCGCGGCCCTGCCGAAACCGCAGGCCCGCGCCGCATAGGCAGCAGACTGATCCCTCTCTGCGTTCTCCAGGAGGGAAGAGAGCTAGGGCGCTGTTTTCACGAGGCAGCGGAGGACCTCGGCCACGCTCCAGGCCTGCGCCATGCAGCCGCGCGGCGTAAAGGGCGGTTCGGCGTCGAAGATTTCGCTGATCGAACCGATGCCGGCCTCTGCGACCACGGTTTCGAAGCCGGCGAGAAGGCCGCGCGCCGTCTCGCGCTTGTCGGGATGCACCTTGAGCCAGGCATCGATGAACGGCCCGATCAGCCAGGCCCAGACCGTGCCCTGGTGATAAGCGGCGTCGCGCGCGCGCAGATCGCCAAAATAGCGGGACTTGAAATCGGGCTCGTCCGGCGCGAGCGAACGCAGGCCGAACGGCGTCAGTAATTTCTGTTCGACGGCATCGACGACCGGCCGCCAATACTGCCGGTCGAGGACGGGATGCGGCAGCGAGACTGCGAAGATCTGGTTCGGCCGGAACGACGCGTCATCGCCGTTTTCGCCATCGACGACATCGTAAAGGCACCCGCGGCTCTCGTTCCAGAAGCGGCGGTTGAAGGATTGCCGCGTCAATTCGGCGTGACCCGCGATCTCGTCGGCTTCGGGATGGCGCGCGTCGCGCAGCCATTGCGTCAACAGAGACAGCGCGTTGTACCATAGCGCGTTGATCTCGACCGCCTTGCCGCGCCGAGGCGTCACGACCCAATCGCCGACCTTGGCATCCATCCAGGTCAGCTGGTAGCCCTCGGCGCCCTGACTCAACAGCCCGTCGCGCGGATCGGCTTTGATTCCAAAGCGAGTACCTTCGAGATGAAGCCGCACGATCTCCTGCAATTTCGGCAGGATCAGCGTCAGCGTGGCACGGTCGCCGGTGTATTCGACATAACGCGCGAGCGCGTGGAAGAACCACAGCGTCGCATCGGCGGTGTGATACAGGCCTTCGCAATCGCCTTCCGGAAACATGTTCGGGATCAGCCCGTCGCGCACATAATGTGCGAAAGCACGCAGGATCCATTTACCTTCCGCGACGCGCCCGGTTGCCAGGGTCAGACCTTCGAGCGAGATCATCGCGTCGCGGCCCCAATCGGTGAACCAGTGATACCCGGCGATGACGGTGCGCATCTCGTCACCCTCGGCGTGCGCCCGGACGATATCGGCGACCCGGCCGACCGGCGTGATGATGAAACTGTCGGCGGCGAGGACCAGCTCGGCCGCGAGCCCCTCGCGCGCCGCAGGCGGCGCCATCGCGACTAGGCGCCGCCGCCGCTCGGTCTCAAAGCGGCGCGCCGCGTCCGGGTGCAATGCTTCGACGGTGTGCCAAGGCTCGGTCGCGGCGATCAGCGTCGCGATGGAATCCGGCTGCAGCTCAACGGTGAAGTAGCCCGGGCTCCAGAGAGAACCGCGCGCGTCATAGCCGCGCTGTTCCTCGGTCACGAAGTCGCATTCATGGCGCGATCCGCCATCCGCCGTGAACGACGTTGCATCACAACCGGATATCATCAGGCGCAGCACCGGCAGCCCCGCGCCGGCGGCAATCTCGTAGTGCCGGCCGTTCGCGGTCAGCGCGTAGCCCGACGCCAGCGGCTCGCTGACCGCGGCCTCGATGCGGCGGAAATTGACCGCGGGGCGCAGGAATAACCGGATCGCCCGCGCGCCGCCGATCAGCCGGAAGCCTATATACGTGATGTTATGCCGCGCCGGCATCAGGACGGATTTCTCGATCGTCATGCCGTCGATCTCATAGCGCCAGCTCGGCAGCCCCATGGTCAGCGTGAAATCGACAAAGCGTCCGCTGTCGCGCAGCGACGCGAGGCTGCCGTCGGAACGCCCGACCGCGACATCGAGATCGTTCAGCATCACGACGCGGCCTTGTGGCGCGGGCAGCGCGGCGATGAGAAACCCGTGATAGCGTCGCGTGATCTCGCCCGAGATCGTCGCCGATGCGAAGCCGCCAAGGCCGTTTGTGACAAGCCATTCGCGGCGCGCCTCGGGCGTCGGATTGTCGTCGCGGCTCACCCGGATCACATCAACCATCGCGCTGCCTCCGGTTCTTCCGGTTCTCGCGGTCGCGTGCTGCCGGCATCAGCACGAGCGCGCTTTCCGCGGCGATGCGCAGATAGCCGCTTCGGTAAAGCGGCGGCGTGCCCACTCCGCCATACTCCGGCGCCTCGCTCGACCACAGAATGTCCCAGCTGTGCCCCTCGATCGGAGCCAATAGGGGCTCGGGCGCCGGACGCATCGTCAAATCGGGGCCGAGATTTACGACCAGGAGGCGGTCGCCTTCGTCGCTGAAAAAGCGCAAGAGCCAGGCGCGCGCGCCAAGCACAGCGCCGTCCACCCGCGCCGGCCGCCGACCGAATACTGGATCGTAGCGGCGCAACGCCAGCAGATCGCGATGCAGGGCAACAGCAGTCGCGTGGGTCTGCCGCTCGGCCGGATCGAGGGCCGATCGCCGGAAGCTCTCGGCGTCGCTCGGATCGGCCAGCCGGTCGCTCACCTCAGGTGCCGCAATGCTGGGAAATTGCCCGAGGAACTCGCGGCGTCCCCGGCGCACGGCACGGTCGAGCCCGGGGCGGTGATCGGCGAAATAAAGGAACGGGCTCGAGGCCGCGAATTCCTGACCCTGAAACAGCATCGGAATGCCGGGCATCAGTAGCAGATGCGCGGTCATCGCGCGCCAATGGCCAGGGCTCGTCAACGCGTGCAGGCGTTGGCCGGCGATCGAATTCGCGACTTGGTCGTGGTTTTGCAGAAACACAATGAACGACTCGGCGGGAAGGTCGAGCGCCGGTGTGCCGCGCGGCTTCTTTTGCCAGACATAGCGCTGGCCCTGATAAAGAAAGCCGTATTTCGCGGCGCCGATGAACTCGTTCGGGCGCCCGCGATAATCGGTGTAATAGGCTTCTCGCCGCCCGGTCAGCGCGACCATCGCGCTGTGGTGAAAATCATCGTTCCACAGCGCGTCGAGCGCATAGCCGCCGCGTTCAGCCGGGCGGACAAGGCGGGCCTCCTGCGGCTCGTTCTCACCGATGACGATCGTGTTGCGGTCGGGCGCGGCATCGCGCACCTCGCGCGTGATCGCGGCGAGGATGTGATCGGGCGAGGCATCGAACATCTGTTGCGTCGCATCCAGACGCAGCCCATCGAGGTGAAATTCCCCGATCCAATACCGAACATTGGCGAGAACGAATTCGCGCACAGGTCCGCTATCCGGGCCGTCAAAATTAACCGCCTCGCCCCATTCGTTTTTGTAGCGATCGGTGAAATAGCTCTCCGAAAAGCATTTCAGGTAATTGCCGTCCGGGCCGAGATGGTTATAGACGACGTCGAGAATTACGCCGAGGCCGAGCGCATGCGCGCGGTCGACAAAGGCGCGGAAATCGTCGGGCCGGCCATAAAGACGCGTCGGCGCGAACAGATCGACGCCGTCATAGCCCCAACCAAAGCTTCCGGGAAAATCGGCGACCGGCATGAGTTCGAGGCAAGTGATCCCGAGCTCGGCAAGCACCTGCAACTCGCGCTGCGCTGCCTGCCAATTCCCCTGAGGCGTGAAGGTGCCGATATGCATCTCGTAGATAACGAGCTGGTCGCGGCGGCGGCCGCGCCATTCGGCGTCGGTCCAGCGGAACACCCTCGGATCGATGATCTCCGAGGGGCCGTGCGGGCCCTCCGGCTGAAAGTGCGAAGCGGGATCCGGGTAGGCCTGATCGCTATTGTCAGGCCGGAACCGATAACGCATTCTCGGGCGCGCCTCGTCGACCTGGATCGAGAAATAGCCGCCCGCTTCAGCCGAGAGTGGGATGGGCCGCAAATTTTCGATCTCGACCGTCAGCTCACGACAGCGCGGCGCCCAGACGCGAAAATCGACGCCGCCCTCCGGCAACGCTTCAGCGCCGATCGGGAGACGCCGCCGGCCTGTGCTTGCCGCCGGCGTCGCCGCGTCACGTAACAGAGTGTCGGGACCCATATCTCGCCGGCTCGCCCAAAACCGGTAAACACCGGCGAGCCGGCTTTCGCTCACCGGCGCGACCCACGCGAAGTTGCGCCGGGCGAACCGGTCTATCGCTTCGCGTTCTTCTCCGCCGTGTATTCTTCCTTCGAGCGGGTCAGCTTTTCGGGATGGACGATCGTCTTGTTAACCGCGCTCCGGGCGGAGCCGAGATTGGGGAACTCCGCGTCGTTGCCGTCGCGCTGCAGCACATAAACCGCCGAGATCGGCTTCCGGCTGATCTGATCGGCCGTCGTGCGCTTGAGGATTGTCCAGTGCACCCGGCGCGTCTCGCCTTCTTCCTCGACATCATCGAAACCGCGGTCGACAACCGAGTCGAACGAATAGAGCTTGGGCGAGGGCCTGCGGTCGGGTGCCCCGCGGCCGCGTCCCGGCGGCCCGCGGCGACCGCCCTCACGTTGTCCGCCACTCCGCTCGCCGCGGCGATCCTCTCGCCCGGCGCCGTTCCGCCGATCGCGCTCACGGCGTTCGTCCGTACGCGCGCCGCCGGGGCGCGCCTCGCCGGGCCTTGCTTGGCCTACCGGCTGATCGCGGCCGCCACGGCCGTCCGCGCGTTCTGAGGACGTGGCGCCGTTTTCGGCAACTGCGGCTCGAGGGCCGCGACGGCGGCGGTTGCGCGAGCGGGGAGGGCGAGTTCCCAGCGGCCGGGTCGGCGCCTCGGCGCTTGCGTCTCCTGTAGCGCCTTCCGCGGCTACCGCTTCTCCGGCTTGGCCCGGTGCCTGCCCGGCGATTGGAAAGCGCGGACGCCGCCGGCGACGGCGCGGCCGAAGGTGCGGACTATCGCCAATCGCCGTCTCGCTACCCGTTGCCGTCGCGGCTTCGGTCGCAACCGCGCCTTCGGCTGCTCCGGCCTCCGCAGGCGTTCCGCCGCCAGCCTCGGCCGATCCGAGCCGCGGCACCGGGCGAGCGCGGCGGTGCCGGCGCCAATTGCGCAAGCGCAGCACCTGTCGCTGCGATCCGCCTTCCTCGCTGCTCTTTTCCGTGGCGCCGGTATCGCCCGGGGTGCCCTCCGCAGCGGCTGCGCCCTCGGGCGTTCCCGTCGCCGGATGCTCCGCACCCGGCGCATCGAGATGAGGCGGCCGGCGACGGCGGCGCCGACGTCGCCGGCGATGCGGCATGCCGTCCGGGCCGGTCGCGATCCCCGCGGGCACGTCGGCGTCGGCTTCGGGCGAGCGGGTCTCGTCAGCACCGGCCGGCGGCCCGCCATGATCCGATGGCGCAAGCGGCTGGTCGCTCGGCGCGCGTTCTTCGGCCGCGGTGTCGGGCGGTGCATCGCTGGGGGTCAGGAGCGGCTCCTTTTGCCTGCGCGCTAGGCGTCGGGGAGGCGAACTCTAGCCTCGGCTCTCCGTCGAGAAAAGCGCGCAGTCGCCTCGAGCACTCAGCCGCACATCATCCGCCGCGCTCGCTCGGTCTACCCGGCCACGCGGCGTGCGCGACGCAACGGCACGACTCCGTCGAGCGATGGTTTGGGGTCGTTCCGCCCGCACTCCGAAGGCGCGAGCCGGGCGCGCAGCCGCAGCAGCGACCCCACAAAGGATATCGGGGCCATTGGCAGCTCCGGCGCTACCGCCGCCTCGGACAGCGCGATGACGCACACCTCACGCGCCTCGGCTTGCTCGATCCATTTTAATGGCATCATCTTGCCCATCGCAGCCTCCCCGGGTTGGCGGGGCTTGCTCCCGATGGGAGGTAACGTTAGCGCAATCACGTCCTAAGCCTTGTGAAGGCGCTCACAAGCGGGAGAAATTTTAAACCAAGTCGCGCGTGACCGGTTATGCCAGCCGCGCGACAATATTCAGGCGAAAGCGGGCGCGACCTCGGCGGCGAAGCGCGCCATCTCGTCCTTGACCTGCGGGTGCGGCTTCAACCCGACATTGACGTAGAGGATCACCTCGTCGAATCCGGCCGCCTCGACCTTCTTTAGCGTGTCCGTGATGTGCGCCGGGGTCCCGAGCAATACCGAATTCTCGGTCAAGTCTTGCGGCCGCACCTTCTGCAGCCGCTCGACGATCTCGATGAAGTAGCGATAGCTCGGCGGCGCGGTCGCCGGGTCGCCCGGAAAGGCGGCGGTCGCGCATTCCCGATAATACCGGATCTGCCGCGCGCGCGCCGCCTCTTCGGCCGGCGGCGTGTCGGCGAGATGCAGGAAATAGCTGCACATGAGCCGGCCCGGCTGATGGCCGTGCTTGACGCAGGCCTCGCGATAGACATCTGCCATCTGCCGCAACCCGCCAAAGGTCAATGCCGCGGCGAATGGCGCAACAATCAAATTGCACCCGAGCCGCCCCGCCAATTCGATCGATGGCCGCGAGAATGCCGCGACATAGGCGGGGATCGGCCGCTGCACCGGTTTCGGTGTGATCGCCACATCGTCGAACTGATAGTGCTTGCCGTGATGCGAGATTGGCTCCTCGCTCTCCCACAGCCGGCGCACGATCCCCATGCCTTCTTCGAAGATCGATTGATTGTCCTCGAAGGAGACATGGAACGGGGCGTATTCGCGCCGGTCATAACCGCGCCCGGCGGCGAAATCGACGCGTCCGCCTGACAGCAGATCGAGCGTCGCCCATTGCTCGGCGACGCGGATCGGGTGATGCAACGGCAAGACGCTGACAGCGGGGGCGAGGCGGATCTTTTTCGTGCGCGCCGCGACATGCGCGAGCACGAGATCGGGGCATGACAACACACCGAGCGTCGAAAAGTGGTGCTCGCCGATCCATGCCGAATGGAGCCCGACCTCCTCGGCATAGATCGCCTCGTCGAGGATATCGGCGACCAGCTGATTGGCGCCGCGCCGATTGTCGACATAATGGTTGTCGCTCAATGTGAAATACCCGAACTTCATCATCTGTCTCCGCTACCTGACCGCTATGGCGCGAGCTTGATCGGCCGTTCGGCCGTGCCGTCACCCGGGTCGAATGTCCAGTGCCCGCCATTATGCCGCCGCCAGATCAGCGCCGGGTCCCACCCTAGCTTGCGCCACAGCGTGCATTTCTCCGGATGGGCGGGCGAGGTGTAATACAACCAGTCCGCGCTCATGCTGATGCCACGGATCGCGGCGAACCGGCCTTGCAGCTCGACCGAAAATCCATCACCGAGCTGACCTTCGAGTTCCGCCAACTCTGCCGCGCGCGACGGCTGCGGGCAGGCGCGGTGCCGCACATAAAACCAATTGACGACCGCGATGACCTGTCTCGCCTCGTTGGCCACCGCAATCAGTTTCGGATCGGCGCCGCTCGCGCCGTATGTCGGCGCCGTGACCGCAGCTGATAGCAGCAGGCAAGCCATCACCCGCCAAATGCGGTTGAGCAATGGCACGTCACCGCCACCGGGTGTCAGCCGGCCTTGCGCCACAATTCCCGGCTCGCGAGCCGCGCGCCGTCGGCGAGCGCCTTGAGCTTCACCCAGACGACGCTCGGATGCACTTCGCAGGTCGAAGCAAAGCTGGCAAAGCCACAATCGGCGCCGGCTATGACATTCTCGCGCCCGACTGCTTGCGCAAACCGGCCGATGCGCTCGGCGATCAGCTCGGGATGCTCGACGATATTCGAGGAATGCGTGATGACGCCGGGGATGACAGATTTGCCTTCGGGCAGTTTCACCTCGGCCCACACTTTCCATTCATGCTCGTGGCGCGGGTTGGCGGCCTCGAACGAGTAGGCGCCGGCATTGACCCGCAGCATGACATCGATCAGATGCTTCAGCTCCATGTCGTGCACGCGCGGTCCGATATTGATGCTGTAGCAGGTGTGATACCGAATGCGGTCCGCCGGCAGCCCGCGCAACGCATGGTTCAGCACCTCGACGCGTCCTGCCGCCCATTTCCGGCACGCCTCGATGCTCGCCTCGGGATGCATGACGTAGTAGGAGGCGAGGAGCGGGTCGTCGACCTGCAGCACGAGCCCCGCCTCGATGATCGCGCGGTATTCCTCGCGCAGCGCATCGGCCAGCGCATAAAGGTATTCTTCCTCGCTCTTGTAGTGCTCATTGCGGTTCCAGTTGGCGAGGTTGGACGGCGACACCGCCGGCATGAATGCCTCTTCATGACGCTGTACCGCGAGCGCGGCTTTGAGATTAGCGATGTCGCGCTGCAGCGCTTCGTGGCCTTTGTACGAGACCGGGCCGGTGCACACCCAACGCGTGCGCCCGGTCTGACCGGCGGTGCCCGGCAATGACGCGGTCCAGGCATAGAATTCGGGAAAGGCGCGGTATTCGCGCGACTGGCCCCAGTAATTGGCGCTCTCGACCGTTGGGCTCGGCTCGATGCCGGCGAGGCGCTCGTTGACATAGGGGATAAAGCCGGTGCGCCCTTGCTCGCCATCCGCGACGATGTCGATGCCGGCCTCGGTCTGGCGGCGCACGGTTTCGGCGACCGCGCTTTTGACCCGCGCCGCGAAGACCGCCTCGTCGACCGCTTCGCCGCGTGCCTTGTTCTGGATCAGGTCGCGCAGATCGTCGGGCCGCGGCAGGCTGCCGACATGCGTCGTCAGGATGCGATCCATGCTCCGCTTCATGTGATCCTCCCCAGTCTCTTTTGGCTTTCACCGGCTCGCCATAATGTAGCGCATCCACCAAATCCGCGTCCCGGCGAAAGCCGGGACCCACTCGTCAGACTCTCGGAACTAGGATAAGTGGGTCCCGGCATTCGCCGGGACGCGGAAAAGAGCGGATACAGAGTGAACGTGCCGGTGGTCATCACCGAAGCCGGTTCCGACAGCGACATCGAAACGGCGCGGGATCTGTTTCGTGCCTATGCCGAGTCGCTGCCGTTCAGCCTCGATTTTCAGAATTTTGCCGCCGAGCTCGACGGTCTACCGGCGCCATATAACCCGCCGGCCGGATGCCTGCTGATCGCGAGGCAAGAGCGGGTCGCTATCGGCGTGATCGGGATCAAGCCGCTCGCGCCCGGCATCGCCGAGATCAAGCGGCTTTATGTGCTCCCCGAGGCACGCGGGACCGGACTCGGCCGGACCCTCGCCGAGCGGGCGATCGCCGAGGCGCGGGCCAGACGCTACGAGCGGGTACGGCTCGACACGCATCGCCCGAGCATGGCGGCAGCGATCTCGCTCTATCGCAAGCTTGGGTTTGTGGAGATCCCGCCCTACGGCCCCAATCCCGACGGGCAGTTCGCCTTCTTCGAAAAGCGCCTGTCCGAGTGAGGGCGGCGGGCTATTCTAGCCCCCCGCCGCAGGGAGCCCCGAATGCGCCTCTTGATCGCGATGATGAAGCACGAGACCAACACCTTCTCGCCGGTACCGACGCCGCTCGCCCGCTTTGGGCCCAGTTATTCTGATAGGCGCCCGGGTCCGCTCTACGGCGAGGCGGCGATCCAGGCCTATCGCGGCACCGGCTCGGGGCTCGGCGCCTATCTCGATCTCGCCGAGCGCGAAAAGGCCGACATCGTGCTGCCGATCGCCGCCTCCGCGCCGCCGTCGCG
>WNGC01000811.1_pt1 | contig 18602 bp, 12 predicted proteins | sample 5400051 | NCBI WGS metagenome assembly WNGC01 (sample SAMN13153368, study PRJNA577476) | soil metagenome | isolation source: 20 cm soil or saprolite under grassland replicate 2 | place: USA:California | collected 2016-06-15
CCTACTTGGAGATGGAAGCGACTGAAAAGATGAAACAGGGCATGAGTCGCAAGGATGCCCTTCGCGCGGTTCGGCTTGAGCAGGGCACTCTCGAAATTACGAAGGAAGTCGTTCGCTCTGGCAACTGGGAAACCTTCGTGGAGACGTGCTGGCGAGATTTCCGCTACGGGTTGCGTGTGCTCCGCAAGAGTCCCGCCTTTACCTTAATCGCGCTCCTCACACTCACTCTCGGCCTAGAAGCCGAAAATTGGAATCGGCTATCCGCAGCGATCAACGTTGTGGTGCAAACAACTTAGGGTGCGATGTCATGTTGTGGGTTCAGCGATTGTGGCTCCGGTTGCAGAGTCTTTTGCGTCGGCAGCGGGCCGCTCAGCGACTCGACGATGAGATTCAATTCCATCTCGAACAGCAGATTGCGGAAAACATTGCCATCGGGATGAACCAGGAAGAGGGGATTGCCGAAGGAATTGTTTCGCGTGGAACACAGGTCGGCTTGCGCCGCTGGCATGAGGATTCCGGCCAGAGCGGACGCTTGTTGCGGTTCGCATCGCGGGTGGCATCTCAAGTTGGCGCTGCTGCTATCGTTCTGCCTTGCGCTCGCATCATCAGCGAGCAGCCTGCCGCAGACGCAGAGCCGCACGGAAGCTTCCGCAACGGTCAGCAAGGCGCGGGCGCTGCTCCAGCAAGGCAACACAGAACAGGTGATCAACCTTCTTTCACATTATTTGCAAGCTCACTCCAAGGATTCGTCCGCGCGGCTGACGCTCGGCCAAGCGTACGCAATGGCGGGCAGAAATGATCGCGCCACCGATGAATTCGAGACTGTGCTACGGGAAGCACCGACGAACTACGTTGCGCTGGCGGCGCTCGGAGAGATCTACTACCGGGCCAACCAACTCGAAAGAGCCGAACCTCTGCTGGCACGAGCGGCGAAGCTAAGTCAGGGCACACCGCAGATTCGAATGGAGTGGGCGATCGTCCTCGCGCGATTGCATCGTTATAAGGAAGCGAAGAACGCGCTTGTCGGCGTGCCGGTGCCGAAGGGCGCGGAAGATGGAATAGCGTACCACCGGTTGAAAGCGTCGATCGAAGCAGGTTTGCGTGGTTCGGCGGAAGCTGCCGTGCAAATGGAAAAGGCCCTCGCGCTGAAGCCGGACGACGCTGGACTCGCGATGGCGACCGCGGCAGCTGAACTGCAAAACAAGAACTGGGCGCGAGCGGCTGAGCTCGCGGAGCCTGTATTTTCCCGTTCGGATGATCCCGGCGCCGGGCTTGTTTTGTTGGAAGCGCAGCTGGGAATGAGCGCGGATTATCATTCGACACTCGGTAAGTTGCGCTCAGCATCTTTGCCTCCAGAACAGGAAGGCGAGTTTCGAGAGCGCCTCGCTCAGGTATTGATCGACCACGGCAAGACCGCCGAAGCAGTGCAAGAATTGACAAAGGCAGCAGAGCTTCACCCAGATCGGGCGAACGTGATCTTCAACTTGGCGCTCGCGCGGTATCGTGCCGGTCTGCTGGACGACGCGATCGCAAGTGCCGAAAGATGCAAAACGCTCGGCGACAGCGCGGAGGTTGAGGACCTGCTGGGCGATATTCAGGAAGCCCGCGGCGATAATCTTGCCGCGGTGCGAAGCTACCAGGCAGCCGTCTCGCTGGCGCCTGGTGAAGAGAAGTATCGCCTCTCGCTGGCGTTGGAGCTGATCCAGCACAAAAGCTTCGACGCCGCCAAAGCGGTGCTGGAGCAGGCGGAGGGATTACGGCCGGAGTCCTGGCGGATTCAGCTGGCGCTAGGTATGGTCGAACATTTCGCTGGAACAGATGAGGCGGCGTCGCAGATTTTGCTTCGCGCCGCGAATCTTGTATCGGACCCGCTCATCGCACTGAAATACCTCGGAGAGATACAGATGGATCAGGCTTCGCCACCCGATCCCGTCGCGCTGGCCAAGCTGTGCCAATACGCGGACGCGCATCCGTCCGAAGGCAACATGCAACTTTACTGCGGAGCGCTGCTATTCCGCCGGGACTATGCCTCGGGTGAAAAAACTGGTGCGGAGGAAATCCTACGCCGCCTTCAGGCGGCCGGCCGCTTGCTCCCGGCCAACGCCGCGCCACACTGCCAACTCGGCAAGGCTTACCGTCGGATGGGCCGTTGGCAGGAGGCGCTGAGCGAGTCAAGAACATGCGTTCAGATGGATCCGGACTCCGCCGAGGGACATTATCGGCTGGCACAGATCTACCAGCATGCTGGGCAGCAGGCGCAGTCCGAAGAGGAAATGAAGCTGTACGAAGCGGCTTCCAAGAAGGTGGCGGACGAAAACGCGCGGCGCGACGAGACCATCAAGACGTTTCTTTATACGATTCGGAAGGAAGCGCCGGACCGCAACTGAAATGCAGTCTGGCGTCCTATCGTCCACTTCTCTCTCCCGATCAATCACTGGACTTCTTCGTCGGGGTGTGGGGTGTTCTCGAGGGGGAACTCGTTCGCCGCGGGTTTTTGCCGAGGCTGATCATGTTGGCAAAAAAGCGGTAGGCGCCGGGTACGCCTTCGGGCATCTGGCGATAGAAAGCGTACGCGTTATAGATGTACACGCCTTTTCCGTACTTCGCGTAGACCAAGCCTCCCTTTTGTGGAGCCTGGCCGGGATCATGGGTTTCAAGGAGGGGCTCATACGCGGCATCCCAGCTTTCTAGAAACTTTGAGCCACGTTCTTCGACCCAATTCTCGAAGTCCTTGGCGGTGATCTTGTTGGGCCAGGTAAACACCGGATTGGAGGGATCGAGAATCTCGACCTTGGAACTTTCGTCGGTCACTTCCTCAGGATTCGAGCCCATCTTGTATGGGTATGGGCCGTAATTGTGGTCGTATTCCGGCGTGTTGTATTGGACGATGACGACGCCGCCGTTCTTCACATAGTCAAGCAGCCGGCCGTTGTAGGTCCTGAGGTCTTCGCGGACCGCATAGGTGCGAACACCCAGCACGATCGCGTCAAATTTGGAGAGATTCCCGACCGCCAAGTCTTCCGCGGTGAGGAAGTGCACGTTAATGCCGAGATTGACGAGAGATTGCGGCATTTCGTCGCCGGCACCGACGATGTAGCTGACGTTGAGACCGGGTGCGACCTTCACTTCGACCCCAGTCGTTCGGTAGGCCGACGCGCGGTAAAGATTGTAGGGACGCAGGCCCGGATAGCCGACGGAGTGATAGCCCTCTTTGTATTCGTGGCCGTTGTAGGAGGCCACCGCAGTTATGGTGTAGGGCTTTTCTTCAAGGCGGGCGGGAGTGATACGGAAGTTCAGGGTTTCGTCGTCACCATCCTTTGCAGTGGAAAACTTTTCTGTCGCGGCGGTCCAACCTTGCGGCAGATCGAGATCGACCGTTCCTTCGGCGGCGCCTTTGACGTTGCTGTGAACGGTCACGGTCAGATCGAAGGACTTTGCGCCGAGAGGAACGATTCCCGCCTGTGGAGCAATGGAAACGGAAATAGCCGGGCCAGTAATGAGAGGTTCGAGCACGGTACCCGGGCCAGTTACGCGTTTGACGGACTGCACCACCTGAGAAATCTCGAAAGGAACGCCGTCGAGCGAAAAACGCAATACCGCCGAGAGCGGGTACGGCTCAGTGGGCAAATTGAGGTAGCCGGGCAGGTTGATATCGTAATAAGGCCGTTCGATATTCGGTCGCGTGAAATAGGGACGCGTGAACGCGGCGTTTTCCGGAACGCGAACCGTGAACCGCAAGTCGGCTGACTGATTTCCTTTGAGCGTGCCTCCGGATTGCGTGGCCGGCTCCACGCCCCACGGCGCGCCGTGAGGACCCTGCAGTGCCACAGCCTCGAGTTTCACGGGTTCGTCCGTTGGATTCGTGGCGTGGACCTTTACCCGGAACTCCTGCCCGGGAATAGCCACCTGGAACGTCGGCTGATTTCTGAAGAAGCGCGCAAACGGACCGCTAGGTTCATTTTTCGGCGCGACGGCGGCGAGCACCGAGATCCCTAGTGACTCGGCCAGAGCGTTCTCGAATTGCGCCTGCTTGATTTTCAGTTCGTGAGTGACCTCGTACTTGGCGTCCGCTGAAAGATTACTCGCGTTGACTTTCTCGATCAGCGCTCTCGTTGCCTTCAGGCCGTCCGCAAGGGTTGAAGCGATAGCTTCGGGATGTTGCGCGGAGAAACCACTGATTGCTCTCTCGACGAGCGAATTGATATTCGAGAGGCCTTCCTTCAGAAAGGCGACGTCGCCGCCTTGGGCAAGATCGGCGATGCCAGCAAGGGAAACGACGATGCCCTCGAAGAACGACGATTCCTTTTCCGGGACCGAAACCAATGATGCAAAACGATGATACGACGCCATTTCTTCTTCGGCGGGAGGCAGGCCGGTGCCGCCATTCTGCGATTTTTGATGACCGAGACCCAGGCGAGAAACCTGCGCGTAAGTGAGGCCGAGAAGCGGGTTGTAGTCGCCTTCGGGAATCTCGACCGAAGCGGAGAGCTCGCCCTTGATAACTGTTCCGTTCGTGTAGTTCTGAAATTCGGCGGGATAATACTTGCCGTCCGCGTAGTCGTAGATTCCCTTATCCGTGATCCGCGCGAACGGGACGCGTGCATAGTCCTTCAGGGGCTTCCACGGCCGCAGGCCTTCTTTGATCTGCTCGGGAAACATCGCGGGATCGCCCGCCTCCTTGAACGCTTCCTGCGCCATTTGCCCGGCGACCTGGTGATTTCCGTGGCCGTCCGTGCGCCCGCCGACAAACACGGAAGTGATGGCGAGAGGCCGCATCATGCGGACGACACGGACAACATCACCCAAAACGCGATCGTGGCCCCACTTATCCAGGGCCTCTTCTTTTGTTTTGGAAAAACCGTAGTCGCAGACGCGTGTCCAGAACTGTTGCGTACCATAGTAGCGATCCGCAGCGAGAAGCTCTTCCGTGCGCACGAGGCCAAGGGCATCGAAGTAGTCTGAGGACATGACGTTGGCGCCGCCCTCGCCGCGGTTCAGTGTGAGCAGCGTGGCGCGTACTCCCTGGCCGCGTGATTCGTAGGTGAGCATTCCGCCGTCTTCGTCGTCAGGATGCGCCGTGACCATGAGCAGGCTCGCTCGCGTACGAAGCTTCTGGAGGCTCTGCCACAGCGCCGCCGCTCCGCGGTCGAAAGGAAGAGCCTGCGCCGCCGCCTCGGAATCGGAACCTGTGGCTGTGGGAGATTGAGCGCGCACTGAGAACGACTGGATCAAGAAAGGCGACGTACAGAGCAAAGCAAGAAAGACCGACGGGACTAGGCTTCTAGAGCGGAATCGCATTCTGCCTCCTCGGCTCGGTTCAAGAGAGGCCACTGCAGCAGAACTGCGAACGGCCAGCGACAAAAACCTCCAGGCTTTCAGGAAGCAAGGGGATTGTACGTTTGCAAGGGGCGTTGTCAATAAGAATCCCAAAACGTCTTGGTGTTTACGCTTGTGTGAAGACTGACAGACGGAACGCTCGAATTCCGAGAATCAACTTGACACGATTCTTGGCCGGGTGTTACATGGCCGCATTCGAAACCGAATCGTTTCGGTAGCTCCACGGGGGCGGATCGATCGGCTATATCTTCGTTCGTGTAATGCTGGATTCCCTGTCCTTTGGCAGCGATGCGATTTGGGATGCGTGCTCGGCGATGGGCTTGCCGAAGAGCTCGCCGTCAGAGACGTGTCAAATTTGTTTCGTCCCCAGAATCCTGGTTTCTGGGGTGAACGCCTTGGAACGCGGGCAGGGCGGCAATAGCGACAGTAGAGACGAAGGGCTCATCGCAACTTGAGGAGGTTTCGATGAATCGAGGCGTGGGGGCTCGAATTCTGCGGGGACCTGTTTTACTGTTCGCGATTCTGGCTTTGTGCGCTTTGCCGGGGTTTGGGCAAATCGATCGCGGCGCGATTGTGGGAAGGGTCATGGACACGTCCGGCGGCGCGGTTCCGAAGGCAACGATCACCGTGACGAACAAGGCCACCGGAGTCGTTATGACTGTTCCCGTGAATGACGCGGGGGAATATCAGGTGCTGGCGCTGATCCCGGGGACGTATTCCGTCAAGGCGAGCGCCGACGGCTTCGAGACCGTGCTGCGCGACGACATCATACTGCACGTGCAGGACCGCCTCTCGATCGAGTTCACGCTGAAGGTCGGCTCGGTGAATCAGCAGGTCGTGGTAACGGCCGGGGAGCCGCTGCTGCAGACGCAAACGGCTGATGTAGGTAACGTTGTGGATACGCGGCTGGTGAACGATCTGCCCTTGAATGGACGCCGGTACGCAGACTTGGCGCTGCTCGAACCCGGAGTGAACAAGTTCTATGCGGCGAACAATCCAGCGCCGGACCGCTTTAGCGTGAATGGCAATCTTGAGCTGCAAAACAATTTTCTGCTGAACGGCATCGACAACAACTCCTGGTCGGAAAACCTGCAGGAATTCTCGGTGCAGGTGGTGCAGCCGCCTCCGGACGCGGTGCAGGAATTTCGCGTGCAGACGCGGACGTATTCTTCCGAATTCGGCAATTCGGCCGGGGCGGTGATCAACGCAACAATCAAGTCCGGCACGAACGAGTACCACGGAAACGTTTTCGAATACATCCGAAACAACGTGCTCGATGCAAACTCCTGGATCAACAACAAAACGAACCAGAAGCGCGGCCGTTTTGTTCAGAACCAGTTCGGCGGCACGTTCGGCGGGCCGATTATCAAGGACAAGACGTTCTTCTTTGGCGACTTCCAGCGTTTCAGCAGCCGGCGGTCCACGACGATCCAGAGCATTGTTCCCACGCCGCTGATGAAGCAGGGCAATTTTACGGAGCTTTTGAGCCTGCCGACCCCTAAGGTCTTGAGCGATTCTCCCGTGGCGGGCCAGACCGGCTGCGTCAAGAACAACATCATTCAGGTCACCAGCACCACCGGGCAAACGTGTATTGACCCAGTTGCGTCGAAGCTGTTGGCGCTCTTTCCGGATCCCAACGTGGCGGGGGGCTGGACAGGCGGGCCCAACTATGTTTTTTCACCTACAGTGCCTAATGATGTCTACTCGCTCGACGGCCGCGTGGACCACGCCATCAACCACAACAACCACCTCTTCGGGAGCTATAGTTACTACCACGTGAGCCGTCAGGATCCTCCCTGGACGAGCAACGCCGTGGTGGGAAACGGGAATTTCGCAACTCAGTACCGTACCCACACGCAACTAGTTTCTCTCGGGTGGACTAGAACTCTTTCCGGGACGCTGGTCAACGATGCACGGTTCGGCTTCAACCGTGACTACGCGCACAGCGATCCGATCAGCGTAGCCTTGGGCAAGTCCTTGGCACCCGACTATGGATTGAACGGAATTCCCCAAACGCCGAATACCGCCGGGCTTCCACCCATCGAAATCAACGGTCTCACGCGCCTGGGAACCTCACCCTGGCGTCCGCAGTATCAAATTTCGCAGGCGTGGAACCTGATCGACAACCTGAGCTGGCTGAAGGGCAGCCACAGCTTCAAGTTTGGGTATCAATACCTGCGGCGCAGCGACAACTTCGTGGACATCCGCGCTCCGCAGGGTGAACTGCAGATCAACGGAGTGTACACGGCGGCCGGAACGTTCGGAATCGCGGACTTCCTGCTCGGCGACGTAGACGCTACACACTTCACGACGCCGCTCGTCGTGCACTACTTCCAGCCGGGCCATTCTTTTTATGCGATGGATACGTGGAGGACCACGCCGAAGCTCACCCTCACCTACGGTCTGCGATACGAACTCTTTTCTCCCATCATGAGCCGGGAAAACAACACGTCCAACTTTAATCCCGCCAATGGCGGCGGGGTTATCACGACGGCGAAAGATGCCTCCGGCTGGGGAGATCGAGCGCTTATCAACCCGGACAAGAACGACTTCGCTCCGCGGCTAGGTTTCGCCTATCAGATGACGACGAGACTGGTATGGCGCGGCGGTTATGGCGTCTTCTATCAGCACTACAACCGCATCGGTTCAGAAAGCTTGATTCAGCTTAACCCGCCATTTTTGCTCGACGTGCAGCTGAACCAGGGAGTGGGAAGCACAACGCCGCTCTTCCAGCTCCAGAACGGCTTTCCGTTAAGCACAATAACGGGTGTCGGGTTCGATCTCACGAAGATCCAGTTCCGTGCGCAGGATCCGAACCAGCGTTCCAGCTATGTGGAACAGGTTAGCCTCGGTCCGGAAATCGCAGTGACCGACAACACCGTCGTCGTCGCTACCTACGTGGGGAACTGGGGCCGCAAGATGAACCGTTTGCGGAATTACAATCAGGCGGTGATCAGCGGCATGGACAACGGCTGCCCGATCATCGACTTCCCCTACGCAAATCTGAATATGGTGTCACACATCGACACGTTCGTCAGCGCTGGGAAGTGCGCCGTCACTGGACAGCATGCCTTCCTGGAATACGCCACGAACGACGGGAACACCGACTACAACAGCCTAGAGCTCTCGTTGCGACGGCGCATGTCCAAGGGCCTTTCCTATGCCCTGAACTATACCTACAGCCACGGACTCGCTAATTTTGGGGACAACCTGACAGCGGGGCCGCTGCCGCAGAACGCCTATGACTACAGCGCAGAAATGAGCAACTCCATCCTCGATATCCGCCATCGCTTCGTGGGCAACTTCATTTATGACCTGCCGTTCGGTCACGGAAGGCGGTATCTCTCGAGCGACAGTTTTGCGAGCAAAGCGCTGGGTGGATGGCAAGTGAATGGCATCGTGAGCCTGCAGACGGGCAGCCCGTTCAGCGTAACCGCAGCGGATCGGAGCTTCACCGGATCGAATCACTCCGCTTACGCCGACTGCACAGGTGATCCGTTTGCCGGGGCATCGGACTCTCACGAGAAGTACACAACAACTGGGTTCTTCATCAACCCAGCGGCGTTTTCGGTTCCGGTGAATGGGACTTTCGGGTCTTGTGCGCCGAGAAAATTCCACGGGCCAGGAATTGCCGCTACCGACCTGAGCCTGTTCAAGCAGTTCCAGTTTACGGAGCGCTACCGGCTACAGTTCCGCGCCGAATTTTTCAACGCCTTCAACCATCCAAACTTCGCGAATCCCAACGCCAGCCTGAATTCTCCGGGATCGTTCGGCAAGGTCTCCAATACGCTTTCGCCGATTCTGGGGACGGGTTCCGGCGGGCCGGGTGATCCGCGCGAAGTGCAGTTCGCGCTGAAGCTATACTTCTGATGGCGTCCACGGTCGAGCGACGGCGGCGCAGGCGACCATCAGGTTCCTGAAGAATCAGTAGCTAGAGCGCGACGGAATCGAGCACCAGTTTTTCTCAGGCTGCTTGGAATTTTCGGCCACGGAAAGCAAACCTCTCGCATCTTTGTGTTTCTCCGGCTCGCGAGCCGGAGTTCATTCAAGCATCAGGCGGTCCCGGAAGGCGGCGGGTCAATGTTTGTTTGTCCGGCTCGCAGCCTTTATCCCAATTTATCCCAATAAGCTGCCAACCGTGCCCAAACCATCCAGAGCGAGCCGAACGGCGTCTTTAGTTTTCACCAACTTACCAGCGAGCCAGAGCGCAATCACCCGTTTGCTAAACCGTTTTGGGGGCTAAAACCTCCAACGGGGGTTCGAATCCCCCCCTCTCCGCCAGATTCTTGCCAGCATTGGAGTTAGGGGAATCTGCTTGTCGGTTTACGCGAGTAAATTGAGCGGCTCTTTTATCCCGGTGTTATCCCCAACTATCCCAACTGCTGAAAATTTGAGCCGTTTGACAACCCGAACGGTCAGTGGACTTCGCAGCCAATCGTATTGATTTACAAAAACTTCCAGAGCTCTTGCGACAGATTCGGTTCCAGTGCTGTACGCTGTTTCTTCGGTGCAACGGTCCGCGAAACCGTTGCAGCACCTGAGCGCATGCCACTTAGCGCTCGACGCCTCTTGTCGTTTATGCCTGCGCGGCGGGGGCAGCGGCAGCCAGTCTATTTTGCGCTGGTCTCTTGCGAGACGATGGTGATCAGGAACGCATTGCGATCCGTGTAGGAGAATTGATGTCCCTGCACGTCGGCGCGATGCTCTATCGACTTATACATCTGGAAGCCGTCGTTCTGCAGGGCATCAAAGTACTTCACATTCTTGAGCACCACGCCTTTCCCGTCGATCCCGGGTTCACGCTGGAGCTTCAGATAGGCCTGTTTTCCGTCAGCCAACTTGGCCTCAACAATGTCGCCGGACTGACGGATCTCGATGGGCGCTTCCTGCACTTTTAGCTCGCCCCACTCCAGACCATAGGTCTTGAGAATGATGGGGGCCAGAGCATCGCGCTGCGCTTGGGTAGTCTTTGGATCGAAGGAAACCGTCACCCAGGTCGCCTTCTTCTCCGTGCCCCACTTGTCGCCGAGGTCGCCCGTCAACCAATATTTTGTGCTCGCGAGATCCACGTTACCGGAATGCCCTTCACGGACTGTCACGGCCATGTTGAATTCGCAAAAGGGGTGTTCGGCATGCTTATGCCCGTGACTGTCGCTGAAATAACATTGGCAAAACAGATGGCAACTGCAGGCTTCCACGTAGTCGGCTTTCATCCGCCACGAAGATTCCCCTGGTGCCGCGGCCAGCGAGACCGCCAGAGCCAGGACCAACCCAACCAATGGTAGTGCTTTCATATTTTTCTCCCTTTCCAAATCGACAATTCGCTCACAATTGCTGGACCTCAGTCCGCCTCACTCGGCATTCTTGTTCTCACTATTAGCCGGCGAAGGCCTGACAGGAAACGTTGGGATGCCAGTTCACGAACGCGCCGTTGGGATTCTCCTTCCATGCCCACACATGAAGCGTGTAGAACGCGGGGAGCCCAAAGCGATTGGGGCTTTCGAAATAATGAAAGAGCTGTCCCATGAGCTGCGGCGCCCCTTGTCCGGGATGAGCTTTGTCCCAGTCGCTGGCAATCACCAAGAAGTCGGCGCCGATGAGTTGCAGGTGGCCATCCGGCATCGGCTCGTAGATCACGATCTGGGGATGCATGGCGTCTACTACGCCGGCGGCCACGAGGGGCAAGTTCACGTAATGGAGCCCCATCGCCCCCGCGTCCGGTCCGCTCACGCAGCCGAATAGCAGCGAGTAACCCTCTCGCTCCGCCACCGACACATCTTTGAAGCGTTCGGTATTCTCTCGAACCATTTTCAGAAGCGCGCTCTGCGCCGATGTCAATTGCTGAGGTTGCGCCGTCGTTTCGTGCGAGTGTCCGTCTTGCGCCAACGCGCCTCCCGGACAGACGCCCATCAGAACGAGAGTCATCATCGAATGTTGGAATTGTGTCGCGAGTCGTACGATTTTCATGGTACAAGCTCCTTTTGGTGAAAAATGTGACCAGCCCATCCACGGCGTCTCATTCCGAATGCGGCCCGGACGCGCTAGAATCGCTGGCATTCTCAGGAACTGAAATGAGGCACGCCAAACTGCCTGCGTTTCGCCGATGCTGCCACCAGAGGCTTTGAATGTCTTTGAGGAGTTCTGAAAGATTTCTTGAGAAGTTCTTCAGTTGGGTGTGCTGTTGAAAGCAAAGCGCTTATACGAATTCGGCTCTTACAGCCTCGACGCCGTGGAGCGCGTTTTGCTGCGGGATGGCCAGCCCCTCATACTCCCGCCAAAGGACCTGGAAACCCTCCTTGTTCTGGTCGAGAGGGCGGGGCACATCGTCGAAAAAGAAGAGCTACTCGAAAGAGTCTGGCCGGGCGTTTTCATCGAGGAAGGCAATCTCGCCCGGCACATCTTTAACCTGCGGCAAGTGTTGGGCGATAACGACGGACGCAAATACATCGAGACCATCCCCAAGCGAGGCTACCGCTTCGTCGCCGCGGTGCACGAAGACCAGGAACCAGACGCGGCTCATCCAGCGGCCCCCCAGACTTCTGAGCCGGCTCCTCCTGCGCCGGCGCCCCTCGTCCAAAAGAGAAACTTCTGGTTGTGGCCTATCACTTTATCGATGCTGGCCGCGGCGGGGATTTTGATAGGGCGTCATTTCTGGCCACCACGCAACGCCCCTCCGCAAAAAGCCATGCTTGCGGTCCTTCCTTTTATGAATTTGAGCGGGGACGCGCACGAGGATTATTTTGCCGATGGCCTCACGGAGGAGATGATTGCGCAGCTCGGCCAGCTTCAGCCCGCCCAACTCGGAGTCATCGCACGGACCTCAACCGTACGATACAAAGACACCAAGGAGACCGCCGCGCAAATTGCCCGAGAACTGGGTGTGGGCTATTTGCTGGAGGGCAGCGTTCGGCGCGGCGGAGACCGCGTGCGCGTTACGGCACAGCTGATTCAGGCGGCAGAACAGACCCATCTATGGGCCGAAACCTATGAGCGCCCGCTCACGGATGTCTTGAGCATCCAACGAGAAATCGCAGAGAAGATTACGCACTCTCTTTCCATCCAACTGTTGCCTGCTGCAACCAGCGTCTCGGCCAACCTCCATCTCAATCTGGAGAGCTACGACAGGTACCTCCTGGGCCTGCATGAGCTCGGGGAGGATACCCGGGAGAGCGTAAATCGCGCGATTCAGTACTTTCAAGAAGCTACAGCCTTGGATCCAAAGGACGCCCGCCTCTACGCGGCCCTGGCCGCAGCCTACGATGCCGCAACCACCTATTACAGCTCCCCGGCCGAAGTCATGCCCCGCGCAAAGGAAGCTGCGCTGCAAGCCGTTGCGCTTGACCCCAACCTCGGAAGCGCGCACGTCCGGCTTGGCTACGTGCGCTTGTTTTACGACTGGGATTGGCCCGCGGCCGAACGGGAATATCGCCGGGCTCTCGAAATCAACCCAAGCCTGCCGGAAGCACAATTGGGTTACGCGAATTACTTGGCGACACTGGGGCACTTCGATGAAGCGCTCTCTCGCGTACAGCAAGCCTATCTTTTCGATCCGCTGGCTGTCGAAAGCCGCAAGGAAGCGCTTTGGATTTACTACTTCTCCGGTCGAATGCCGGAGACGGTCGAGCAGGCCCAGAAAATGATCGAGCTGGAACCAGCCGCTGGCCTTCCTCATGCGATGCTCGCGATGACCTATGCACAGATGGGGAAGCGCCCTGAAACTCTCCAGGCTGCGAAGAACGCCATTCGGCTTGCGAACAGCCCGTCGATAGTCACCACCACGGCGGCAGCACTCGCCCACGTGGGCAAAAGTCGGGAGGCCAAGCAACTTCTAAGTAAAGCCCTGGAACAAGCCAAGGAACGTTATGTCTGCCGGTTCCTCGTTGCGGATACCTATGTGGAACTCGGCGACATGGAGAAGGCATTTGAATCACTGGAGCAGGGGTTCCTTCAGCGATCGACTTGAATGCCTTGGATCGGGGTGGATCCCCGATTTAACGCGCTGCACGGCGATCCAAGGTTTCAGGATCTTGTCCGGCGTATCGGAGTGCCTCGAGCTTGAAGTCACTCATCGATGGGCGGCCCAACAATGCCTGATCCGAATGGTTCGACATTGCCTCGAAATCTGCCCGAGGACTGGCCTATAAAATGGAATGCACGGTTTACATTATTCAGGCCACGGGGAGTGTCCCATGACGAGTCCGAGTTCACGCATAGGCCGGCAGGCGGTGTGAGCTGCGAGCGGCAATATGTGCTGCCAGATAAGCAGCATCGTCTCCGACACCGAACAGAATTCCCGATCTTCGGTTGTACAACCAGGGCAATCCTAGAAAGTACAAGCCTGGATATCTAGTGACTCCACGCTTCTGGATGGGATATCCGTCTGAATCGACGACTGGCAACTTCACAAGGCTGAAATCAAAAGCGTATCCCGTTGCCCACACAACAGTGGAAATTCCTACCCCTTGCAGGTTCAGTTCTGTCACCCCTTCCTCCTTATAACCATCAAGCAATCGCGGGATGTTTTCGGTCGGAGCGGCCAACCCGACACGGCTGATGTAATCGTCGATCTTCTTTAGTGCGTCAATCTCGAACTGATCGACTGCGGCGAGCGTTTCCTTTAGGTCAGGCGCAAGGATGAGTTGTCTCTCGTGAGCATCGCGCACGTGCCCGAGCAGGACGACACCGTCGCGGGCGAACTGGTGCAAATTCAAGCTCTGTCCACCGTTCTTGCCAGAAATCTGCGGGTGTGGATGGAATTTATCTGCGGCCGATTTCAGTTCTTCGACCTTGGTGTCGAGTATCCCGATCCGTGTGAACCAATCACTGATATCCTTGCCGCGATATCGTCGGGGCACACGTCCGGCGCTGCCGATCGAGAGATAGACTTTCCTTCCACTCTGATAGAGTTCTTGGGCAATCTGCGCTCCGGACTGTCCGGTTCCCACCACGAGCACTGCACCCTCTGGAAGAGTTGAGGGATTCTTGTACTCCATCGAGTGCAGCTGCACGACCGATGGAGGAATTTCCACGCTGAATAGCGGAATCTTAGGCGACTGGTAAAGGCCTGTCGCGACTACAACGTTCCCGGGCCTCATAGTTCTTCTCGCTTGTACGTACGACGTGCGACATATCTGTCGCCGACCTTTTCTACGCTGAACACTTCGACTCCGCAATGCACAGGTAAGCGAAAACGCTCGATATAGTTGTCGAAGTACTCTATGACTTCTGCCAGAGACATGAATCCATAAGGATCGTCTCCGCTGTATTCTGCTCCGGGCATCCGTACCTGGAAATTCGGCGTTACTAGCGTGAACGAGTCCCGCGTTGATTTCGCCACGCATTAGCCACCGCTGGCGCTCGTTCCAACGCGACATGTTCGCGACCTTCCTGAGTCAGGTAATAGCTGATGGCGAGTCCAGCCTGACCACCGCCGACGATAACCGTATCGATTTTGTGCAATATGGACGCCTCCTCGATTCTGAAGCTCAGCTCGATCGAAGCCCCGGCCGAGCCGGGGCCCTCGCTCGGAGTCTCACTTTGGCTGTGCGGAACGGGTTTGTAGCCGAGACTCTCCAGCACTGCGGCCAGATGGAGAGGGTCCTTTCGGAGAGCGATCACATTGAGGAGAAAATCTACGTCTTTAGTACCGCGAGCCTTTTCCACACTGAATTTCATGGCTTGCGCGCCTGCGACCACGAAGTCGGCTGCGGCAGTGCCAAGCGCAGCTAAAAGCTCCAGCACGTACGTCCTTTGTGGTTCGGGAATCATACGGATTTCCATCGGGGCGCGATGGCGGCGTCGAGCAGAACATCCGCCTGCTTCAGATCGCGCCCACCCCGCGCATAGGTCGAGATAGGCTTGAATGTTCGAGACTTTGGGAAAATTGGATTCACGTGTGGAATACAGGAACACGCCTTCATCGTAGGGGTAGATGAAGCGAAGTTTCGGGGTGTCTTGCGATATCGGAGTCTGGCGGAGTTGACGAAGCTTGGCGTCATCCTGATTGGGAAGAAGAAAGATGTCGAAGCGGTCGAGGTCAATGAAGGGGGCCTCAACGGCGGCCGCTGCGGCGGTAAACACATAAGGAGTGGCGAGCAACGATTGCAGTCCTCGGTTGATTTCGACGGGTGTTTTCCCGAACGGGTTCGAAGCCTGGAACGAACTGCGAAGACGCCAGCGAAAGCGCTCTTTGTATTTTTCCGCCCATTCGAGCAAGAGGCGTCCAGGTTCTGGAACGACGACGGCGGAGTTTTGCCTGCGAATCCAGAGTTGTTCCTCGAGGCTTGAAAGAGCAAATGAGAAATAGGGATGTAAAGGACAAGTTTCCTATACGACTCTATTTCCAAAACAAGAAAAACGTCGAATCACCAGCTCACCGAATCGCTTCATCGAGTCGGAATGTCAAAGTCATTAAACGCGGGGCAACAGTCAGGACCTCGGGCGCTGCGTTTCTGGCATCGCTGTCTCGCTTGGTTCCTCACTCAGAGAGCGCGATACTGAAGCTAGTCTGGGCAACGGAACAATCAATGTCGAATAAAAGCTCCATCATCTATATCCCGTTGACTGAACACGCGTGTCATCCACTGAAACACTTTCTGGAAAGACTCCGCAGTCCATCGCTCCATACAGCCACGCTCAAAGTCGAATACTTTTGCCCGCCTCCCGTGCTGTCCGCAAGAGAGGGCTGGATGTATGTCAGCCGCACAGGAAGAGTCTTAATAAGCGGTGTGCCAAGCATGGACGACTGGGCTGACTCATTCCACGATGGATTGGTTCGAGTCGTAAGAAACAAAAAATACGGTTTTGCGAATCGCAAGGGACAAATCGTTATTTCCACGAACTATGACGGTGCGATGAACTTTGAAAAAGGGAAGGCCAAAGTTTGCACCCGTTGCGAGAGTAAATGCGTGGACCGCGATTGTGAGTATCATGTTTTTGCTGGGGGAGAATGGTTTCAAATAAACACCAAAGGGATTGTCGTCGCTCGGATACGGCCTGAAAATTGAATGCGGACATCTCGCCGCAGGGGGACAGTGGCTGCTTGTGCCGCTTCAACAGGTGTGAGGATGTTTGGGTCGTGACCATCTCTAGATTGTCGGAGGCCTCGTTCACTTTTCAAGATAGTCTGGAACTTGCGTCGTCAAGGCCTGGTGTGCTTCTCATTCAACCCCATCCGCGAGGACCTAGAAATGATGCCCTAGTTTCCCTATCTCGACTATCAGGGCATACTTCCGGCTGGTTGAGCCCGTTTCCGGTCACGCACGACAATTCCAAGAGCCAAGCGGCTTCGATGCCGCCAATACCTATCGATAGAATCTTTCTCAAGACGCGCTGCAAACACAGTTGCGTTTGGTGCTACTATATGTAAGTATAGTTTCGTATGGTACACAGGCGATTCTGGCTGAAACTGCTCGAACGCGCATGGAAGGAGCGATCCGTTGTCTGGCTCGCTGGCGTGCGGCGGGTTGGAAAAACCTGCCTTTGTCAGGATCTCCCCGAAGTTGAATATTTCGACTGTGAACTCCCTCGGGTTCGCCGCATGATGCTTGATCCAGAGAGCTTTCTCGACGGTCTGGTCGGCAAGCGCATTGTGTTGGATGAAATCCACAGGCTGCAGAACCCGTCAGAATTGCTCAAAATTGCAGCCGACCATCATTCACGCACACACATTGTGGCGACTGGTTCTTCGACTCTGGGGGCTTCGAAAAAATTCAGAGACACGTTGGCCGGACGGAAGAGGGACCTCTGGCTGGCGCCGATGTGCCTTCTCGACATGGACGACGCGAACCAGACGGACCTAAAGCACCGTTTTCTGCGGGGCGGCCTTCCTCCCTTCTTTCTGCCGGAGAAACACCCGGAACGCGACTTTCAGGAATGGATGGACGCCTACTGGGCTAAGGATATCCAGGAACTTTTCCGTCTGGAACGGCGAGATTCGTTCCAGCGATTCACTGAACTGGTCATGGCACAAAGCGGCGGCATCTTTGACGCAACTCGATTTGCCCGCCCTTGTGAGGTAAGCCGGCCAACCATCACAAACTACCTCCGCGTTCTTGAGGCAACGTTCGTCGCTCATGTCATTCGCCCCTTCAGCACTCGTCGGCCCACCGAGATAGTCGCTGCGCCTAAAGTCTATGGCTTCGATACCGGTTTCATTTGCTACTACCGAGGCTGGCAGGACTTGCGTGATGATGACCTTGGGACGTTGTGGGAGCATTTCGTACTGAATGAAATTATGGCGCGCTCGCAGAGCCGGGAAGTGTTCTATTGGCGCGACAAGCGCGGGCACGAGGTGGACTTTGTCATCGCGACCCACCGAAAGAGACCAGCAGCAATCGAGTGCAAATGGTCCGCGAACAATTTCGATCCCACAAATCTTATTGCATTTCGGTACCAACATCCGGAAGGCGACAACCTCGTCCTCGCTCACGATGTGGAGCGTGCCTTCACCCGCAGCTATGGAGACTTAAGAGTGCGCTTTGATGGCATTCGGTCCTTCGCCGATTCGCTTTCTTCGTAGGCCAAGTGAAGCGCCATTGCTCAGCGCAGGTTCCGAAAAGACAGTGGAATGCTGGACCGAGCTCTGCGCAAGCTTCCCCCTCATTTTCCGGCCGTCGGGTGGCGTGGGGGGACGATATTGAAGCTCCAGTTGAAAAAGCCCCCAGCAACACTCTGTTTTGCTACTACTCTTGCTACTACTTCCGGTCAATTTGATCTCTTTCGGACCCGCATAAACACTGACGATTCTTTCAAATGGAAAAGTGGTGTTGATAACAAGAGACATACCCACGCTCACCACAACCTCACCTCCCCGTCACCAATGGGGGCTACAATCCCCCCCTCTCCGCCAGATTCTTGCCAGCGTTGGAGTTAGGAAGAATCCGCTTGTCGGTTCAGGCGAGCAATTGGGCGGCTCTCTTATCCCAGTGCTATCCCAACTATCCCAACTGTTGAAAATTTGAGCCGTTTCACAACCCGAAAGGTCAGCGGACCTGGTAGCCAATCGTATTGATTTACAAGAACTTCCAGACAGATTTGGTTCCAGTGCTGAGCTCTGTTCATCAGTACAACAGTACAACGGTCTAGAAAACCGTTGTCTTAGGGCCATAAGACTGCGAACAGGACAAGAGCGTCTGCCCACGAGGCAGGCGCTTCGGTTGAGTTCACTGGGAGGGGATTCCTCTGCCATGACAGCGCGACGGCCAGAGGTAACTGATCGTAATTTGAAGGCACCGATCGCTACTCTCGGCGCCCTGAGTAATCGT
>WNGC01000813.1_pt1 | contig 18594 bp, 10 predicted proteins | sample 5400051 | NCBI WGS metagenome assembly WNGC01 (sample SAMN13153368, study PRJNA577476) | soil metagenome | isolation source: 20 cm soil or saprolite under grassland replicate 2 | place: USA:California | collected 2016-06-15
TGCGTGAGCGTCTCGCTGCCGATCCGCTCCGTCCGCAATATCATCTGCTCCCCGCGAGAAATTGGATGAATGATCCCAACGGCCCCATTCATTGGAATGGCCGGTACCACATGTTTTTCCAATACAACCCGAACGCAGCCGTGTGGGGCGATATGCACTGGGCTCACGCGGTAAGCGAGGACATGATTCACTGGCGCCATTTGCCGATTGCGCTTGCTCCGACTCCCGGCTGGGGTGACGCCGATGGGTGTTTTACCGGAAGCGCGGTGAACGATCGTGGCACCGCGACGATTCTCTATACAGGTGTGAAGACCGCCGCCCCTGAACAAGCGACTCTCCGCGACGGTGTCCACAACTTTCGCGAGGTACAGTGCCTTGCTACTTCTTCCGATCCGCAGCTTCTCACCTGGACCAAATGGAATCAGCCCGTGCTCCAGCCGCCAAAAGACCCTCGTTTGGCGGGATTCCGCGATCCTTTTCTTTGGCGCGAAGATGAAAATTGGTATCTCGGTGTCGGCTCGGGTCTCTTCAAGCAAGGCGGCCGCGTGCTTCTCTATCGCTCGAAGGACCTACGCCAGTGGGAGTACTTGCATCCCCTGGCCTCCGGAAAGTGGACGGAAAGGGAATCGGTCAATCCCGTGGACTCTGGCGAGATGTGGGAGTGCCCCGACTTTTTCCCGCTGGGAAAGAAGCACGTCCTTCTTTATTCGACTGCGGGTCAGGTGATTTGGGAATCTGGCGAGCTCGATCGCAGCAAACTCGTCTTCCATTCTGAAAGGCGCGGCATCCTCGATCACGGCGCCTACTACGCGCAGAAAACGCAACTCGACGCCAAGGGCAATCGCATCCTGTGGGGCTGGATTCCGGAAACGCGCCCCGAAGCCGAATTCAGCGCCGCCGGTTGGGCTGGCTGCATGGCTCTGCCCAGAGTCCTATCGCTCAATTCTGATGGCGGCCTGGAGATGCAGGTTGCGCCGGTAACACAGGCGCTGCGCGCGAAATCGTTCGTTTTTCCTCAACCACATGCGGACTTATCCCAGCTGAGCCACGCGATGGAAGAAATCCAAATCGAGAATCTTGCCGGAGAGATGGCCTGGAAAACCAAATCGTCCCGCTCCGCGTTCACCCTGGAGGACCGCAGTGGCCCCTGGTGGTCCGCCAAGCTTGAGCCGAAGGGCACAGCCGCGGTGACACTAACGGTCAATGGGTTTGCGCTGGCAGTGCCTCTTGGGCCAAAACACGAAATCGAGTTCCATCTTTTCTTGGACGCTTCCGTTGCCGAGCTCCTCTGCGACCGTCAGCACGTCCTCACAACGCGCCTTTATCGCAATCCGGACGGACTCCTCCGCGCTCGCGTCAACGACAACGATCTGCCTGCGCTCATTTCGCTCGAGGCTTGGCAGTTGCGCCCCATCTCCCCGGATCGCCTGACGACGTGAATCCCTTCATTCGCAATTTAGTTGAACCGCTCGCCGTTTGCCCGGGGATGGCGGTCCGATCTGTCAGGCCACGACCGGCTTTGCGCTGGCAAAACCGGCCGCCAGACTGAGGAGACCAACTCCGAGGTGGATGAAATTGAAATGAGTGTTCAAATCCACTTGGATGGGACCGAGGTCGCGCATACCGGCGAAGCCCGCGATGGCCACCACCGTGTAGATCGCTCCAAAAATCAGACCAAACCGCCGCGGTCCATCCGCACTCTTACCGAGCCCTGCCCCAAGAGCGATCAAGCCGCTGACGAGGTGAAACACATTATGGGCGGGAGGAAATGTGAGGTTGAACATTTCGTGGCGAAAGAATCCCACCACACCGACCACCACCAAAATTGCTCCGCTCAACACGACATAGATCTTCGCCAAAGTGCTGCCCATTTCTGCCTGGCCACCCTTCCCTTCGCGCGAGATTCAGATTCAATTGCGGAATTTCGTGGAGCTTACGGCTCGGGATAACAGACCGTCAAGTCCACTCCGCGCGGCACAGGAAAGCCCCGCAAGCAACGCGCGTTCGGGCGAGCAAATTGGTCAGGCAAGAATTCGCGAGGAACCGAGGAGGCTTGGCCGCGCGGACAAAGATAAGTTTTAAGGCTATAATTCGCGCCAATCGTGAGTCTATCCGCCGGGAACAGGCTTGGTCCATATGAGATCGTGTCGCCGCTGGGCGCTGGCGGCATGGGCGAAGTGTATCGCGCTCGGGATACGCGGCCAGAACGCACGGTGGCGATCAAGATCCTGCCGCTGCCGCTTTCGAATGAGGCGGTTCGAAAGCAGCGCTTCGAGCGTGAAGCCAAAACGGTTTCCAGCCTGAATCATCCACACATCTGCGTGCTGTATGATATCGGCCATCAGGACGGCATCGACTATCTGGTCATGGAATGCGTGGAAGGCGAGACGCTTGCAAAGCGCCTGGAGAAAGGCCCTCTTGCATCGCGACCTGAAGCCCGGCACCATCATGCTGACTCCGACCGGAGCGAAACTCCGCGACTTCGGCCTGGCCAAGCCCGCCGTGCCGCTCACGACCGGCGCCACGCTTACCGCAGCCGCTACGCAGACTACGCCGGTGACGCAGGAAGGCACCATTCTCGGCACCGTTCAATACATGTCGCCGGAGCACATCGAAGGGGCGCAGGGCGGTTGGGCGATCTGAATGCTCCCGCTCGACGGCGAACGCAAACCCTTCCTTTTTCACAAATCCCAATTCGCCGAACGCCAAGCCAGGCAACCCAGCGCGGCCATCACGCTAGGAGTGAATTGGCCGGCTGAGCTCGAAAAGAAATGAGCCTCTTCGTTCTTGGGCTCATTTAGGATGGAATATGAAAGCAACTGAACCGGACCCGAACACCCGCGACTGGTGGGCCAGTGTTCTCAGCGATATCCATTTTTGGGTCCCCGTCGCCGTCTTGATGGGTGGATTGCTTCTACTTCGATTTGTTCGCTGATTTTCGGATCGGAGCAAAATGCCGCCTGCCGTGTATACCCAGATCGGCTCCGCAGTCCCAGACGCGTCGCGTTCGAAAAAGCTCCAACTGCTGGGCATCCTTTGCGGCTTCGCTGCGGGAGCCTGGCTCGGCGCCGCGGAAGCGCCCACAAAGCTCGTTTCCATCGGCATCTCGCCGATGGTTATTTCGCTCATCATGGTCATCGGAGTTTTTCTCGCGCGCTGGAGCTTGCCCGCCCTGATTCTCGGCACCTCGTCTGTCCGCGCCGATGTCCGCCGGGCGCCTCACCTGATCATCTGGGCGCTTCTTGCCGGATGTCTTTGGGCCGTGGCCAACACGCTGACGATTTTCGCCATCCGTGACATCGGCTTGAGCATCGCTTTTCCCTTGTGGAATTCGAATAGCCTTCTCGGCATTCTTTGGGGTTTTCTTTTCTTTAATGAGTTGCGCCAGGCGGGTTGGCGGCGCTGGACGGGTGTGTTGGGCGGCGCGCTGGTAATGTGCGCGGGCGCGGCCTTGCTGGCCGTAGCCTCTTCCAGCGCAGCTCCGGCAGCGCATTCCCTGCGCGGTGTCTGGGCCGCCCTGGGCGCCGGAATCCTCTGGGGGACGATGTACATCCCCTATCGCAAAGCCTACTTGACCGGGATGAATCCGCTTTCGTTTGTCACCTTCTTCACGTTCGGCGAGCTGGGCATGATGGCCACTCTCGCCGTCAGCTATCTCGGCCTGGGTCCTCTGTGGCGCGAACTGACGAGCGCGCGCGACGTTCTTTTTTGGCTGATGCTGGGCGGCTTTGTTTGGGTGATCGGTGATGTCTTTCAGCAATACGCGGCTAAGTATGTAGGCATCAGCCGGGGCATTCCGCTCTCCAATTCGAATCAGCTGTGGGGTCTGTTGTGGGGCATTTTGGTTTTTGGTGAGTTGCAAGGCCGCGGTGTCTCGACCTACACGCAAGTCATTGGAGGCTCCGTCCTGATGATGCTGGGAGTTGGCGCAATTGCTTTTTCTTCCGCAATCGGCAAGGAACAAATGCGCTGGAAGGACGCGGCGCAGCGCGAATCCCAGCGCTACGGCGTTTCGGCAGACTACGTGGAAGCCCGCATGGACGGGCGGCAAGCCGCCGGTGAACTAAAGCCTTCGCGGAGCGCGCTGGACTGGTTCGTGGTTGCCGTGGCCACCAGTATCTTCGCGGTTTTTGCAACGATGGCGCGCGCCCCGCGCCTCTCTTTCCATGGGGGGCCCGCCGCCGTTTTGAGCGCCGCCACCTTGGCCCTTCTTCTCGTTTGTGGCCTCAAACTCTGGCGAACGACGCGTTTTCACTGAGTCAGCCGTCCCGCCTTTGCAAATTCCGGCGCTTCGTCTAAAGTGGCGCAGGCAAAAATGACCAAATCCTCCAAGATTGACGTCGTCGGCGTCGGACTGAATGCCACCGACACGCTGATTCCCGTCGCACACTATCCCGCGCGCGGGTCCAAAGTCGAATTTCGATCCGCGAATGTCTTGCCTGGCGGCCAGGTGGCCACCGCCGTGGTTGCTTGCCAGCAATGGGGATTGCGAACCCGTTACGTCGGTAAACTGGGCGACGACGGCGCTGCCGCCATGCACCGCGCGGAATTTGCCCGGCTCGGCGTCGAGGCGCATCTCTTCACGGCTCCCGGGTGTCCCAGCCAGCAAGCGTTCATACTTGTGGACGACGCCGGCGAACGCACCGTTCTATGGAAACGCGACACTCGCTTGACCCTTCGCCCGGAGGAACTTCGGCGCGAATGGATCACCGAATCGCGTGCACTTCACGTGGATGGGCACGATACTGCTGCTGCGGCCGTAGCCGCAGGCTGGGCCCGGGCCGCCGGCATCCCGGTTATCGCTGATTTGGATGAAATTTATCCTGGCGTCGAAGCGCTGCTGAAGAATATCAGCTATCTCATCACCAGCCGGGATATTCCGGGGCGGCTCATGGAAGAACCGGATTTGCGCAAGTCCCTGCCCGCGCTGCGGGAACGATTTGGCTGCCGCCTTACCGCCGCAACGCTGGGCGAAGGAGGCGTATTGGTCTGGGACGGGGCCGGATTCCACTACGCCACCGCTTTTCGTGTGAAGACGGTTGACACCACCGGCGCCGGAGACATTTTTCATGCCGGCTTCATCTACGGGCTCTTGCAGGGCTGGCCTTTGCAGCGGCAGCTCGATTTCGCCTGCGCCGCGGCCGCGCTCAACTGCACTGCCGTCGGCGCTCGCGGCGGCATCCAGTCCGTCGACTCCATCGAGCACCTCATCGCCACCGGCGCTCGGCATGCACCTGTCTACGACACAACAAGTTTGACTTGAACGATTTTCTCTAAACTTCGAATACGCCCGATGGCATCGCTTGTGAGAAAGTGATTTGTCGCCAGTGAATATCTGCTGATGTGAACTTTCTTCCTTTTGAGTTTTCTCGTTGCTAGTTCGTGAGCTTGTTGTCCGTGGGCCATGACTTGAACGCCAAAAACCAGAAGACACCGAGGTTTAGGACGGAAAAGAGGGCGAGAGCGCACCAGAGAGGGTTATGGCCGGTGCGCCGAAGGATTTTTCCGGCAGGAGAGGAAAAGGAAGAGAAACGCATTTGTTCCTCCACAACCAAGTAGGAACCGCGGTGCCGGAGAGATTATCACACGGCACTCGGCGGTTAGTGAGAATGTGGATCAAGGCTGCCGAGAACAGGGTTTACCACCCCTTTTTCTGCCAATGCTCCGTCAGCGCCATTGGCGGACCTCCATCCCTCGCGCGCGCATCCCTTAAGTTGAGCCCCCGCCGACGCGAGTGTTATCCTGCTTTCTATGGCGGATCCCGTCATCTCCCCGCCGGAAGTGGCGTTCATCTCCCCGCTCGAACACTCCCGGCGTCAGCTCGAAGCCTTGCTCGAAGTCAGCGAGGCCATCGCCCAGCAGCGCGATCTTCCAGCGTTGTTTCACGATCTTTCGGACCGCTTGCGCTCCGTCATCGAATTCGATTTTCTGACCCTCGTCCTCCACGACCCCGCTCGCAACGTCATGCGCCTCCACGTTCTCGCCACACGCATCCCCGGCGAAAAGGCCGCCGGCAGCGAGTCTCCTGTCGAGGGAAATCCCGCCGGCTGGGTCTGGCAAACGCAGCAGCCATTCGTGGTCAGCGACACCGACGAGGAGACGCGTTTTCCGGAGTTCCTGAAGCGCTACCGTGAGCACAACGTCCGCTCGCTCGCGATTCTTCCCCTTACCACTGCCCAGCACCGCCTCGGCGCCATGGGTTTCGGCCGTCTGGTGCCGCAGCGCATCACAGACACCGAGCTGCAATTCATGGAGCGCGTCGCCAGCCAGGTCGCCGTCGCCGTTGACAATGCCATCAATTTCGCCACTTCCCAGGCCTACCAATCGCAACTCGCGCGCCAGCGCGACCGCCTCCAGGTTCTTCTCGAAATCAATAACCTCCTGATTATCAGCCGCGAACTCCCGGAACTTTTCCGAGGCATCGTCAACACTCTCGAGCGCGTCATTCACCACGACTACACCAGCCTCGCGCTCCTCGATTCCCAAACCGGATTGCTCAAGATTCACGCCCTCGATTTTCCCGGCAACCAGAACATCTTTAAGCCGGAGACGCTGGTCCCGCGCGACGCTTCTCCCGCCGGGCGCGCGATCGCCACCAGCCAGCCCTTGATCGTGCGGGGCTCCGAACTCGACCGTTACGACACGGAAATCATCCGCATCCTTCGCAGTGAAGGCTTGCAAGCCGTCTGCTGCATCCCCTTGATCCATCACGGCCATACTTTCGGCACACTCAATCTCGCGAGCCGGCGGCTCGATTTCTTCACCCCAGAGGACGTCGAGCTCCTTCAGCCCGTCGCCGCGCAGGTCGCCATTGCCGTTGAAAACGCTCTGGCCTTCAAGGAAATCGACGCCCTGAAGAATAAGCTCGCCGAAGAAAAGCTCTACCTCGAGGAAGAAATTCGCAGTGAATTCAATTTTGAGGAAATCGTCGGCGAGAGTCCCGCGCTCAAGCGCGCCCTGGCCCAGGTGGAGCTCGCCGCGCCCGCTGGCACCACCGTCCTCCTCCTCGGCGAAACCGGCACGGGCAAAGAGCTCTTCGCCCGCGCCATCCACAATCTCAGTCTGCGCCGCGATCGCACCTTCGTTAAAATCAATTGCGCCGCCATTCCCAGTGGCCTTCTCGAATCCGAGCTTTTCGGCCACGAGCGCGGCGCGTTCACCGGCGCCATCAATCAAAAAATCGGCCGCTTCGAACTCGCCGACCGCGGCACGCTCTTCCTCGACGAAGTCGGCGACCTTCCCGTCGAACTTCAGCCGAAGCTTCTTCGCGTGCTGCAAGAGCAGGAATTCGAACGGCTCGGCGGCAATCGCACGCAGCGCGTGGACGTCCGCGTCGTCGCCGCCACGAATCAAGATCTTTCGAAACGCGTTGCCGAGCGCGCCTTTCGCAGCGACCTCTACTACCGCCTGAATGTTTTCCCCATTCAGATTCCCGCGCTCCGCGAGCGCGCCGAAGATCTCCCCCTGCTGGTTCGCTATTTCGTGCAGAGATTCAGCCGTCAGCTCAACAAGGATGTCGAATACATTCCCGCCGATGCCATGGACGCTCTCACTCATTATTCCTGGCCCGGTAACGTCCGCGAACTCGAAAACCTCATCGAGCGCGCTGTCCTGCTCTCTCCCGGCAAAGAGCTGCGCATCCCCTTCGCTGAATTGAAATCCGCAGCCCTTGCGACAGCCGCGGGCGCCGATCCCTCTTCATCCTTTGCGTCCTTTACATCCTTAATTTCGTCCGCCTCCTCCACCTCCTCGATCTCCACTCTCGAAGAAGCCGAGCGCCAGCACATCCTCCGCGCCTTGAAGCAAACGCAGTGGCGCATCGCGGGCCCCAAGGGCGCCGCCGTCCTTCTCGGCATGAAGCGCACTACGCTCCAGGCTCGCATGCGCAAGCTCGGCATCCGCCGCCCGGTCTAGGCGAGCGGCGCCTGCGCCAACTTTTCGCGAGTCTTCGGGTTCTATTGACAGGTCGTCGAGAAACGCTGGTATCCTGAAGGTCTCACCAGCCGTGCCCAGCCTCTACGCCCGTGGTGAATAGAGGCAGCGAATCATGACTCCAGAGAAACTCCGCGTCGCGCGGGAAAAGCTCACCCGTGTGTTCCGCTACCTGGAAGCCCTCAACCAGCATCGCAATCCGGCCAAGCGCCAGGTTCGCGAACAACTCTGGAGCTTCTGGTTGCACGATCTCCCGGACCATCCCGCCATCAAACGAGGCGACACTAAATCTGGTCCCGCAAAAAGCAAAGCCGCGGAGTTTCAGAATGGTGACACGAGTTCCGACGGATTCGTTCTGAAGGCGCAGCGCCCGGCGCTGACTTCTACTCCTGATCCTCCCAGCACAATCGCTACGTGGCTTGAAGCCGGATGGGACGACCCCTCAAAAGAGCCTTCCGTCAGTGCTTCCCGGAATGAATCGGATCAGGAAGGCGAAACTAGCATTGTCTACTTCGCCGATGAACCGGCAAGGCTGGCCGCTCTGCAGCGTTGGTCGGTGGCGCGCGAAGAATGGGCCAAGAACGAAAAGCCTGCTCGCGCCGCGATGAAAATCTTCGAGACCCTGTACGCGCTCTATGGCCGCATCGACCGCGAAGCCGAACGCGTCGAGTTGGTTCTCGGAGATGGCATCCTCAGTTGGTGCCGCGACGAAGGCAGCATTTACCATCCCATTCTCCTCCAGCGCCTGCAGCTTCACTTCAATGCCGCCGTACCCGAATTCACTCTCTCGGAAGCCGACCACCCGGTCGAACTTTATTCCGCGCTCTTCCAATCCATGACCGACGTGGACGGACGCGCCATCGGCCGCTGCCGCGAAGAGTTGGAGCAGGAAGGCTTCCATCCGCTCATCAATGGTGCGACCTCCGATTTTCTCAAGCGCCTCGTTGTTCAGCTCTCTCCGCGCGGCGAGTTGCTCGAGGACCGCGCACCTGCCGGCGAAGCGAATGATCCAGAAATCGGGCGTGACCCGCTTCTGTTCCTGCGCTCCCGCACCTTGGGTTTCGCTGCCGCCATCGAAGGCATCCTGGCGGACCTTCGAACGCGCGAAGATTTGCCCTGGTCTCTCTTGAATATCGTTGGAGAGGAATCTCCTCCTCCCGACACTGGAGAAACAGATCCTTCGGCCAATCGTTACAGCGAAGCCGATGCGGGAGTTCTTCTCAGCAAACCCGCGAATCCCGAACAGATTCGCATTGCCAGGCAACTTGAGGAATACGGTGGCGTTTTGGTTCAAGGCCCCCCGGGCACGGGAAAGACGCACACGATCGGAAATCTCATTGGTCACCTGCTGGCCCAAGGGAAAAGCGTCCTCGTCACCAGCCATACCACAAAAGCGCTGCGCATGGTGCGCCATCACATTGTTCCCGAGCTGCGTCCTCTGTGCGTCAGCCTTCTCGAAAGCGACCTGGACAGCCGCAAACAATTGGAAAGCGCGGTCGGCTCCATTGCGGAAAGATTGTCGCGTGCCGATGCGGGTTCGCTCGAAATCGAATGGAAGAAATTGGAAGCCGAGCGCGGTGAACTGCTGAAAAAGCTCGATGATGTCCGCAACCAGTTTGCCGACGCCCGTGCCGACGAGTACCGCGAAATTATCATCGCCGGAAAAGCGTGGACTCCTGCTGACGCCGCTCGCAATGTCGCGCAGCAAAAAGAAACTCTTGGTTGGATTCCCGGCCCAGTCGCTGCCGTCGCGCCTTTGCCCCTCTCCCCGGGTGAATTGGCCGATCTCTACCGCACCAACGTTTCCGTCTCTCGCGAAGACGAAGCCGAACTCTCAGGCCATCTCCCCGAGCTCCACGATTTGCCTCGGCCCGAAGACTTCGAGGCCTCCGTCAGCGAGCGCAATCGCCTCGGTATGGAGGATCTCGATCTGCGTTCCGATCTCTGGCAGTCCGGAGCGCCTCAGGGCCCACCCGACGAGCTGGAATCGCTCGCCGCCAGCTTGACCCATGCGGTCGAGCCTCTTTCCGGAAAAGATAAGTGGAAGCTTGCCGCCGTTTACGCCGGCAAATACGGAGACGCGCATCGCCGGCCCTGGGATCAATTGGTCAGCTTCGTCCGCCTCGTTCATCGCGAAGCCGCCAACGCACAGGAATCTTTCCTCAAGTACGGACCGCAGCTCTCTGGTAATTCTCCGCACGAAGATCAAGAGCGCATCGCTGGCGAAATCCTCGCCCATCTCGAGGGTGGCGGCAAGCTTGGCTCTTTTGTGCTGCTCACTCACAAGGCCTGGAGCCACTTCATCGAAGCAACAAGAGTCAAAAACGCCCGACCGCGCCTCCGTGAACACTTCCAAGCGCTGCGACAGCTCTCGCGCCTCACGAACCTGCGCCAGGACCTTGCCGGCCGCTGGGATCGTCAAGTGGCCGCTCTCGGCACGCCGCCTTCCGCTGAAATGGGCGAAGAAGTCGAGAAAACTCTCATGCAGTTTTGCGATGCCATCGAGAATTGCCTCGGCTGGCACGAGCACACTTGGCTTCCGCTGCAACAACAACTCGAGGATCTCGGTTTTCGCTGGGAAAAGTTTCTTGCCGAACAGCCCCCGGTCGTTGGCGCTGACGGCGAATTGGTGCGCATTGGCAAGGCCGTCAATCAATCCCTCCTTCTCATCCTCGACTCGCGTTACAAGAAGCTGAAGCTACTTCAGCTCGAGGAAGAAATCCGCGATCTCAAGAATCGCCTCAAACTGGCTGCTCGCCTCGCCAAATCCTCTAAAGTCATTTCCAAGCTCCTCGCCGCCGTAAAGGACGAAGATTCGAACGACTACCGCGACGCCTACGAGCGCCTTCTGGAACTCAAAAGCCGCCAGGCGGACCTCGATCTCCGCCGCGCCCTGCTCACCAAGCTCGAAAGCGCCGCGCCTTCCTGGGCCGCCACCATTCGCAATCGCACCGGCACGCACGGCCGCGGTGAGCCGCCGCGCGATCCCGCTGCGGCCTGGACTTGGCGCCAGCTCAACGATGAACTCGACCGCCGCGCCGGCGTTTCTCTTGAGGCGCTCCAGACCAAAAGCGAAAAACTTCGTGAACAGCTTCGCCGCGTCACCGTCGGCCTCATTGACAAGCGGGCCTGGGCCGCCCAGGCCCGCCGCACTTCCTCCCGCCAGCGCCAAGCGCTGGTCGGATGGCTGGACACCATTCGCCGCATCGGAAAAGGCCACGGCATCCGCGTTGCTCTCCTCCGCGCCGAGGCCGCCAGGAAAATGTCCGAATGCCGCAGCGCCGTTCCCGTCTGGGTAATGCCTCTGTCACGCGTGGTCGAAAATTTCGACCCGCGCACCACTCGCTTCGACGTCGTCATCATTGACGAAGCCAGCCAGAGCGACGTTATGGCCCTCGTCGCTCTCTATCTCGGAAAAACCGTCCTCGTCGTTGGAGACCACGAGCAAGTCAGCCCTTCCGCCGTCGGTCAAGATCTTGGCATCATCCAGAACCTCATCTTCCAATATCTCCCGGGAATTCCCAATTGCGATCTCTACGATGGTCAAATCTCCATCTACGACCTAGCACGCCAATCCTTCGGCGGCACCACTTGCCTCGTCGAACATTTCCGTTGTGTCCCGGAAATTATCCAGTTCAGCAACTTGATTTCCTACGATTACCGCATCAAGCCTTTGCGTGACGCCAGCCGCGTGCAACTCCGCCCTCACACGATTGCCTATCGCGTCTCCGGTTCGAGCCGCGACGGCAAGGTCAATCGTCCGGAGGCCCTGGCCACCGCCTCCCTCCTCGCCGCGGCGATCGAGCAGCCGGAATATAAAAAAAACGACGCCGGCCAGCCGACCAGCTTCGGCGTGGTCTCTCTGGTCGGCGACGAACAGGCCATCGAGATTGACAATCTTCTCCGCGAACATCTCTCGCCCGACCGCTATGAACTCCATCGCCTTCTGTGCGGTAACGCCGCGCAATTCCAAGGCGACGAACGCGACGTCATCTTCATCTCTTTAGTCGATACCGCGCAGCACGGCCCGCTATCCCTGCGCGACCAAGAATTGTTCAAGCAGCGCTTCAACGTCGCAGCAAGCCGCGCCCGCGACCAGATGTGGGTTGTCCACTCCCTCAGTCCCAACAACGACCTCAAGGCCGACGACCTCCGCCGCAAGTTGATCGAGCACGCCCAAGATCCCAGCCGTCTCATGCGCGCGCTCGATGAAAAAGAGAAGCGCACGCAGTCTGCATTCGAACGCGAAGTCATGAAACGCCTCAGCTCCGCCGGTTATCGCGTCGCTCCGCAATGGCGAGTCGGTGCGTTTCGAATCGACCTGGTTGTCGAAGGCGACGGCCGCCGCCTTGCCATCGAGTGCGATGGCGACCGCTATCATCCCCTCGAAAAACTTCCCGAGGACATGGACCGCCAGTCCGTCCTCGAGCGCATGGGCTGGATCTTCACGCATGTCCGCGGCACCGAATTCTTCCGTAACCCAGACCGCGCCATGAAACCCGTTTTCGAAAAACTCCTGTTGCTTGAAATTTCTCCCAACGGCGCCGCTTCGGACGCTCCCGCGAAGAAACAGCCTTACGGCGATCTCATCGAACGCGTCATCCGCCGCGCCGAAGAACTTCGTACCAAGTGGTCGGTCCCGGCGCAAGGTACCGCTCGCCGCGAGAGGGAGCCTCGCGAAGCGCCGCAACCTGATCCAGCAGTCTGAAGGGCGTGCGCAATCTCGGCATCCTCCGACCGGTCTAATTCATTTATACTTCGTTTCACAAAACGTCTGCGCATTCCGACGGGGAGAAGCCGTGACAAGATTCAGGCTAAGTTTCATCCTCGTTTTTCTTCCCGCTGTCTTTTTCGCCGGCTCCCTGCAAGCCGCGCCGCATTCGCCGCCGAGTACCGTTCCATCTGAGCAACGTAGCGCTAGCGCCGCAACTCAATCACCCGCTTCACCGAGCGCGCCATTTCAGCCCAAAAACAAAATCACTGCTTATACCCTCCCGCCCGATCTCTACCGCAAAGCCCGCAACCGCGGCCGCATCGGCTTTGCTTCCCGCATCATCGGCTTTTTCTACGGCCTCTTGGTCCTCTGGTTCATCCTGCGCCGCAAACTGTCCGCGAAATATCGCGGCTGGGCCGAAAGGTTCTCGCGCCACCGCTTCCTTCAAGCGCTCGTTTTCACCCCGCTCCTCGTCCTGACCATCGGCGTTCTCCAGCTTCCCATCGACATCTTTCACGAATCGGTCTCGAAGCTATACAAAATCTCCGTCCAGCCCTGGTCATCCTGGACCGCCGATTGGGCCAAAGCCCAGCTCCTCGCCATCATCATCGGCAGCTTGCTCGCCTGGATTCTCTATGCCGTCATCCGCAGGAGCCCGCGCCGCTGGTGGCTGTATTTCTGGATCATTTCGCTGCCGCTCTTGCTGTTCGGCATTTTCATCTCTCCCTACGCAATCGACCCGCTGTTCAACAAATACGAACCGCTTTCCACCAAGGCGCCTCAGCTCGTCCCCGAACTCCAGCGCGTCACCCGCCGGGCCGGCCAGGAAATTGCCCCTGAGCGCATGTTCTGGATGAAGGCCAGCGACAAAACCATCGCCACCAACGCCTCCGTCAACGGCTTCGGCGCTTCCAAGCGCATCATCATTTGGGACACCACTCTCGCGCAGGAAACCACCGATGAAGTGCTCACGGACTTTGGCCACGAAATGGGTCACTACGTCCTGGGTCACATCTGGAAGGGGTTTCTATTCTCCGCCGTAATAATTTTCGTTCTTCTCTACCTCGGCTACCGCTCCATCGGCTGGCTTCTCGCGCGTTTCGGAGCCACTGGGGGCGTCCTCTCACTCGATGATTGGGCCTCGCTTCCTGCGCTTCTCTTGCTTCTTACTCTCTTCGGTTTTGCCGCCGACGTCCTCGGCAATACCTTCAGCCGTTATGAGGAGAACCAGGCCGACATCTACAGCCTCGAAGTCACCCACGGCATCGTTCCGGACGCCGGCCAGGCCTTCGCGCACTCCTTCCAGACCTATGGCGAAACCGTTCTCGTGGATCCTGACCCCAATCCTGTCAACGTCTTCCTCTTTTTCGATCATCCCACCGTCGCCGACCGCATCCATCTGGGCGTCACCTACGACCCTTGGTCCAAAGGCGAATCACCCCAATTCGTCAAGTGACGCCCCGTTAGCACCAGCCTCATTTTTTACGGTTTTTTGACTTGGCTTTCCAGCTGTTTCAGCGTAAATTTTTACGCGCCAGCCTCCGAGGTATCCATGAGAATTCTCATCGCTATTCCCCTGCTCTTGCTATCTCTTTTCTTCTTCGCTCCGGCGCCTCCCGAGGCGCCTGCGGGCTTCGACAACAAGAGCAACGGGCTGGTGGACGACGCCACGCACACGGCGGATCAAGTCAAGTTCGACGAAATCGAGCAAATATCCGAGGGGCTCGGCCCGCTCTACAACGCGCAATCCTGCCGCGAGTGCCATCAGAATCCCACTTCCGGTGGCTCCAGCCAGGTCTCTGAATTGCGTGTCGGTCACCGTGGCCCCGGCGGCAAGTTCCAGAATCCCGAGATCCCCATCGCCCGCGGTACGGAGATCATTAAGGGCCGCACCCTGGTGAACGACCGCGCCATTTGCCCGAACGCTGCCTTCCCCAGCACGGAAATTCAAGAGCGCGTTCCAGATTCAGAGAACATTCGTACCTTCCGAGTTTCTCTTAATGTTCTCGGTGATGGATTCGTGGAAGCCGTCCCCGATCAGACTTTTGTTGACCTTGCTAAGGACCAATGCCGGAAAAACCACAAGATTTGCGGCCAGGTACTCTACGTTCCCATCCTCGAGGCTCTCGGCCAGACCGGGGTGGGCCGCTTCGGCTGGAAGGACCAGCACGCCAGCCTGCTGTCGTTTTCCGCCGACGCTTATCTCAACGAAATGGGCATCACCAATCGCCTCCAGCCCGACGAAGTCACCAATCTTTGCAACACCACCTCCGAAGGCAACGACACCACCGGCCCCGACGGCCTCGCGGACATCGATCGTTTCGCGCGCTTCATCCGCGCCACCGAAACTCCCGCTCGCGACTCGCAGCTTGCGCAAACTCCCAAAGCAAAATTAGGTGCCGATTTATTTGTTAAGATCGGCTGCGATATTTGTCACGTCCAGACGCTCACCACAGCTCCCGCCGGCACAACAGTCAACGGCGGCACCTTCACCATCCCACCGGCGCTCGGGGATAAGCAGTTTCATCCTTATGGAGACTTCCTGCTTCACAATGTCGGCACCGGCGACGGCTTCGTCGTGGCCATGCTGGAGCACTACGGCAAGAAAATGTACCAGACCAACTGGAGAAGCCTCTCCATCCCCGATTACAACAACACTGCAAACAAAATCCGCACCGCTCCGCTTTGGGGTGTCCGCCTGCACTCACGTCTTATGCACGATGGAGATTCCGTAACCCTTTTCGACGCCATCCTGCGCCATGGCGGCGAGGCCGCTCGCGTTACCAAGAAATTCAAAAAGCTGAAGCCCGCCGAAAAGGAGGCCCTCCTCGAATTCTTGCGCTCGCTCTGAACGGCTCGTGCTAACTTTATCCTCGATCTACACACCCTGCCCGTCCGGCCGGGTAATTGTTTGCGCAAAGGCCCGTTCCGAACCCCCTTGCTCCGCCTGTTTCTTTGCTAGCCTGTAGATACGAAACGACATACCCCACGCTGTGGAAAATAATCGGCCAACGATTGAAAATGGGGCGTGTCGCTATCTTCTTACCATGGATATTGTGGCCACATTGTGGTCACCGCCATGTTTTCGCCTCGAAGGGGGTTGACGTGAATATCAGATCGGCATTTCTCGCTGTAACTGGCATCCTCGGCATTCTGGCTGTTCCCGCGCTCGGTCAGGCGCCCCTGTCTGCCAGTCCCCCTAAAACTGTTTCGCGCACCACCAAGGCCGTGAATTATCGCCGCGCCGGCGGCTCCACCAAGATCGATTTTCAAGGCACGGAATTGATGCAGCAAGCCGTCGGCGAAGCCAAGGTGCAAAACAAGGGCAGCCGCACGGAAATTGAAGCAAGATTCGCGGGCCTTGATGAGGCCACCAAGTTTGGCCTCGAATATCTGACCTACGTTCTCTGGGCCGTCTCTCCCGGAGGCCGCGCCGTAAACCTCGGCGAGGTCGTGCTGAAAAATGGCAGTGGTGAAGTGAAAGCCATTTCCGAGATGCAAACCTTCGGCATGATCGTCACCGCCGAACCGTATTTCGCCGTCAATCAGCCCGGTAACACCGTCGTGCTGGAAAACGTTTTTGGTCCCGCCACGCTCGGCAAAGTCGAAAATATCGACGCCAGCTACGAGCTTGTCGGCCGCGGCATCTACTCTTCGTCCAACACCAAAATCGAAAACGCCATCTTTGGCATCGACCGCAAGACCCCGCTTGAACTTTTTGAAGCGCGCAACTCCTTGCGCATCGCGCACATCGCCCTGGCCGACAAATATGCCGCTCCCACGCTCGCTAAGGCCGAACAGCAGCTCCGCAACGCGGAAGAGGTTTACGCGCGCAAGAGCGACAAGAAATCCGTCATAGCTGCCGCCCGCGAAGTTGTCGAAACCGCCGAAGAAGCCCGCGTCATGGCCGTGAAACAAAAAGCCGAGGAAGACGCCCAGGCAAAAATCGCCGCGGACAAGAGAGCCGCCGAAGAACGCGAAGCCAAGGCCCGCGCCGACGCCATAGCTGAAGGTCAGCGCCGCCAGGAAGCCGAGCAGGCTCGCCAGCAAGCCGAAACCGCAAAGGTTGAAGCCGTGCGCATGCAGCAGGAAGCACAGAAAGCCGCCCAGGACGCCGCGCGTCAGAAAGCGGAAGCCGAGAAGGCCAGCGCCGCGGCCTTAGTCCAGCAGCAGGCCGCGCAGGCGGCCGCCGACCAAGCCGCAAGAGACAGGGCTTCCGCGCAAGCCCAGCAGCGTGCCGCCGAGGCCGAAACCGAAAAGGCGCGCCGCGCCGCCGCACAAGCCGAATCCGAAAAGGCCCAGCTGCGCGCCCAGCTTCTCAGCCAGTTGAATTCCATTTTGCAGACGCGCGACTCCGCCCGCGGCCTCATCGTCAATATGTCGGACGTGCTCTTTGACACTGGCAGCTACACGCTCAAGCCCGGCGCCCGCGAAAAGCTCGCCAAAATTTCCGGCATCGTCCTCGCGCATCCCGGCCTCTCTCTCCAGATCGAAGGTCACACCGACAGCATCGGCGGCGACGATTTCAATCAGCAGCTCTCCGAACGCCGCGCCGATTCCGTACGCGATTTTCTCGCCGAGCAGGGCGTCGCCGGTTCTTCCATTACCGCCCGCGGCTTCGGCAAGAACCAGCCCGTCGCCACCAATGACACCGCCGAAGGCCGCCAGCGCAACCGCCGCGTCGAGCTCGTCGTCAACGGTGACGCCATCGGCAACACCGCCGTGGCCTCCGCCGCGCCGTCGCAGCCGTAGCACTTCGCGCCACTCTCCCCTCTCCTCTGGTAGTGGAGCAGCATGCTGCGCCACTACCGCCCACACCTCTCCGCTTTCCACCGCGTTCCTTTTTCCTCCGTTCGCCCACGCATCCCTCGGAGGGCCCTCGCCGCCGTCCTCACCCTGTCGCCTCCTTCGGCAGAAAAATCCGCCCCTGCTCCACAACCACGCCCCGCTCCTCCCAATCCCGCAGCCGTCGCCAGCAGGTCGAGGGATGCGCATACTCCTCAGGCAAGTCCTTCCAGCGAGCACCGCTCCCCTTCGCCCGAATTCCCGGAATGCGAGACCCAATCGACTTCCGTGAAGCCTGCTGACTGTACGTCCCAGCTGGCGGTCTTCACCGGGATGTGGTGCTTGAGCAGATAGCCCGGCTTAGTGCGTCCTAAATCCGCCGCCTCTGTTGGTTCTTCTTGACCGCCAGTCGGCGGTCCATCTGCCGCGGACTGATCGCGAGCAGTTGTTTCTCGATCTTCGGGCTTAACTTGAAGCGCTTGCGGATCCAGGGCATCCAGGCCGGCAGCAGCGCTTTCAACCGCACCGACCAGGGATATCCGGCCGCCTCCCATACGCTGGTCAGCACGCTCAGCAGTTCGTGCCCCTAGCTCAGCCCGCGCTTCCGTACCGGCCGAGCGGGTCCCTTCCCGGGTGCTGGGCCATTCAATATGTGTATGGCGTATTTCCGGTGGTAGCCCGTGGTCAGGCAAAATTCGTTCAGCATTTCAGGTTCCGCCTTCCGATTTGCTTTGCCATACCGCCATAAATAACTCGGAAATACTCCCATTTCTCCTTGCGCCCCAAATGAACCCTTCCCAAATCGTCTTTGTCTCGGGTTACATCTTACGTACATGGCGCGATACGTTTTCTTGACCGTTCCCCCTGGTAGGTGTAGAGTCCGCCCACTAGGTCCCTACCCAGCACTTCCCGATCGAAGGAGGAACGTATGTCTTTCCGCAAAGCCCTCTGGGCCTTAGCTGTCGTGGTGTGTCTCGCAGCTCCCGTCGCCGTCCAAGCACAAGGGGACTATCTCGACGTCTATACCGTCAAAGTGAAGCCGGAAAAACTCGCCGACTTCCAAGCACTCACCAAGAAGTGGGCTGACGCCAATCGCCGCTACAATGGCGATCGTTGGCTCGCTCTCGAAACCGTCTATGGCGAGAGCAATGTCTACCTATTCA
>WNGC01000816.1_pt1 | contig 18569 bp, 19 predicted proteins | sample 5400051 | NCBI WGS metagenome assembly WNGC01 (sample SAMN13153368, study PRJNA577476) | soil metagenome | isolation source: 20 cm soil or saprolite under grassland replicate 2 | place: USA:California | collected 2016-06-15
ATCGGGCCGAGGCATGGCCGCGCTAAGTCTAAGCGCCGTCCATGATATGAGGTGATGGTCGGTCGCCTCTATCTCGAACATCTGTCGGATGCGGACCTGGCCCTGCTGTCGAGCGCCGGGGAACCCGCGCGAGCCGTGCATGCCGATCCCGAGCGGATTGAAGCGCTCATCGATAGTCCCGCGCTATTTCGCGTTCTTTTCGGCACGCCGGGCCGAGATCCGCTTCTACGGGCTTCGCCATTCCTCCTCTTTGCCGTGCTGATTCACCGGGCGACCCGCGACCTCGGTGCGGCGTCGTTCGTCGAAGAGTGGGTCGGTCCGCGACAGCGGGTGCCCGTGTTCGACGTGGCCGGTTTGCGTGAATTCGGCGCGGACCCGCTCCGCCGGTTCTTCCTCGCCGAGCTCCTCGCGTCGTACACGCACGTGGCGAGTGGCAGCGTTCTCGTGCAGACTACGCGCGGCTGGCGACGCCGGCGCTTCAGCGAGCTCGACCCGGTACGGTTGGTCGAGCTGGCGGAGGCTGTTCCAGACGTGGAGCGGCCGTCCGTCTACCGACGGCTTGGCGACCTCTCGCTGTTCTTGAGCGGCATCTTTCCGGATTACGCCGCCGAGCAGCTCGTCGCCGAGCGGCAGCGCCACCGGCTGGAACGCGCGCTCGCCGCCGCGGACCGGGAACGCGCGGAGCATCACGATGGGATCTGGCTGCTCGAACAGCTCGGCCGCCGGGCCTATCGCGTGGCGCAGCAGGCAACCGACCGGTCGGCGGCGATGGCCGGCGTGCTGGCTGAGCTCAGCGAGAACTTTGCCATAGCCCGCCGGGTGCTCAACTTCGTGACCGACCGCTACCTCTTTCCGATGCGCCAGCGCTGGTTTGGGGCCGGCTGATGGCGAGCTGGGCCGAGTTTGCGGCGGCCGAACCGGCGTTCGCCGGTAAGGTTGCGGACCGGTTTGCCATCCGCAAACACAAGACGCTGGCGACCCTGCGCAAGGACGGCTCGCCGCGGATCAGCGGCATCGAGGTCGAGTTCGACGAGGGTGAGCTTTATCTCGGGATGATGCCGGGCTCGCGCAAGCTTGACGATCTCCAGCGCGACCCGCGGTTGGCCCTGCACAGCCCCACCGAGGATCCCCCAGACCAGCGTCCCGCCGGCTGGTCGGGCGAGGCCAAGATCAGTGGACGGGGCGTTCCGGTCGATGCGGCTGACTCGACGCAGGGAGCCCGCTTCTGCATCGACATCGGTGAGGTCGTCCTCACCCACCTCAATGATGCGGGCGACCGTCTCGTGGTCGAGTCCTGGCGCCCCGGACAGGGCCGGCGCCGGATCGAGCGCCGCTAGCATTCTATCAAGTGTTTAATTGATGCGTGAGTCCGGCCGCGGTGCGACCCGCAAACCGCCATCGGGAAGACCGCCACGAGGCGCTCGTCCAGGCCGCGTTCAACCAGATCGCCGAACGCGGTTTCGAGGGGTTGCGCACCCGCGAGGTGGCGGCCGAGGTTGGGGTGAATATCGCCACGCTGCACTATTACTTTCCAACCAAGGAAGCCCTGATCCGGGGCGTGATCGCCCACGCGATGCAGCGGTTTCGTACCACGCTTGCGCCCCACGGCGTGTCGGGCGATCCGCTTCGCCGTCACTTGCGGGCCGTCCGCACCCTGCTGCGCGACGAACCGCAGGTGGGCGCGGTCATGGGCGAGCTGGCCCTTCGCTCCGCCCGTGATGCGTCGCTGGCCCAGATCATGCGCGAGACCTACGACGCCTGGCATCGGACCCTGCGCGGTCTGTTGAAGCGGGCGGCCCGCGACGAACAGCTGGCGCCCGAGCTCAACAGTGATGATGTGGCGGCGCTGATCATGGCGACGCTCACCAGCATGACCCTGCCGACCGTGGCCTCAGCCCAGCGCGTCGACCAGGCGTTCCGGCAGCTCGAACGCGTGCTGCGTCCGCCGGTTTCAGCCTCGGTCTGAATTCGATTCAAGCAACTGATTGATGCGCGTGTTATGCTGGGTTCAATCATTTGATTGAAGAGTTCGGAGGTTTACCAAATGGCGATGTCATCTGATTCCGTCCGTCAGCGCGCTCCACACGTTCCGTTTCTCGTGCCAATCCTCAACCCCATCGCCCACCGCCTGCTGCGGGTCGGGGTGCCAATGGGCCCGAATGCCCTGATCACCGTGCGCGGCCGCAAGACCGGCCAGCCGCACACGACCCCGGTGGCGCTGGTCGAGGTGAACGGCCGGCGATGGGTCCAGAGTCCCTTTGGCGAGGTCAACTGGGTGCGCAACCTGCGGGCAGCCCATCAAGCCACGATCACGGTGAATCGCCGGTCGGAGACGGTTGAGGCTGTCGAACTGTCGACCGACGAGACCGCCAGGTTCTTCAACGAGGTCCTTCGCCCGTACGTCGGCCGCATTCCCATGGGTCGCTTGCTGCTGTCGCTGCTCGGAGGGGGCGACATCCTTTCAAATCCCGATGCGGCCGCCGCCCGGCATCCCGTCTTCGAGCTTCGGGCAAGCGCTAATGCCGGTTCTGCGACGGGGTCGCCGCCGGACGCACCGTAACAAGGGGCGCGAAGTCGGGCCGGTTGGATTCGTACTGCCAGATCCGGGCCGAGACCCGCGCGACCAGAGACCACGCCGTCCCCTCGTCGAGGCCGTCGACTGTGACCGACAGAACGTAGGCAATCCGGCCATTCCTGACGTAGGCCGCATCGTTCTCCGTCCCGGTCATCGTCCCGGTCTTGTGGACCACGGTCGACCCCGCCGGTAGGCCGGCCGGGACGCCCTGCTCGGTCGCGGTGTGGGTCAGGATCGGATAGAGCCATCCCTGCGCGGCCGCACCCCCGAGCTGGCCGAGGGCCTCGCTTACAAAGGCCTGTGACAGATCATCCGGTGTCGTGGTGTTGGGAACCCAGAGCGCCGACCGGTTCATGCCGATCGATTTCGCGTAGCGATTGAGCGCGTCCGGACCGCCCAGATAGCGCACCAGAATGTGGGCCGCCGTGTTATCGGAGTAGCGGCCGGTGCGGCGCGCGAGCTCGCCGCGCGTATAGCAGGACCCGGGCTGATAGTCCATGAACCAACCGTCTTCGGCATCGCTGGCCGCATAGCACAGCAGGTCCGAGTCACGGCCCTGCCCGGAGGCGATCTGCTGCGCCTCTGCCATCAGCAGGACCAGCTTGTAGGTGCTCGCCGCGCCAAAGCTCTGCTCACCGTTGATGGAGAGATTCGTGCGCCGCGGTCCGCTCAGTTCCTCGAGGCTGATCCCGACTCGGCCGCCGCTCGCCCTGGCGATCGCCTCCAGGTCCGATCTCAACTGGTCGAAGGCCGAGGGTGCCAGGATCGTCATGACTGGCGGGGCGGGTTTTGCGGCGAGCGGCGCGGCTGGAACACGAGCGAGATGCCCCGACTCCCGGCTCAGTGGGGCGATCGGAGACACGCTCACGTTCGAGCTGGCGTAGGCGGCATTGCCCACCACGATCAGCAAGATCGCCACCAGCGGATAAATCGCGAGTCGCCGCAGAGCGCGGCGGTGCCCACCCCTCATGGCTGAGCTTGAGGCTAACGGCCATGTCTTGCGATCTCATGTGCGCTCGATGAGAAGCTGTGCCGGTTCGCCCAACGGTCTGGTTGCGGACCACTCACGGGCCGGTTAAGGCCCGGTCAGCTGGTTTGGTTCGGCACCTCGACCACGACCTGCACCCCGAAGGGCGAGCGATTGTAGGAGGCGGCCACCAACCCGCCGATCAGGCCGCCGACGAGCGCGGCGAACAGCCCGACCAGCACCCCGGCAAATGGAACGACGATGAACCAGTCGGCCTGCACCCGCTCCAGCACCGGCACCTGGCTGCCAAATGGGAGCAGCTGCTCGGTCACGCCCAGCGTCAGGCTCAGGTCCCGCTGCCAGCCAAGGATGGCGCCGGCAAACCAGGCAAGCGTCGCGCCCAGCACGGAGCCGGCAACCAGCCCGAGAGCGAACCCGATCCAGCCACCGGCGATGATGGCCGCGCGCACCGAGATCGCAACCACCCGACCACTGACCTGGTGCATCAGGAAACCGTCGCCTGTCGTCGGCGGCGGACCAACAGAAGCCCGAGCAGGATGATGGCCGGGATGGCGAGCGCCACCGTCAGCGCGTAGCCGAGATACCCGAGGAAGGCAAGGCCTCGCGCGGCCGGTTGACGTGGCTGGCCGGTGGCCATCGAAACGATCCCCTGTCGGGCGCCCTGCCCGGCTCCGCCGCTGAAGAGGGCGGCGGCTTGCAGGCCGGCGGGTCGCGGATCACCGTTCGGTTTGTAGAGCCCAAAGTGCTCGATCGTGCCTCCCGGCCGCTGGGTCCAGTAGTCGTCGAGCGTCCACCAGACGGCCCCCGCCAGGAAGCCGTCACTGTTCGTGTCCAGGTACGGGGCCGCCGCCTCATAGGTGTCGGCCATGATCCGGCGCTGCTCCTCTTCGTCGGCCACGCTGTCCGACCATCGTCCGTACTCCACGATGATGACGGGCTTTTTGGGGAAGGTGGCGTGGGCAACCTGAATGGCGTGCGCGGTTCCCGGGCCGGCGTCGGGCCCGTAGAAGACACCGTAGTACGTCGTATAGCCGGCAACGTCGAGGGGCCGCGAAGTGTTGTCGTCCGGCTGATTGCCATAAGCGGCCTGTCCGGTCAAGCGGGTGCCGTCGACCGAGCGGTCGAGGTTGTGCAGCGTGGCGAGCGCTTGCTCCCGTTCGATGCCACCGGTTGACTCGTTGGCTAGACCGTGAAAGAGCACCGAGGGGTGGTTCATATCGCGCAGGTCCATCTCACTCAACATCTGCTGCGGGATGCCGCGGTCCATGGCGATGGCGAAGGTCGCCGGCGTGTAGTGATACAGCGGGATTTCCTCCCAGATCGCGTAGCCGAGCCGGTCGGCCAGCATCAGCAGCAACGGATTGGCGGGGTGGTGGTCGGCCCGGATCAGCTGGATGTGGCTGGCGTTGGCTTTGTCCAGCAGGATGAGGATGTCGTCAGGGGTCACCACCGGCCCACCCCGCGGCTCGCCTTTGACCGCAGGATAGACGCGTTCATCGTGGAGCGCGACGCCCGCGTAAGCGACCGGGTCGCCGTTCAGCAGCAGCCGCGGTGCCGTCGAATCCACGGCAATCCGGCGCAGGCCGAAGGTCTCGAAAATCTGGTCGACGAGGCGCTCCTGCCAGAAGACCTGAACCTGGAGGACGTAGAGCGCGGGCGATTGGGGCGCCCAGAGATCGGCGTTCGTCAGGGAGAAGGCGGCGTGCACCGCGATCGTCCCGTCATGGCCGAGCTGGCCGCCGTCGATTCGCTGCGACGCGAGCGGCAGCGCGCCGGCTGGGATCAGGCTGACCGGATCGGGGTTGGTCAGATTGCCGGGGTCGACCGTCGCCGGCAGGATGTCGAGGCCGACCTGCACCGGCGTCGCTTCGCCCCCACGCTGATGAAGCGTCACGGAAATGTCCGCTCCATCCAGGTGCGGCACGATGTCCGCGCGGGCGGCGTAGACGGAGGGCGTTGCCTCCATCCAGACCGGTTGCGTAAGTCCGCCATAGTTCCACCAGTCGGTCAGGCCCCACGGCACGATGTCCTGGCGCGTCCCCCAGGGGGGATTGTCGACGCGGACGGCAATGAGGTTGACGTCATCGGGGACCAGGGCGTCGGTCACATCAAAGGCAAATGGCGTGGAGCCGCCCTCGTGGTAACCGAGGTAGTGGCCGTTCATCCAGACGTCCGCGACGTAATTGGCCGCTCCGAATTTCAGCGTGATGGTCTGGTTCTGCCAGTCCGGCGGCACATCGAAATCCTTCCGGTACCAGGCGCCGCTCCCGCCGGCCGCGGGCGGAGGATTGTAGGAGCCCGGTACATCGATGGTTGGCCAGTTTGTGTCGTCGTAGCTTGGTTGGTCGCGGCCGCCGGCGTCCGCCACGATCCGCTTGAGCGCGTTTGGCCTCGAGGCTAGCGACAGATCATTGTCCAGCCGCATCGGCTGGACCCGCCAGCGGCCGCTGAGGTCGAGGCGGCGTCGCGGCTGGTAGGAGAAGGTGGGAACCGGAATGCCATTCTGGAAGGCGATGCGGCTGCCACGGATGGTTTTGAGGCTGAGCGTCGGTGCCAGTTCAGCCGCGTATGCAGGGCTGGCACAGGCCGGGAGGAGAAGCCCGAGGAGCAGCGAAGCAAGAACCAGACCGGAGCAGTAGCGGGCAGGACGCAACGACCCGAATTATGCCTCGAATCCGTTCAGCAGCTTCTTACGTTTTGGACACCGAGTGGTCAACGAGACGCCGCACCGCCGTCCCGCTGTCGAGTTGGAGCGCCGCCCTCGCCACCCGAGCGCACTCCGCCGCCTCGAGCCCGCGCACGCTGGCTTTGATGCGAGCCACGAGCGGTGGATGAACGCTGAGCTCGTCGACCCCGAGCCCAATCAGGAGCGGCACGGCCCCCAGGTCGCTGGCCATCTCGCCGCAGACGCCCACCCAGCGACCCTCAGAATGCGCGGCTCGGACGACCTGGTCGATGACGCGTAGCAAAGCGGGATGAAGACTGTCGGCGAGCGAAGCCAGATCGGGGTTCGTTCGGTCGGCCGCAAAGAGATACTGCGTGAGGTCGTTCGTACCGAGGCTAAAGAAATCGACCTCTTTAGCCAGCACATCGGCAGTCACCGCGGCGGCTGGGACCTCCACCATGATGCCGACTTCCATCCGCGGCGAAGCATTCAGCTCGCGCCGGGCCTTTTCGAGCAGCAGCTTGACCTGACGGACTTCATCGACCGTCGACACCATCGGAAACATCAGACGAAGCGGGTACCCGGCGGCGATCCGCAGCGCGGCGCGCAACTGGTCCATGAGCAGCTCCGGCCGCCGAAGCAGTTGCAGCCGTAGCCCGCGGACGCCAAGCGCCGGATTCGCCTCCGCCGGTTGAGGAAGTGCCGGCAGCGGCTTGTCGGCACCAACGTCGAGGGTGCGCAGGATCACCGGCCGCGGGGCCATGGCCGCCATCACCTGCTCGAGCATGGCAACCTGTTCCTCTTCCGTGGGCAGGCGGTCCGAGCCGAGAAAAAGGAATTCGCTGCGTAACAGGCCGATGCCGTCGGCTCCGGCGGCCGCGGCTCGCTGCGCGTCTTCCAGGTTGGCGGCATTGCACCCGACGTCGATGCGCCGGCCGTCTTTGGTAACGGCAGGCGCGGCATCGGTAACCAATGGCTTGGGTCCGGCGACGTGCGCAACCGATCCGGGGGACGGATCGATGACCAGGGTCCCCCGATCCCCGTCGAGCAGGACCGACTGACCATCGGCGACCGCATCCACCAGTCCGGCGATCCCGACAACGGCCGGCAACCCGAGCGCCCGCGCAAGGATCGCCGTGTGGGCGGTCGCCGTTCCCTGCTCCGTCGCGAAGCCCACGACAAGCGTGCGGTCGAGTCCGGCGGTTTGCGAGGGCGCGAGGTCGCGAGCGACCACAATCGACGGCGTCGCCGGTGGGGGCGGCATGTCACTTACCCCATGCAGGGCGCGTCGGAGCTGCTCGACCACATCCTCGAGGTCCGCAGCTCGCGCCTTGAATACCTCATCGTCGGATGCGCGCAGCATCTCCGCAAACGGCGCCATCGTCTCGGCGACCGCGGCATCGGCCGGCCGGCCCTTTCGAATCAAGCTGGATGCCCCGTCGAGCAGAGCCGGGTCATCGAGCATGAGCGCCTGGGCCTGCAGAATCCCAGCCTCGGCCGCAGCACCGCGCGCCTGTAGCCCGGTTGCTTTTGTGGCCAGGGCTGCCTTGACGTCCCTGATCGCAATCTGTAAGCGATTGATCCCTGTCTCGCCGGTCAGATCCGTTCCTGACGCGTGGACCCGGGACTCCGCCCATCGCCAGGCGGGCGCCACCACCTGGCCGGGAGCCGCCGCGATTCCGTGGAGCTTTACCTGCGACAGGCTACTCGTCGAAGTCACGGCTAACCAGGTCGGTCAAGGCGGCAACCGCCGCATCGGCCTGTGGGCCTTCCGCGCGAACGGTGATCGTAGTGCCTTGGCCGACCCCGAGCGTCAGGACGCTCAGAATGCTCTTGGCGTCTCGGACCATGCCATCCTTGACCACCTCGACCCGGGTGTCTTTGAACCGCGCGGCAGTCTGAACAAAGAGCGCCGCCGGCCGCGCATGCAGGCCGACCTTGTTCGTGATGGTCAGCCGCTGTTCCGTGATGGCCTCCTCGCCTCCTCTGTGCCGTAGTCTGCAACCCGCAGGCCATCTGGTCAAGCTCGCTCGCGGCTGACCATCGCGCCGTAGAATTCAAGCCAGCGACGAAGAGGAGGTGGCGATGGCCACTCGGATAGTCGTGCCGCCCGCCCGCGTCGGCGCCGTCGATGGATCGGTGACCCGCCTCCTGGACGCCTTTTCGCGCGTTCCGGTCGCGGCCGTCATCAGTCGTGCCGAGGAGCTGCCTCGAGCGCTGACCTCGCAGGTGCCGGTCGTCTTCTTTCTTCGCCCGCCGGCGTTCCATCTCGGCCCGCTCGTGTGGGCGGTGCAGGCTCGGGGCAAGATGGCGTTCGTCCACATCGACCTGATCGCCGGTCTCGGTAAAGACCGAGCCGGGATCGCGTTTCTCGCCCGCGAGATCGGCGTCAACGGCATCATCACCTCGCATAGCGCCCTGGTGGCCGCCGCCAAGGCGGAACGCGTGATCGCGATGCAGCGGTTGCTCCTCCACGATGACCTGGCCCTGCCTTCGGCGCTGGCCGCGCTGGACCACGCGCGGCCCGACATCGTGGAAGTGCTTCCCGGCGTCATCTTTCCCCTGGTCGTCGATCGGATTCGGGCGAGGGTTCCGTTGCCGATCATCGTGGGCGGGTTCGTGACGGAGCCGGAGCAGCGCAACGCGGCGCTGGAGCGGGGAGCGGTCGCGATCAGCACCGGCACGACGAGCCTATGGCCGTGAGGACACCCGGCCTCTCCGGGGCAATGTTGCCGGCAATCCGCGACGGCAGCTCGCTGAACCAGGCGCTCGACCTTGGATACCGTCAGGTGCTCGTGGAACGGGGCAGCCTGCTGGCGATGTTGGGCTCATTGGTCACCGCCGCCCGGCAAGGCATTGCGATCTTCGTCAATCTCGATGGCGTGGAGGGGCTGGCCGGCGACAGCGCCGCGTTGGCCTTTCTTGCAACCGACCTGGGGTTTTCGGGAGTACTCTCCGTGAAGCCGCACTTACTCCGAGATGCCAGCCGCTTCCGGCTGCGAACGGTGCAGCGGATCCACGCCCTCGATTCGACCGGGCTGGAGACCGGGCTCAACAGTATCGTGTCGCCGGCACCCTACGCGATCGCGATCGCACCGGCGGTGGCGATTCCCCAGGTCATGCCGACGATTCGCGTGACCACGACGGCGCCGGTCTGGGGCACCGGCTTCATCACCTCGGCCGACCAGGCGAGCGAGGTCCTCTCGGCCGGTGCCGACGTCGTTTCGAGTTCGCGCCCCGAGGTCTGGCTCGACTTCATCCGTATTCCGGTTCGCGGTTGACAGGTCCGGTTGCCTGTGCTATGACAGGCGTGCGGCGACTGGCGGGACACTGAAGGGAAAAGTCCTGACCTATGCGCTCCGAATGGAGCGTGCAGGTTAGGACTTTTTTATGCGCGCTCGGGCAAAGGAGGTGGGACCGAGGGGACACATAGCTTCATGCGTCGGCGCGCGACATTGTCAAAGGAGGAGGAAAACATGGCAGTAGCCGAAGAGAGCTGGATGAAAAAGTACCTGGGCGAGGTGCTTGGCGTCTTCGTCCTGGTCTTCCTGGGCGACAGTTTCGTCGCCTACGCCGTCTCCGGCGGCAAGAACGGCTTCCTGGCCGGACTGCTGGCGGCGGGATTCTTCTGGGGGTTCGCGGTCACCCTCGCGATCTATGCGTGCGGAGCGGTTTCCGGCGCGCACCTGAACCCGGCGGTAACCCTGGCCCTGGCCTGGCGTCGTGGTTTCCCATGGTCGAAGGTGCCGGGCTACATCGGCGCCCAGGTCGTCGGGGCGTTCCTGGCAGCCGCGGGCGTGTCTTTCGTCTGGAATGGGCTCATTTACAACTACGAGCACACGGCCAAGCCGGTGATCGACCGGGGCGGCCCGAATGGGATCGAGAGCGGGCTCATCTTCTCTGCGAACTGGCCGCATCCGCTGTTGATCGGGCACAATGCTGCCGCGTTGCAGCAGGATCCCTGGTGGGTTGGGGCCGGCACCGAGATCATCATCACGGCGATCCTGGTGATCACCGTCCTGGGGATCATCGAAGACCGAATCCCATCGGCCGCAAACGTCGCTCCGCTGGCGATCGGTATCGTGGTGGCGGCGCTGGTCGGATTGTTCGCGCCGATTGAAATGGCGTCCTTGAATCCGGCCCGTGACTTCGGACCGCGGCTCTGGATGCTCGTGATCGGATACGGTTCGAACGCGATCCCGGGGCCCAACTTCAACATCTGGATTACGACGTTGATGCCGCTGGTCGGTGGACCGCTCGGAGCGTACATCTACGACATGATCGTGCACCAGCACCTGCCGGTCCCGGTCGGGCCGGACGTGGCGGAAGTGCCGGCGGAGGAACGGGCGCGGGCCCGCGCGTGACGGAAACGTGTCCCGCCAGCTGAAGCGACAGATTGGCAGGGCCCAGGGCGAGCGAGGCACAAAACCCTCGCCCGCCCGCCGGGCGCGCCCTCGCTCGCGAGAACAGCGGCTGAACCGCATCCTGCTGATCGGCGGCGGAGGGCTGGCGATCGGCGCGGTGATGCTGGCGGTGCTGGCGCCCCGTTTCGATGGAGGGATGCTGGCGATCAACCTGGTCGCCATCGCGGTGGGGCTGCTGATGGGGAAGGGCATCGGCATGTTCTTCTTCCGACGCGCGTATCCAACGACAAGCAAGTAAGAGGAGGCAGCGATGGCAGAAGCAGCGGTAACGACGCGACTCAAGAAGCTGATCAACACGCCCGAAACCGAGGTCAAGGATGCCCTGGCCGGGATGGCGGCGGCCCACGGCGACCTGATCCGGGTGGAGTACGACCCAAACGTGATCATCCGCAAGGACGCACCCAGGAAAGGCAAGGTCGGGCTCGTCTCGGGCGGCGGCAGTGGCCACGAGCCGATGCACGGCGGCTACGTCGGGCGCGGCATGCTCGATGCGGCCTGCCCCGGGGCGGTCTTCACCTCGCCAACTCCTGATCAGATGGCGCGGGCGACGGCGGCCGTCGACGGTGGCGCCGGCGTGCTGCACGTCGTCAAGAACTACACGGGCGACATCATGAACTTCGAGATGGCGGCCGAGCTGGCGCGCGGCGAGGGCGCAAAGGTCAATGCGGTCATCACCAACGACGACGTGGCGGTCCAGGACAGCCTCTACACCGCCGGCCGTCGCGGCGTGGGTGTCACCGTCCTGTTGGAGAAGATCGTCGGCGGCTGCGCCGAAGCCGGCGCCGACCTGGAGACCGTGACCACGCTGGCGAAGAAAGTCAACGCGAACGGGCGCAGTATGGGGATGGCGCTCACCTCGTGCATCGTGCCGGCGGCCGGCAAGGTGACGTTCGAGATCGCCGACGACGAGATGGAGTTGGGGATCGGCATCCACGGTGAGCCCGGAAGGGAACGGACCAAACTGAAGGCCGCGGACGAGATCGCCGAGATCCTGACCAGCACCGTGGTCAAGGACCTCCCCTACAAGCGCGGCGATGAGGTGCTGGCCTTTGTCAATGGCATGGGCGGCACGCCGCTGATCGAGCTATACGTAGTCGCCAACGCGGTCAATCGGTACCTGCAGAAGGAAGGAATTAAACCTGCCCGCTGGCTGGTCGGCTCGTACATCACGTCGCTCGAGATGGCGGGCTGCTCGGTGACGCTGTTGAAGCTCGACGCCGAGACGACCAAATTCTGGGATGCGCCAGTTCACACGCCGGCGCTCCGCTGGGGTGTCTGACCCGCTGGCATGGCAGTGAGCAGCGCCCAGATTTACACCTGGCTCGAACGCTATGCCGGCATCGTGGCCGAGCAGAAGCAGTATCTGACCGGCCTGGACGCGGCCATTGGCGATGGCGACCACGGGATCAACCTGGACCGGGGCTTTCAGACCGTGCTGGTCAAGCTGGCCCCGGTCCGCGACAAGGATGCCGGCACGCTGCTCAAGACGACCGGCATGGCGCTGGTCGGCTCAGTGGGCGGCGCCGGTGGACCGCTCTATGGCACCTTTTTCCTCCGCGCCGGCGCGGCGCTGGATGGGAAGGCCGAGGTCTCCGACGCCGAGTTCGTCGACGCGCTGGAGGCCGGGCTCAAGGGCCTGCAGGAGCGCGGCAAGGCCAACCGCAACGACAAAACGATGGTTGACGCACTGGCGCCGGCCGTCGAACGGGCACGCCAATATCTCGGCGAAGGAGCGCCGCTGGAAGAAATCCTGGCCGCGGCGGCAGACGCAGCTGAGGAAGGGATGAAAGCGACGATTCCGCTGAAAGCGTTGAAGGGACGGGCCAGCTACCTCGGCGATCGCAGCATCGGCCATCAGGACCCCGGCGCCACGTCGTCGTACCTGATGCTGCGGGCCCTGAGCGACAGCCTGGCGGCGCTCCCGCAGCGGGCAAGCACGACAACCACATAAGGAGGACTGGGATGGCGGAGAAGAAGTACGCGGCAGCCGTCGATCAGGGCACCACGGGGACGCGCTTCATGGTGTTCAGTCACGACGGCAAGGTCGTCTCGACCGACTATCTCGAGCATGAGCAGATCTATCCCAAGCCCGGATGGGTCGAGCACAATCCAATGGAAATCTGGGAGAAGACCCAGAAGGTCATCAAGGGCTCGATGCAGAAGAAGGGGATCAAGGCCGACGAGCTCTCCGGAATCGGCGTCACCAACCAGCGTGAGACGGCGGTGGTGTGGGAGAAGAAGACGGGGAAGCCGGTCTACAACGCGATCGTCTGGCAGGATACCCGCACTCGCGACATCTGTCAGCGGCTGATCGACGACGGCGTCGAGCCGACCGTCAAGGCCAAGACCGGCCTGGTGGTCGCCACCTACTTCTCTGGCCCGAAGGTCCAGTGGATCCTTGACAACGTTACCGGCGCGCGGGCGGCGGCCGAGCGCGGTGACTTGCTCTTCGGGAACATCGATACCTTTGTAATCTGGTGGCTGACGGGCGGCCCGGAGGGTGGGGCGCACGTCACCGACTACAGCAACGCATCGCGCACCATGTTGATGGACCTCAAGACCCTCGATTGGGACCAGGAGCTGCTCGGCAAGATCAAGGTGCCACGGGCCATGCTGCCGCAGATCCGACCCTCGAGCGACAAGAAGTTCTACGGGCAGACCAAAGCGAACGGCCCGGTGGGTGGCGCCGTTCCGGTGTGCGCCGACCTCGGCGACCAGCAGGCGGCCCTCTTCGGGCAGACCTGCTACAACGTCGGCGAAGCGAAGAACACCTACGGCACCGGCAACTTCATGCTGCTCAACACCGGAACCTCACCGGTCCCGTCGAAGAGCGGCCTGTTGACCACGGCGGGCTACGGCCTGGAGCAGGGCAAGTGCGTTTATGCGCTGGAAGGATCGATCGCCATCACCGGCGCGGCCATCCAGTGGCTGCGCGACAACCTCGGGATCATCAAGGACGCGGCCGAGACCGAGGCGATCGCCAGCTCCGTCGAGGACTCGGGCGGCATCTACTTCGTCCCCGCATTCTCCGGGCTGTTCGCCCCGCATTGGGATATGTACGCGCGCGGTGCGGTGGTGGGATTGACGCGCTACGTCACCCGGGCGCACCTGGTACGTGCCACTCTGGAAGCGATCTGCTACCAGACCAAGGAAGTCGCGGATGCCATGGAGACCGACTCGGGCATCAAGCCGACGACTCTCAAGGTGGATGGCGGCGCGGTCAAGAACGACTTCCTGATGCAGCTGCAGGCCGATATCCTCGGCATCGACGTCATCCGGCCAACCGTGCAGGAGACGACCTCGCTGGGCGCGGCCTACGGCGCGGGATTGGCGACCGGTTTCTGGACCACGCTCGACGAGCTGCGCAAGAACTGGCAGATTGACAAAGTCTTCAAGCCGAAGTCCACCGAGCAGCAACGCGCCGAAGGACTGGCGGGTTGGAAGAAGGCGGTGCAACGGACGCTGAATTGGGTCGAGAAGGAGCCGGCAAAGGAACCGGTCGGCGCGGGCACCAAGGCGTAGGAAGCTCGGTAGGATGAGGGGAAAGGGCCGGCTCGGTCCTTTCCCTTTTCTATTGAATGCCTGATACCACGACCGGGGTTGTCGTCATCGGCGGCGGGTCAACGGGCGCCGGGGTGCTCCGCGACCTGTCCATGCGCGGCATCGAAGCGGTGCTGGTCGAAAAGGGCGACCTGGCCTCGGGGACCACCGGGCGGTCGCATGGCCTGCTGCACTCGGGCGGCCGCTATTGCGTCAACGACCTGGCCGCCGCCATCGAGTGCGTCGAGGAAGGCCGCATCCTCCGTCGGATTGCCAGGACCACCATCGAGGACACCGGTGGATACTTCGTTTCGGTCTCCGAGGAAGACCTTGCCTGGGAGCCACGTTTCGTCGAGGGCTGCGCCAAAGCGGGAATCACCTGCGAGCGGATCTCGGTCGAGGAGGCCCGCCGGCGCGAGCCTGCCCTCTCCCAGCATGTCCGCACCGTCTTCTGGATTCCCGAAGACGGCCATCTGGACCCCTTCTACCTGGTGATGGGCAATGTCGAATCCGCACGTCGCCGGGGAGCGCAGGCGCGCACCTACACGGAGGTCACCGGCTTCATTCGCGATGGCAACCAGCTGACCGGCGTGCTGACACGCGACACGATGACGGGAGAAGAGACCAGCATCGGCTGCAAAGCCGTGATCAACGCAACCGGCGCCTGGGCAGGCTTCGTCGCCCGGTTGCTCGACGTCGAGGTCAAGGTCGTTCCGGTCAAGGGCGTGATGGTCGTGCTGTCTCATCGGGTGGCGCATGCCACGATCAATCGCTGTCACAAGCCCGGCGACGGCGACATCATCGTTCCGGCGTTGAGCGTCGCCATCCTCGGCACCACGGCCGTCAAGGTGCCGCACCCTGAGGTGCTGCCCATCGAATGGGACGAGGTACGACACATGATCGAGGAAGGGTCCCTGATGGCCGACGGCGTCAGCACCGCGAGGGCGATGCGCGCCTATGCCGGCGTGCGGCCGCTCTACGACCTGGGGGCCGAGGCCGAGGGCCGCGAGATGAGCCGCAACTTTGCGGTGATCGACCACGAGCAGCGCGACGGGATTGCCGGCTTTACCAGCATCGTCGGGGGCAAGGTGACGACCTACCGGCTGATGGCGGAGCGGGTCACCGACCTGGTCGCGCGCCGGCTTGGGGTCACCGCGCCCTGCACGACCGCCGAGGTCCCGCTCAACGATCGCGACGACGAGCTGGACCAGTTACGGCACCGCCCCGCGCAACTGGGCGTTCCCAAGCCGCACGGCGACGAGCGCCCCCTGCAGCCACTCGTCTGCGAGTGCGAGCTGGTCCGGCCGCAGGACGTGACGCCCTGGTTCGAGGATGCCGCGGTCCGCACCCTCGAAGACATTCGCCGCCGTACGCGGACCGGTATGGGTCCCTGCCAGGCGGCGATCTGCTCCTATCGGCTGGCCGGTCGATTGGTGACCGACCGCCACCAGGACGGCCCGACGGCGACCCGGGCGATGGCCGAACTGCTGGAAACGCGATGGCGCGGGGTGCGCCACGTCTTCTGGGGCAGTCAGCTGCGGCAAGCCCAGGTCACCACCGGCCTCCACCTGGAGCTCTTCAACCTCGATCGTCAATTGATGTTGCAAACGGAACCCGCCGCCGCGCCGGAGGCGGTGGGCGCGCGGCAATGAAGTGCGACATCGCGGTCGTCGGGTCGGGGTTGGCGGCGCTGGTCGCCACCCGCACTCTGCAACAAGCGGGCCGGAATGCCGTTCTGATCTGGCCCGGACTCTCATCGCTGTATTTCACCTATGCCACGGTCGACGTTCTTGGCTATTCCGACCTCACCACCACGCAGCCGGTGGAGCAACCCGAGGCCGGCGTGGCAAAGTTGATCGCGGATCATCCCAACCATCCCTACGCGCTTGCCGGTCTGGACGCGCTGCGGAGCGGAACCACGCTCCTCATCGAATGGCTGCGCGCCGCCGGGTTTACGTGGCAAGGGAGCCTGGCTCGCAACCTCCTCCTCCCCACCGCCATCGGCACACCAAAACCGAGCTGTCTTTATCCGGAGTCGATGGCTGCCGGCGATCTGCAGCGCGACGAACCGATCGTCTTCTGCGGCTTTGTTGGCTACGAGGACTTTGTGCCGGAGCTGGCCGCATCCAACCTGTCGCGGTCCTGGGGACGGGGCGACCAGTCGGTTCGAGCCATTCGCGTTTCGCTACCGGGATTTGACACGTCGAGGCTGTTCACCTCGATCGATCTCGCCCGCAGCTTCGAGGACAAGGCCTTCCGACGGGAAGTTGCGAGCCGGATCCGTCGCGAGATCGCCATCGACAGCGTTCGGGTCGGCGTGCCGGCGGTGCTGGGGCTGACCCACGACACCGATGTTTACTCGAGCTTTGCGGCCGAGGTCGGCCACCCGGTTTTCGAGATCCCGACACTCCCGCCCTCTGTACTCGGCCTTCGCCTCTTCGATCGCTTGCGCAAACACATCCAGGAATCCGGCGTCGAGATGATCTGGGCAGCTCCAGCCCACGAGGCGGAGGTCAGCGATGGGCAATGCCGTCGCATCTACCTCAAGTCGGCCGGCCGTGAGCACCCGATCGACGCTCGCGCCTACGTCCTGGCGCTCGAGGACATGGTCGACGGCGCGCTGCGGGCGGGTGTCCATACAGTGGTCGACCCCTTCTTTCACCAATCGCTCGCCCACCACGCGGTGCCAACCGAGCGGACCGATGAATCGCTGTTCAGGCCCCAGCCATTCGCGTCCATCGGGTACGCGGTCACCGATCGGCTGCAGCCCTCCGCCGGCGACGGCCATCCGCTGGCGCGCAATGTCTTTTTGGCGGGCGGCGCGATCGCGGGGTACGACCCGGTCGGCACCAAGTCTCGCGGCGGGCTGGCGATCGCGACCGGATATCGAGCCGCGAGGGAGGCGATGGCGGCATGATCACCGACGAGGTCGGAACGTTTTCCGACACGGTCGAGGAGGCAGCACCGGTCGAAGCCTGCACCAAGTGCACCGCCTGCAACACGGTGTGCCCCGTCGCGCGCTCGACGGAGACCTTTCGCGGCCCGAAGTTCCTCGGTCCCGAATCCGAACGCTACCGCTCACAGCCGGAGGCCGCGGTCACGGCCGGGCTCGATCTCTGCTCCGGTTGCAAGCTCTGCGAGGTCACCTGCCCGTCGCAGGTCTCGATCCAGGAATACATCCGTCGAGCACAAAACAAAGGCGCCGCGGAGAAGGGCCGGACGCTCCGCGATTGGGTGCTGGGACACACCCGCCTGCTCAGCCGGTTTGGAAGCATGACAGCGCCGCTGGCCAACCTCGGGAATCGAAACCCGCTGGTCCGCTGGGCCATGGAGCGGGTGCTGGGGATCCACCACAAGCGCCCCCTGCCGCGTTATCAGTGGCTGACCTTCGAGCGCTGGTTCAAGCGGCGGCCTCACAACAAAACGGCCCGGAGGACAGTGGCCTACTTCTATGGCTGCTGGGTCAACTACAACGAGCGACGCCTGGGCGAGCAGGTGGTCGCCATCCTGGAACGCAACGGCATCGAGGTGATCGTGCCCAAGCAGCAGTGCTGCGGGATTCCGGCCGTGGTCAACTCGAACATGGACCTGGCCCGCAAGTATGGCGGCGAGAATGTCCGCCGGCTCAGCGGCCTGCCCGCCGACGTGGACATCATCGCCAGCTCCACGTCATGCGGGTTGATGTTGAAGCACGATTACGCGCACTTGCTCGACATTCCCGGCGCCGAGCAGGTGGGCGCCCGGGTTTACGACATCTGCGAGTACCTCTGGATGCTGCACGAGGCCGGCGAGCTCAACCTTGACTTTCAGCCCGTCACGACGCGGCTGCTGTATCACGCTCCCTGCCACCTGAAGTCGCACGGCATCGGCTACCCCGCGATGCGCCTGCTTCGCCTGATCCCCGGGGTGCAGCTCGAAGAAGTCGATGAAGGATGCTGTGGCATCTCGGGCACGTTCGGCGTCAAGGTCGAGAAGTACGATCTCTCGATGAAGATCGGCAGCCGGCTCTTCGCCGCCGTCAAAGCCGCGGGGACCGACGCCGTGCTGGCCGATTGTGAGACCTGCCGGATGCAGGTCGAGCATGGCGCCGGGGCGCACTCGGCGCATCCAATCGACATCCTGGCGAGGGCCTATGGGCACGGTTAGCCTGGTTCTGGTCTCGCACAGCCGGCAGCTGGCCGAGGGCGTTCGCGAGCTCGCCGCGCAGATGACCCAGGGCCGGGTGAAGATCGCGGTCGCGGGTGGGACGGCGGACGGCCGGCTCGGCACCGACGCCACCGCGATCCTGGGGGCGATCGAGGAGGTCCGTGGGCCCGAGGGCGTGCTGGTACTCGTCGATCTTGGCAGCGCTGTGCTCAGCACCCAGATGGCGATCGA
>WNGC01001006.1_pt1 | contig 18565 bp, 17 predicted proteins | sample 5400051 | NCBI WGS metagenome assembly WNGC01 (sample SAMN13153368, study PRJNA577476) | soil metagenome | isolation source: 20 cm soil or saprolite under grassland replicate 2 | place: USA:California | collected 2016-06-15
AGATCGGGCGGCCGTGAACCAGGAAGCGGGGGACTTGCCCTCCCGAAACTCTCTACTTTTCTTCGTCGCCGCGAAGGAATTCGTAGCGCTCGATGGCGGCAACCACGCCGACGGCGCCTTCTTCGCGAGGCTCGGTGCGTTGCACGCGGCCGAGGCAGCGGACGCGTACCGGTCCGGCCAGAGTGATCTCATTGGGAAGAGTCAGAAGAATCTCAACGGGCGAGCCTTCCCTGACATCCTTGGAAAGGAAGAAATAGACACCGCGGGAGCTGACGTCCCGTGACTCGGTGCTGGTTTCACCAACCGCCGCCCCGGCGGTCCAGCGAACAGTGAGCGGCAGGCGCATGGAAAAGCGCTGGGTAGTGCGGCGTTCGGAACCAGTCAAAGAAGTCCTCCTGATCGAAGGAAAAGTGTATCCGGGTGGGACTCAGGGAACAATAGGACTCCGGATACAAAATCGATTCAACTCTAAGAAGTACCGACGTACTAGAACGCGGTCGAAAACTGGAACCAAGGATGGGCGAACGCCATTCAGGATGCAGAAAACGCGCTTTCCGGGAACCCCGCTAACTATAACTAAATATAGATATTTACACGAGAGCGCGGGGTGGCGAGTCGGAACTTGTCCCGACCAGTTCGGTAGACCCGTGCGGACGCGATGACGTTTTCAGGGGTTGGCGGAGTCACCAGCGGGTGTTTCGCCCGGGGGCGGCGGCAGGGCTTTGGAGCGCTGCGCGATGGCGGGCGGGAAGACGGGAGCGCCGAGAGGAGGACGGCCGCGCGTGATGGCCCAGTGCTCCAGCCAGCCAGTTCCCTCTTCTCCGACATAGGTGTCGGGCATACCGTAGGCTTGATCGCTCAGGGCAACCTCCAGAGTGATGAAGCGATAGCCACGCTTGCGAAGCAGCTCGAGTAACTCACCGATGTGATCGGCTTCCAATGGATTGGCGTGAAGCAGCAGAATTTGTTTCGGTTCGTAACCGACGAGGTCGCGGGAGAGCTTCTCCTCATAATCAAACATGGCGGCGGAATGAGAAAGATAAGCGCTGACGACTTCCTGCTGGAGCGCAGTATCGGCTCGTTTTTTGGCATCGTCGTAGACGCGCGAGAAGGCCCAATCCCAGGCGTCCATAGTGACGGGCGCGAGGCGATAGCCGCGCGCGACGAGGAAGGCTTCGGCATCGCGTCGTGTTTCCACGTCGCGGCCGACATCCAGGTAGGGATGGCGAAAGTAGCGGAGCTTCATCTTGTGTTGAACGAGCAAGAGGCGGGTGACGGTTTCGCCGCGCAAGACGGATTCTTCGAAGTCCTTGAGACCGGCTTTGTTCAGGGAGGTGTGGCCGAAGGTGTGATTTCCCAGTTCGAAACCGGCGTCGAGCCACATGTTGAGGGCTCTGATGCGTTCGTCGACTTCACCCCATTTGTAGAGCTTGCCTTCATTCACGAAACCCACAACCGGGATTTGCTGCTGCCGCAAGGTGGCGAGCAATTTCGCGGTCATTTCCGTGATGGCCGCGGCGGACATGGAATTCGCGGCGCCGGCAGGCAAATCGTCAATGGTGATGGCGATCTGGCGATCCGGCGGAGTAGCGGCCCGGGAATCCGCGGTTCTCCACGCCATGCAAAAGGCAAACACAGCGAACAGGCAAGTCAGCAACGGCTTCATGATGGCAGTCCTCCCGGCCGGCACGTTTCTGGAACGAGTCCGGCACGTTTCTGGAACGAGTGAAGCCTGGCTCCGTTCCTGATTCATCCCAAAAGTGAACCGCATTGTACATGGAGCGGGCTTCGTTGTGGCGGAACGTCGAAACGTCGAAGGGCGGGGCTTCCCTGGCGCCGCCACCCCTGTTTTTTGTAAGTGTTGCAGATCGGCCCTCACGAAAGCCGCTCGTCCCGGCAGGAGCCGGGGTGCGTTACGACTGATCTATAAGTCTGTGGTGTATGGCATACAACGCCAACTCGAGGCGGTCGGAGACGCCGAGTTTGTCGAAGATATTGTGCAGGTGGTTTTTGACGGTTTGTTCGGAGATGAAAAGTTTTTCGCCGATTTCCTTGTTGCGGAAACCTTGCGCGACGAGCTGCACGATTTCTTTTTCGCGGTCGCTGAGCAACGGCTTTTCGCGGCGCGGGCCGGATTCGCTGGACTTAGAGAAAGCCTTCATGACCTCGGCAGTCATGCGGTTATCCAGCCAGATTTCGCCGGCATGCACGCGATGAATGCTTTTCACCAGAAGATCGGTGGCGGACTGCTTCAGCACCACGCCTCGTGCGCCGAGGCGCATGGCGCGAACCACGTCGCGATCGTCTTCCGCGGCGGTCAAAACGACGACGCGCGTGGGCAGCGTATCGAAATTGACTTCCTCGAGAACAGCCAGGCCATCCTTATCCGGCATGCGCAGGTCGAGGAGAAGAATATCGGGCTTGAGCTTGGCTAGGAGCTTGATGCACTCCGCGCCGTTCTGGGCTTCCCCGACGATAGTGATATCTTCGTCGGCATCGAGAAGCTTCCTCAAGCCATCGCGAAAGATCGCGTGGTCATCGGCTAGTAGTACCCGTATCTGCTGTTTCGTTTTGGCCATATCAACCGAGCGGAACTTCGATCGTTAGACGCGCCCCATGCCCCGGGTTCGACTCGACAGTCAAAACCCCGCCCACGGTACGCGCGCGCTCCTTAATGGAAATGGGACCCAACCGCAAGCGATCCAATTCATCGCCGGTGAATCTGCCGGCGAAACTAAACCCCTCGCCATTATCATCCACTACGAGTACTAGACGGCTGTCATCCTGCGACAGTTTTACCACGACATGGGAAGCCTTGGCATGCTTTTTTATGTTGTTGAGTGCTTCTCGGTAAATCTGGAAAATCTCGCGGCACACACGGTCGGGGGCACGCAGCTGTGCCGAATCGATCAGCAAATCAAGAGCGATGGTGGATTCATTGCGGTAGCGCTCGGCGAATCCGCGCATTAGGTCAACCAAGTCGGCGCTCTGTACGCGGAGCGGGCGGAGGTCCGTGACCGTCTGACGGAGCTCCGCGCCCTCGTTTCTGACGGTCTGCTGGAGGCTAGCCAAGCCGCTGACGACCTGGTCAGGGGCGGCGGGAAGCCGACGCCGCATGACATCCAACTGGATTTCTATGCTCAAGAGGGTCTGAAGAATCCCATCGTGGAGGTCGCGCGCAATGCGGCTGCGCTCGGCCTCGATGGCGCGGGCACGCAAGTGCCTCAAAAGAAAGATGTTTTCCAGGGCGGGAGAAATGTGCGCGGCGATGTTTTCAAACCACGCTAAGTCCTGCTTTTGGAATGGCTTACGGCAGTTGAGAAGGAAGATCCGGCCCGTTGCCTGGCCGCCTTGCTCGAAGGCTACAGTGGCAAAAGAAGTGACTTTCAGCTCCTGCTGCGCGGGGCCGGGCAGCCGGGGGAGGTTCTTGAGGGCCCGGCCGTCGCGCCGGTCCCATCCAAACCCAGAGCCAGAGGCAGCCAGCGAGTTCCAGCAGATGGTGGCGTCCATATCATCTAGGAGGAAACCGTCGGTGCGAGAAAGGGGCATGCTCTCGGGAACAAGGCGCTCGCTTTCGCCCGCTTTCAAGCGCCAGAGAAAAATGCGCTCGAGATCCGTGTCGCGGTAAAGCAGTAGAGCCTCTTCGGCGCCAAAGGTGGTCGCAAGTTCTTCGAGGAACATGCGTAGCGATTCGGCGAGCCCCTGATCCACTTGTATGGTTGCGCTGAGGCGCGAGAAAAACTCAATCTGCGAAGCGAATCGGCGGTTGCGATCTCCCAGAAATGCAAGGCCCGCGCCACCCGCAAATGTGCCGGTGGTGAGGCCCAGCCAGGAGACCACGCGCATCCAATGAATGTCGCCTTTCACGGCCGTGAGTAAAACAAGAATCAGCGAGAGCGCACCAGCCAGCGGCAGCGTCAGTTCCAGGCCCCAGCGAATACCTGCGGCGTAACAAAGAAACATGTACGGGAACCAGACCGGAACCGTGGAAGGACTGGAGTACATGAAGAAGCCCAGAGCAAGAAGATCGCAGACCAAGGGCAGGTGCCAGGAACGTTTGCGCAGGAGGCGTTCAATCTGCGTGACGAGGAGCGCGGCGATCAGATAAGCAATTAGAAAAGAAGCGGAACGGTGTGCTCCGCGCGAGGGCGGCTGCTCAAGCACCGCAAGCAGCGCCAGCAAAATAAAAATCGGGCGAGCATAGACGATCTGCCGCTCGAAATGGTGCCGGTCCGTTTGATGGGGGCTCATGCGCGGGGACGCGTGTCCTATGCTTTTAGTCTAACAAGCTAGGCGAAGTTCGTGGCGTCGCGTGCTCCAGGCTGCAACCTTTCGGGATGGGCGATGATCGACGACAAGAAAGAGGCCAGCCGCGAGCGCACCTAGGTAATCTGGGGGGCGGATGGTGTGTGGAATCCGCGCCATCACTTGCCCCGCCGAACTTCAAAACTCGCTATGACCGCAAAGCAGGAAGGGCAGAAGTCTGCGAAGCTTCTTGGACGTTGGGGCGACGTTGCTCAGAATCGTCGGATGCGCGGCGGTGGGTGATTGGTGGATGATCTCCCTTGTCGGGGTGGAGTTCCTCACGCATGAAAATTTGGTAAGTTGGCCGACGTCGTACTTGATGAAGCCGTTCGACTCACTTTGCCAAATCTTGCCAGAGGAGTGGCTAATCGAACGGAATCAGCAAGTTGGGGCAAATTCCAGCAACCAGCTTTCTCCTTGTCTTCCTGCCTTTTACCGCAGAATTGCCGTCGTTTTCCGCGACTTGCGTGACATTTTCGTGACCGTCGTCACAACCTAACGAACTAAAGTACATGTGCTTGCCCTTGTCCAGTACCCGGGTTCCCCTGGTGTAGGCTTCCGACCAACCGGCAAATAATTCTTAGGGCACGACGTATAGGACAATCAATGGGTATGCAAAGGAGTTGCTGCTAACATCAGCATCGAGCCTTATGCTCCCCCTCAGTGCACCCACCCACCCATCTCCGGTTTCTCCGGTCGAAAGAGACCGTACACCGATTGACTCGCCCACGCTACTTTCCCTCGAATCTGAGGATCAATCCAAGCTTTGGAACCACGGGACGTGTATCGCCCTTCTGCTGCTGACGGCGCTTTGGGCTGTGCAGGTATTCGTCACCTGGGCCGCTTGGGGAAACCTAACCATTGACTCCGGTCATGAAATGTATATACCGGCCTTGCTAGCGCAAGGAAAGGTACTCTACCGCGATGTGTGGTTCCCGTATGGACCTGCGGCACCCTACTTCAATAGTTATTTGTTTCGGTTGTTTGGGGTGAATTTGAATGTGCTGTACTGGGCCGGCTCGCTATCAGCATTGGGCTCCGCCATATTTCTCTATCTGGTGGGGAGACGATTGTCCTCCTGGTGTGTGAGCTTGACTGCAGGAGCGGTGTTGCTTCTGCAGGCTTTTCAGCCTTCGATTTTTAGTTTTCCCCTCCCCTACAGTTTCGCCACGGTGTACGGGTGCTTGATTGGGTGTTTTTTCCTGTGGATTGCCGTCGTTGCGCTAAGCAATTCGAGTTCGTTGTGGATCTTGGGTGTGGGAACCGCAGCAGCGGCTGCATTGCTTTTCAAACCTGAGTTCGGAACCGCCTGCTACGCTACTCTGGTGCCGCTCGTCGCGGTACGCGGTTTTTCACAACGATCCTGGGGGCGCATCCTAAGAGACATTCTGGCAATTCTGCCTGGAATCGTTGCTTGTGGCCTGGTGTTCCTGTGGATGGTGTCCATTGCAGGAGTCGACTTCATCACCCAGGAAAATCTCGTGGGTTGGCCCACTTCCTACTTCATGAAGACGTATGGAAGGATGTGGCTGGAACGCAACGGATTCTCGATATCGGGTGCCGCCTTTGAAGAAGCCCTGTTTCGGACGGTCCCCATCGCAGGCGTCTTGCTAGCGACCTACTGCTTTTTGTGGTGGAAGCGTTCCGACAGGCAAGCGAGCCTGCTCAAAGCAATGATCGTACTAGTCGTAATTCTCTATTTCGCTAAGACGAATCTCTTCATATTTCCGCCGGTGCAGACCGTGCAGCTCGTCTTGACCACAATTTTCTTTCCCCAAGACATGGTTCTGTACGTTACGGTAGCCGCGCTCATTGCCTGGGGTTATTTTTGGGTGCGGCGGAACGAGAACGCGATCCACTGTGCAGGGATAGCACTTCTGTTTACCTATTCTGGCCTGCTCGCATTTCGCATTTTGATGAAGATGCGAACGGAAGAATATGCCATCTTTTACAGCGGGTCCGTGGTTCTTTCGTTCCTGCTGCTGGCATGCTTGATCATTCCCCGGTCCGGCCGCTCGCGAGCCTTCGTATCTTGGGGAGAACTAACGATCTGCCTCTTTTGTTTTGCAGCGGTTGGACTTCCGACCCTTAGGGCCGAAGCTACAACGCAGGACTTTGTGCCCCTGGCCACAGAACGAGGGACAATCCGTGTGCCCAAACACCTGGCGGAAAATTACGAAGCTGCGATTAAATTCATGAAGGAAAAAAACGCTGCCGGGGAATCCGTGCTCTCGGTTCCCGAGGACACAAGTTTATACTTCCTCTCGGGCACGTACTGTCCGACTCGTGTCTTTTCTTTCACGCCAGGCATCGTGGCACCCGGAACAATGACGGAAAAAATGATTCGGGAGATCGACCTAAAACCGGTCCGCTACTTGTTGTGGTCAAACCGCATCTTTCCGGAGTTCGGCACGCCGGTTTTTGGCAAAGATTTTGACCAGGAAATCGGCGATTACTTGAAAGCCCACTATCACCGTGTCGGACCTATCCTGCCTGTCACCGGTCATTACTCGGACTGGACCGCTGTGGTGTGGGAGCGCAATACTGCTGCTAAATTGCAGTGATTTCCAGTAGCCCTCATCAGGAATGCCGGCTCATCTGCTGGTTTGCTTTGTTTTGAAGGCCCGCCGAATTCCGCCACCATTCAATTGTATGCTGGATCCCGGATACAAGATTGTAATGGGGCTTCCAACCTACTTCGTTCGTCACTTTCTCCGTACTTGCCCAGATGCGTGACGCTTCTGAACTTGACTCGCGTGCTCCGAGACGAATCAACTCGGGCCGTCCGAGTTGCGCGCCAATTTCCTGAAGCAGGTCTCGCACCGCGAGGGGATGGCCCGAAGCAATGTTGACCGATCCTTGAACCCTACTTTCCAATAGTGCGACAAAAGCGGAAGCGGCATCTTCGACATGTAAGAAGTCCAGAACCTGATTGCCGTCCGAGCAAAGCGCGGTCTCAGCCCGCAAGAGGGATTGCACAACATAGGCGACAAGCCGCGAAGGCTGTTCGTGCGGGCCATACAAGAAGAAGATCCGTCCCCACGCCGAACTGAAACCAGTTTGCCGGCTGAAGGAAGCAAGGATACTTCCAAAAGCGTGCTTGCAGGTTCCGTACAAGGTGGCAGGAAGAAGAGGCGTCTTCCCTTCCACGCATTCGCCGGAGTTGATCTCGTACTCGGCGCAACTGCCGGCGGCTAGCGCTCGCTTGCCATTGTTGGCGGCAAAAGCCGACAACAGTTCGAGGCTGGCGCGAACCCACTCCATATTTTCACGCGCTTCCCAGAATTTCACCGAGACTGCATACCACCCAAGATGAAGGAGAAAATCCGGCCGCACTCGGTAAATTACCTCGGTGGGCGCGCCTGGCGTGAGCAGATCTACCTCGTGCCAAAATACACCGGGGAGTGTTGTTGCCGGTTTTCGCCGAGAGACGGCGTGGACGTCATAGCCCTTGGCCACCAGAATGGGCAAACAATGACGGCCGATAAATCCGCTTGCTCCGGTAACTAGGACGGCGCTCATAACTTATGATCCGCGAATCCGCGATCACGCGCGGACAGAATGGGACGTGAAATCGGCCATTCGATCCCAAACACCGGATCATTCCACCGGACTCCACGAGCGTATTCGGGCTGATAGCTCGCGGAGATCTGGTAAGAGACTTCCGTGTTTTCGACGAGCGTCTGAAAACCATGTGCGAAACCTTCGGGCGTGTAGAGCATCTTCCGGTTTTCGGAAGTCAGTTCGGCGGCAGCCCACTTGCCGTAGGTCGGCGAGGCGGGGCGAATATCGACAATGACGTCATAGATCGCTCCCGAGCAGCAGCGGATGAGTTTGGCTTCGGCGTATGGCTCCGTCTGGTAATGCAACCCTCGAAGAGTACCTCGCCGTGCGTTCCAGGAAATGCTGCACTGAACCAGCTTTGGATTTAACCCAAGCCGCTTGAATTCCTCGGCGCACCAGGTTCGGGCGAAGAACCCCCTTTCATCGGAGACGGGTTCCAGTTCAAGGAGGCAAGCTCCGCTCAGGGGAAGACTGATCAGTTTCATTCCATTACTTCCGGCGTCGGGATGGGGATAATAAACCGGCCGCCCCAGCGGCGAGCGTCGGTCAGCTGCCCGATAATTTCGCACCGAAGATTCCAGGGCAGAATCAAAATGTAGTCAGGCTGAGTGAGCCGAATCTTCTCAGGAGAGTAGACGGGAATATGCATGCCGGGAAGAAAATGGTTTTGCTTGTGCGGACTGACGTCCACGGTGTAGTCGAGAAAATCCGTGCCGATCCCGCAATAGTTGAGCAGCGTATTGCCCTTCGCGGGGGCGCCATAGCCCACGATGGACTTACTCCCTCGTTTTAGGCGGATCAAAAGGTCAAGAAGAGACCGCTTGGTTTCCCGCACTCTCTCTCCGAAGCCGCAATAGGTTTGCAAATCCTGGATGCCGGCAGTGATCTCCGTTTCACGCAACTGCAATACGCAGGATTGAACCGGTTGAGCAGAAGCACCCTCGTGGCAGGCGTACAGGCGAAGCGAGCCGCCGTGCGTCTGGATTTCCTCGACATCAAAAACTGTGAGTCCGTGTTTGCGAAAGATTTCTTCGGCGGTACAAAACGAGAAGTACGAAAGGTGTTCGTGGTAAATCGTGTCGAACTGATTTTCATTCATGAGCCGGAGAAGATGCGGGAATTCAACCGTAATAATTCCTCGCGGCTTCAGAGCCAGCTTCAAACCGGCGACGAAATCTTTTAAGTCCGGCACGTGGGCCAATACATTGTTGGCCACGATCAGCTCAGCCTGTTGTCCGGCAGTCTGCAGGTCGCGGGCGGTGTCTAGTCCAAAAAACTTCGATATCGTGGGGACGCCCTTTTTCCGAGCTTCCTCGGCCACATTTCGGGCAGGCTCCACGCCCAGAACAGGGATGCCCTTCTGCTGAAAGTACTGCAACAAGTAGCCATCGTTGCTGGCAACCTCCACCACAAGATTCTTCGCCCCCAGATGAAATCGCTCGATCATGCGTTCAGCGTAGCCACGGGCATGATTCAGCCACGATTCCGAATACGAAGAGAAATACGCGTAACTACCGAACATATTTTCGGGAGGTTCGAACTGTTCGAGCTGCACCAGATAGCACTGATTGCAGACACGGGCGTGCAAGGGATAGAAGGGCTCCATTTGATTCAGTTGTTCGAACCGGAGGTAGGAGTTTGCAAGGGGAGACATCCCCAAATCCAAAAGAGAGTGCTGGAGATGCGCCCCGCAGGATCGACAGGAAGGCAAGCTCACCTCCGAATCCGCTATTGGTTCAATCGCAGGCGATCCCGGCTGGATCGTTGAGCTTTGCACCACTGCGTATTGCCTCCTGGCGGAACTTATTCGAAACTCGCTATACGCGAACGGAATTCCGTCGCCCACGACCGTCCCACGTTCAGCCCCAAACTTTCCAGGGAGCTTTACCTGAACTCCATAACGCTTCGAGTTGATTCCTATCGCGCAATGTATCCATGGGATGCCAAAATCCCTCATGTCCGTACGCCGCGAGCTGGCCTTCGCGCGCCAGACGTTCAAGGGGCTCGCCCTCCCACACCGTTTGATCTCCGGCGATGTAATCGACGACCCTCGGCGACAATACGAAAAATCCGCCGTTGATCCGGCTGCTTCCCTCAGGCTTCTCCCTGAAACTTGTGACCTGGTCTCCGTTTGTAACCAGGGCTCCAAAGCGTCCCGGTGGGGACACGGAAGTCACTGTGGCCAGGACTTTTTTCCGGTGGTGATGGTCGACAAGAGCCTTGAGGTCGATATCGGCAACACCATCCCCATAGGTGAAGTGGAATTCTTCATCGCCGAGATAGGCCTTTACGCGCTTGAGCCGTCCGCCGGTCATTGTTTCCAATCCTGTATCCACAAGAGTTACCTTCCATGGTTCAGCATCGTTTTGATGGACCTCCATACTGTTTTTAGCGATGTCAAAAGTGACGTCACACGTCTGGAGAAAATAATTTGCGAAGTAACTCTTGATGACGTAGCCTCGGTATCCGCAACAGATGATGAAGTCTTGAACTCCGGCGGCGGAATATATCTTCATGATGTGCCAAAGTATAGGCTTGCCGCCGATTTCAATCATCGGCTTTGGACGGAGATAGCTCTCCTCATTGATTCGCGTGCCCATGCCACCGGCAAGAATCACGGCTTTCACGACTGACTAGCCTCCCCCCTTCAACGCGAGTTCTCATTGCAACCCTATGTCTAACTATGTCTTGCGGCAGCACGTGAATCGACGGCAATCGCTTGCATCAAAGCGCCGCTTCCAGCCAGCCAACTCACGACGGCCATCAGCAACGCCGGCGCGAGCAGTACGACACCGATCAGCCATGAGAAGAACACTTGAGAGCTAAACCCATCGAGCCCCATCAGGAAGCGGCTGAGCGTGTTGGTACGTCCAGTCATCCGGCTGATCGTGCTCTCCACCCATCCGTACGGGTCGTGTTCTAGAGATGTGAAACTCATGGAAGAAAGTGTGAGTCCGGCGCGCCCGAGCGTTTCCGCCATACTCTGTGGCGTGTAATGAACGAGGTGGCGCGGCACATCCAGATGCGTCCATTTCGAACCGGCGAAGCGCGATTGCCAGCTCGAGAAATTTGGCACGTTGGCAATCAGGAGTCCTCCGGGAGCCAGGCGTCTTGCGCATTCCCGAAGGAGCGCAACCGGCTCGCCGATATGTTCGAGAACCTGGAACATCACGATCAAATCGAACCGAGCGTCTGCTGGCAGATCTTGGATGGACGTCACAATGGCGCGGGTTCCCAGAGTCTGGCGCGTAGTTGCAGCAGTCGCTTCGTTTCGCTCAATACCAGACACTCGCCAGCCACGCCGGCGAAATGCGGCGAGCATCAAACCGGAACCGCAGCCTATATCTAATACCGATGAGACTTCAGGTTTGAGGCGGGCCCAGCGGGAAACCCGCAAACCGTACAAAGCCCGAAGAATGCGAGCGACTACCGCCCCATACGCACGATACTGCCGTGGGTAATAGCGGTCCAGAGAAGCTGGGCGCGGCATGGTATAGGCGACACCGCATACCGAACACCCGGCGACACGAAACGAGTCTAGAGTGATCGGGTCGCGCGCTTCGTTGTAGATTGGGGTGAAATCGCGAGAGCCGCACACGGGGCAAGTATCGGCGTCAACCGAGGCCTCGACTTTACTGAGCAATGTAGCAGTCAAAGACATTCAACGAGTCTCCGCAATCGTGGGCGTGTAAAAAAATCAGCGCACGCCGACACCCCATGGCTGGTGGCTCCGGGCGTTCTCGGCAGCCGTGCCCGCCCCGGGGGTTGACGGTTGCAAAATACTCTTGCTGCGGTCGATAAACGCATTCGGGCGCTGCAGACCGTTCCGATATGTCCGCGCCACATACAAAGCCGTGAAAGCTGCGGTTCCACCGACATAAGCAGCGAAGAGCACGATTGCCGTAAGCGCCAGCCAGGGCGATTGAGTGAAAATGTAACCCATGCCGAGCCCCAGCAACGCGAGAATCCAGAAGGGTAGAAGGTAGATGGGCAATCGAAGAAACAGCGTAGACGCGGAAAGAATTCCTCCAACGGCAAAAAGGGACATCTGAATCAGATTGTAATGGGTGCGTCCCGCGATACGTTTCTGCCGCTTGAAAGGGATGGCCGCCCTGCGAAATCCTACTCGGGCGATGGATGCGCGAACAAATGGATACGAAGTATTCTCATCGAGAATCGCGTCACGAACTTCCCTTGTGAATAGAGAGAATTCGGCCATATCGAGAATGATCTCGTCGTCCGCAACCGCGTGAAGCAGCCTGTAGAAAAACTTTCGCGCTTTCTTGATCGCCGCGGACTCATCCCGGTCGACGCGCTCACCGTAAACGATGTCGTGTCCTTGCTCGTACTTTTCCACGAACTCTAGAATCATTTCCGGAGGATCTTCGCAGTCTACGTCGATGAAAACGAACAAATCGCCCGTGGCGTTCCGCAATCCGAACTCGAGCGAAGCGTGGTAGCCGACGTTTCTGCTCATGGTAATGAGATACGTCCCCGGCCAAACTTCCCGGATTTTCTCGATTTGTTGCGGAGTTCGATCGCGTGAGGCGTTATTCAGAAATACGAGGTGAACGGCATAATGCTCGGAAAGTTTCTCCAACACCGGCTGAATCCGCCCGAAAAAGAGCGGTATAACATGATCCTCGTCGCAGACAGGACATAAAATCGTTATCAGAGGAGCGCTCATTTTGACTAGCGGTTCTCAGCCGTGGATTCGAGTTTTTCACTCCCAGGCATGTGCATGAATAAGACTTAAGATCCGTCGAATCCACGAGGAAGAAAAAACCTCCTCGACAGCTAACTACATTGTATTCAAGCACTCATGCAGGGGGCAATCCTGTTGCAATCGGGGAATGTCGCAGAAGTTACGAGTGGAATCTTATGCGGAGCATTTCCCCGGCATTTCTTGATAGGAGACCATCTCTTGTCAGCACACGCCCAGCAACGCTAGCGAGCTCTCTTCTCCGCAAGAGAGGACGCTTGCCACCGCAGGGTAGCATCTAACCTGCCATCGCCGAGCAACTTTCGAATGTGGTCGATTCTGTTGAATCGCGCGCTTTCAAAGTCTTCGGCACGCAATCCCTCTTTCTTATAAGCATCGTAAAGTTGTTGAGCTCCCCGTCGTACGTCCCAGCGCGCCTGAAAATTGGGGAACGTCTTTTCGATCAGTCCAAAATTCACGCGGTAGCATCGTTTATCGGGCCCGGCACCGGCGGCGTATTCAATGGAGCATCCCGGAACAGTTTCCTTTACGATCTCCGCAAGATCGCGAATCCGATAGTTTTCATTCGTACGGCCAACGTTAAAAGCACGATTGTGAACAAGGTCCTTGGGAGCATCAAGGAGAGCAAGGAACGCCCGGGAGATGTCCTCCACGTGTACAAGCGGGCGCCACGGCGAACCGTCACTTCTTAATAGGACTCGCCCGGTGGTGAACGCCCACGCCACGAGATTGTTCAGCACCAGATCAAATCGCATCCGTGGAGAAAGGCCGTAAGCCGTCGCGTTACGCAGGAAAGTGGGGCTGAAGGTTGCATCGGCGAGGGCTGCAACGTCCCGCTCCGACAAGACTTTTGAATGTCCATAGGGCGTAACAGGGTTGAATTCCGCTTCCTCACTGAGTATGTCGTCGCCGGCGGTTCCGTAGGTACTGCAAGAGGATGAAAACAGAAAGCGTCTGACGCCAGCTTCCTTGGCCAACTCCGCAAGCCGGAGGGTGCCACGGTGGTTGATCTCATAAGTCAATGCAGGATTGAGATTTCCCAGAGGGTCATTTGAAAGCGCCGCCAAATGTACCACCGCCTCAAACCCTCTCAGGTCGGAAACTTCGACGTTTCGAATATCCTTTCGGATCGAGGTTATGTCGGGTAATCCTGTTCCAAAAGTGCACCGTTCGTAAAGGTCTGAGTCTAGACCGATCACTTCGTGTCCCGCCTCGACAAGCATCGCAGTCAGGACCGTGCCGATATATCCCTTATCACCTGTGACCAGAATCCTCATCTGTACTTTATCCGTCCGCCATATCTTCTTTTCGTCCCGAAGGAGGTGAGCATCGCTTGCTCATGGGCATATAACTTGATTCGAAGGTCTCTTCGTAGCTTCCATGGAGTCAAACTAGACCCTGAGCTTACGACAAGGTGCTTGCGGGGTCATGCATTTTGTTCAACCAGTGAATCGTAAAAACTGGTGATTACTTGATCTCTGATTTGGGGTAGCGGGCTGCGCTTTCCCCATACCCAGTGGCGATTGCCGGGCAGCAGACTTCGCGTTGCGCTCCCAGATGTATGCGTTCCATTCTCCAAGTTTCACCGGGCCCGGCAGCAGCGGTCTGACGCGATGGTAGTGGGTCGTCAAATATGTCCCGAAGGTCTGATCGAAATCAGTACCGAAACGGGGCACACCGTATTCCCAGAAGATTCGATTGGACCAGATGAGATAGCGCACGTTCTTCGTCGCTATATCGCGGAGGAGTTCCTCTGTCATTCTGCCGGGAGCAATCATCCCAGGAGTGAATGCAAACACGCGGGTAGGACTGTGCGTGCCGGAAAGAAAATACAAGCTGGTGTCCTCGGGAACGGAGAGAACATATTCGCCGCGATCACTTTTTTCACGCATAAAATTGATGGCAGCGCGATATTGCTCTGCTCTGGAGGGTGAGACTCTAATGGTGCCGCGTTCCGTGGTGAGCGGCACAACTACGTCTGTGGGAGTATCAGCTCGCCGGGAGTTGAGCAAGACGACGATTAGGCACGCGCAACAGATCAGGAGATCCGCTCGGAAGGCGAACTGCTCTTTACTCGCGCGTCGTGGGAAAAGCGGACCCAGGAGCAGAAAAAAAGAAAAAACCGCCGGACCATTAAAGAAGACGGGATAACTCCACGGGAGCATTTTTTGCAGGACGCGGATGGCAATGAGCCCTGAGACGGTAAGCAACAGAGGCACTGCTGGATTGCTCTTGTGGCTGGGCTGCCAAAAGAAATACCACCAGGCAACAATGGCCGCGACTCCGATATACAACACCATGTCCAGTGGGAAGAAGACGTACCTCATTGCTTCCCGCAACGCCTCGTACCAGGAGCCATATCTGATCTCTTCGAGCGACCTCAGATAGCTTGCGAAATACGCGACTGCGCCAAGAAAGAGCACCATTCTCAAGAAAATGAGGCGGCGAGCGGTCTGCTTCCAGGATTGCAGCAGATGCAATCCCTGGAATGTCCCCACGACGACAATTGTGCGTCGCGCCGCTTCGAGGAATGCTTCGCTGGTCAGGCTGAACCCCGTGAAGGCAAGCCACACCTTGCCGTAAGTCTTCATGAAGTAAGATGTCGGCCAGCTTTGAAGATTCTCCTGCGTGAGGAACTCGGCTCCTCTGAGAGAGATCATCCAAGCGATGATTAGACCACACGTCAAAATGGCCGGCAAAATCGTCAGCAGATCTTTTGGGATCGACTTCCAGGACTGCCGTTGACAGGCTCGTGCCGCGATCAGGAGCACGAGTGCAATGGAACAACTTGTGCCAAACTCCGGCTTTAGGAGTATTGCGGTGACAGCGGCCCAACTAGCAGTGAAAATCCATCCTCTACTTGCGGAATTCGAGGCGCGAATAGCAAGCCACAGAAAAAGACAGGTGACCAAGCAACCATAAACGCTGGCGAAACTGTACGGCAATGGGAAGCTGAAAAGCGACGGATGAAAGGACTCGCACAAGAGAACAGCGGCTGCCGTCCAGCCCGCGAGATAGGAGGATAGTTCCATTCCTACGAGGTAAAGGAATATCGCGGAGCCTAAAGCAGCAAGCGAGCCGGCCCAATAAAGGACATTCAAATGAATGCCGAAGATACGGAATAGGACGCTGTTGAAATAAGGTGCGGCAGGGCCGAAATTAAACCAGACATCGCGATAGAGCGTCTTCCCTTCCGAAAGAACCGTGGGAACATACATCTCGCGCCCGCAATCGGCGGTCAAGTTTCCCCAGTGGGCCCATGTTCCGTATAGCCACGCCGCCCAAATTACGATCAGGGCGAGAAGCCCTCCGAGAGTTTTCAGATTCCAGCGCGCGGGTGGGCCAGACGCGAGTCGCGAAAAGTACTGATCAAATAGGCCCAATGCGCTCGCGGCAGACCTATTCTCAACCACTTTCACGGGCAATGTGGAGGTAGCCATTCTTGTGAAATCAAGAATAGCAAGAGCGCGCTCGCGGATTGCGCCGAGTAGCGGCTGGCCGTGCCCTAGATGAAACGCCCCTGCCCACTTTTCCATGCGTGGGAATTAGCGTAAACTAAGGTAGTTCCGTGGATGGTGGGAGTAGCTCAGCTGGTAGAGCGTCGGTCTGTGGCACCGAATGTCGCGGGTTCAATCCCCGTCTCCCACCCCAATCTTCACTTACCACAAAAAATCAAATCCACTTTGTATTTTTGAAACGCGCGATCTGCTGTGAGCAGAGTCATCCTCTCCGAGAGCGCTTGCGCAATAATCATCCGGTCAAACGGATCCCGGTGATGCGCAGGCAATTCGCCTGCACGCAAGGCGTGTTCTTGGGTGATATTGAGCGTTTGAATGCTCCACAACCGCTGCGCGTAGGGAATGTATTCTGAAGGCGCCTTCGGAAGCAGGAGCGAGCCGAGGGCGAACTTGATTGCGATTTCCCATGTGCCTGCTACCGACAGATACAACTCCGAAGATGCAGCCGTCAGCACCTCTTGTGCCATGGCATTGAGTCTCTCCTCGGCGGCCACGCCCCAGAGGAACACGCTCGTATCGAGCAGGTACTTCATGCCTTCTTCTTGGCTTTTCTCGCGCGCTTTTTCTTTCGTCCTTCGAATAGATCAAGCAAGTCCTCGGGCAAGGGCGCATCAAAATCCTCTGGGACGATCAGCTGTCCGCGAAGAATTCCCAGGACCCGCGGCGACTTCTCGTGCGGCACGGGAACCAGGCGGGCCACCGGAACCCCGCGGTTGGCGATGGTAATTTCCTCGCCGGCGGCCACCCGGCGCAGCAGCCGCGAAAGCTGCGTTTTCGCTTCGTGCGTGTTCACTTTTTCCATGGCATCATACTAGACTAAGTCACTAGACTAAGTCAACTTAGGCCGTTTCCCCCTCCCTGCCATTTCGCTGTTCCCCGGGCGACGTACAGCTCTTATACCCAGCACGCGCAAGAGAGACAGAATCTGCTCTCCTCATTTCGCAATTCGCCGCTTTCTGCCTATCATGAATTATGACGAGCATCCATTGTCGCGGCGTACTCTTCGATCTGGACGGAGTCTTAGTGGATTCCACGCCGGCGGTGGCGCGTGTGTGGGCGTGGTGGGCACGCGAGCATGGGTTCGAACCCGACGAAGTTGTAAGAAAAGCGCACGGGCGGCCGAGCATCGCCACGATCAGCGAGCTCCTCCCCCACGCGGATCACGCTGCGGAGGATCGCGAAGTCGAGCGCCGCGAAATCGCCGACATCGAAGGAGTCGTTCCCTTGCCTGGCTCGATGGAGTTGCTTCAGGCGCTCCCCATCGAATGCTGGGCAATCGTGACCTCCTGCACGCGGGCGTTGGCGGCCGTGCGCATCAGTGCGGCGGGACTGCCGAAGCCGAAACATCTGGTCACCTCGACCGATGTGCAGCATGGCAAGCCGGACCCGGAGCCTTACCTGAAAGGCGCGCAAGTCCTCGGCGTACCTGCGGCCGACTGCCTTGTAGTCGAAGATGCTCCCGCGGGAATTCGCGCCGGCAAAGCGGCAGGAGCGCGCGTCCTGGCGTTGCGAACTACCGCGAGCGACGCCGAACTCCAGCAAGCCGGCGCGGACTGGATTGTCGATGACTGCGCCGAACTCTTTCTGGATTCCTCAGCGGCTGGCGAAAAGTTTCTGCTCATCGGCCGTCGAACAAAATAGTCCTGGACTCCGCATGAATCTGTATAAACAGGTAGAATCTCAGCTTTGTCGACCCACAAAATAAGCGTTTATGCCGAGGAGAGAAATGATGATCAGTGTGAAAAGCCTGACCGTGTTGCTGGCGCTTGCTCTGTCCATGACTGCAATTGCCACAGGGGTGTGCGCGCAGGATCAAGTTGCCAAACCTGCTGATAAGCCCGCCGATGCCGCCGCTGTTGCCCCGCCCAAGGAAGAATCCTCCGTCACGGACCACAGCATCAAGATCGGCGGCCAGACCATTCCCTACAAGGCCACCGCGCAAACGATTTTGCTGAAGGATGATAAAGGTGAGCCCGCGGCGTTGCTCTACTCCACCGCGTACACGCGCAGCGACGTGAAGGATCCCAGCCAGCGCTCGGTTGCATTTCTCTATAACGGCGGCCCGGGCTCTTCCTCGGTGTGGCTGCACATGGGCTCCCTGGGGCCCCGCCGCGTCGTGACGGTTAACGCCGGCATCACTCCCCCGGCTCCCTACAAAGTTACGGACAATCCCGAGTGCCTGCTGGATAAAACCGATCTTGTGTTTGTCGATCCCATTGGAACGGGCTTCAGCCACGCCGTGGGCAAAGCGCAGGACAAGGACTTCTGGGGCGTGGATCAGGACGTTAAATCGCTGGCCCAATTCATCACCATCTACGTCACCCGGAACAACCGGTGGAATTCCCCGAAATTCCTGATCGGCGAAAGCTATGGCACGTTCCGCTCTGCGGCCCTCGGGAATTACTTGCAGGATCACGACAATCTTTATCTTAACGGCATCGTGCTTATCTCTTCC
>WNGC01000889.1_pt1 | contig 18558 bp, 24 predicted proteins | sample 5400051 | NCBI WGS metagenome assembly WNGC01 (sample SAMN13153368, study PRJNA577476) | soil metagenome | isolation source: 20 cm soil or saprolite under grassland replicate 2 | place: USA:California | collected 2016-06-15
ACGTCAAGCGACTCCGAAAGGGCCTTGCTCGCGAGTTGAAGGACGGAGCGTCTCCGGCGGAGGGGGCCCAGCGGCTGCGCGAAGAGATCAGATCCGGGTGGCGAGGAGACGATCGTCCTCCCGAGGCCCGTGAGGTGACGATCGACCACGCAACGGTGCCCTCGGTCGCGGATGTGTTAGCGAGGTTTACCCCGGGGATCCGGGAGGTGCACTTCAATGGTCTCAGTGCCCAGCAGGCGAACGAGGCCTTCCTCTCCAAGACGAGCAATGTTCTCGTGAGCATCGGGAACCGCCTGGCCGATGGGCAAAAGGTAGGTTTCCGAGCCGGGCCCGAGCGATTTCGGGTCAAGAAGGAAGACGGTCAGGTCCAGGTGAGAATTGACGGCGTGCCGTTGGACGCAAAGACACGACGGGACCTGGGCGCGGCCCTTTCGAGCCCGGGTCGTTTCGAGGCCCGAGGCGTCGATCCAACTACCGGGACCGGGTTTCGGGTCGAGTTCCTGGACGGCGTCCTCAAGAAGAATGAAGTCGAGGCAGACCCGAGATCGGAGAGGGCGCGCGGGGCGAGGTAGCCGCCGGTCCGACCGGCGTCGCCCTTTCTTGTAACCATTTCGTCGGTCGGCCGCCTAATGGGTCAGGGGTGGTGTTCATCAAGAACCGGCTGGACGTGCGCGGTATCCACGAGCGAGTCTCCGTGGGCCCACAGCTCTCGTTGACCCGGCGGGTGGAGCTCTGCCAGCACGGCGGGGACTCGACCGATCGGCTCATCGTCGGAGATTCAGGCATCGTCATGGATTCCGTCTTGGCGGGCGGCCTCATGGTGGGCACGGTCGAGATGATCTACCTGGACCCGCCATCCAGCGATTCGCAGGACAGAGACCAGACACGCGAGGCCTCCCTCGCCTATCTCCGAGACCGCCTAGTCTTGTGCCGTGAGCTTTTGCACGAGTCGGGGAGCATCTTCGTTCGGGTCGGCGACGAAAACCGCTCGAGTGTGCGGAGCGTCATGGACGAGGTCTTCGGCGCCGACCATTGCTGCGGGATCGTGACGCTCGAGAAGACATCCGCACCGGCCGGTGAACTGCTTCCGTCCGTCGGAGGCTATCCAAACCAGCACAGCGACTCGGCCGCGGATCACCTCGTCTGGTACGGCCGAGATCTGTCACGAGTCACGTCCCGAGCACTACAGGTATTGCTGGATTTTCAAGCGCGGGACCCAAGTGTCTTCGGCGACGGACGTGAGCGGCGAAGGACGTGCGGCATACTCCTGCGTCGAGGTCTCGGACGAAGCGGCGCCGTCGCCGACCATCAAGCCTCGTAGGCACGAGCCCCGTAAACAGCGCAGACGCTTCGACGACCTGCGCGCCTCCACAGCGCCGACCGGCGCCGGGGCCTGACTCACGGGAGGACGCGATGAGCGAGCGTGGCACCATCATCTACAACTGTATCGTCCTGAGCGAACCGGCCGCTTGGGCAGCTGCGCTGCGAGGGGCGCTTCCGCGCCGACTTCTTCTACCGGCTGTGCTCCACGCTGATGACCGCCACGGGCTTGTCATTCTCCCAGGGCCCGCAGGGCCGCCACCGTGTCGGCCGGCTCCGAGCGCGTCGTGTAGTCTGGGTCGACGTCCCGCCAGCGGATCTTCCCTTGCCGATCGATGACGAAGCGCGCCGGCATGGGCAGCGTCCAGGATTCGTCGCCGTTGTGCTTCGGCAGGTCGACGGGGAAGGTCTTGTACAGCTCGATCAGGTCGTCGGGCAGTCGGAAGACCAGCCCGTAGCGACGTCCCACCTGGTTGCCCACGTCGCTCAGGATGTCGAAGGTCAGGTGGCGTCGGGCGATGAACTCCCGGCTGTGGTGCGAGAGCTGCGGAGAGATGGCCACCAGGGTGGCGCCGGTCGCGGTGATCTCGGGGAGCGCGTTCTGTAGAGCTGCCAGCTCTACGTTGCAGTACGGTCACCACCCGCCGCGGTAGAAGGTCACCACCAGCGGCCCCCGCGCCAGCAACTCTCGCGAGCTGACCGGCCGCTCTTCGGCGTTGGGCAGCGCGAACTCCGGCGCCCGGTCACCCACCCGGGGGACGCGCTCGAGGATCCCCGACCGCCGCAGGTCATCGACGGCGCGGTGCATGAGGGCAACGACTTCGGGCGGGCGCTTGGACTCCCCCCGCGCCTTGAGCGCGGCCAGTTCTTCCTTGAGCGACATGGGCTCCTCCTGAAATGAATGTGCCCTTGAGATGCGGCCGCGGGCCCAGCCGGTTCGCCCTGACCGGGCGGGGCTTTCGTCGAGGTTAGGCTGCGATCAACTGGGTTGAGCTCGTGACGGGTTCGCTGTTGACACGCCTCTGAGCACTACACTATAGTTCTGCCCACCACTAGACATCGCGTGCATTTCACGCCCGGCCCCCACCCATTTCGGGAGGGAGGCGGCGCATGGGAAACGCCCCGCGTCTCGTCGGTCTACGGTCCCCACCCCAGTCGACCACCGGTCTTAGGAGGGAAGCGATGAGGCAATGGGTATTCGCGTTCGCTCTCTGTCTGATTGCAGTCGAGGCGTCAGCGGAAGCCTTCAAAATATCGGGAAGCGGTAGCGTAACGCCTCTCCTGTCCGAGAACCGGATCGTCGCGCCCGACAATCCCCAGCACACTATGACCTTGGCTCGGCGAACGGAAGGCAACAGATCCACCGACCCAAACTGCCAGACGATGCAAGTCGAGCTTGTGACGTATGGCGACACCGTCGCGGGCACGGGGTTTCAGAGAGGGCACCGGACACAGACGTGCCCCAGCGGAGACAAGTGGTTTTCCACCTACCAAGGCACGATTACGAGTGTCCCGAAGCAGGGCGGTGCCCCCGATGTGAATAATGAAGGGACGTGGCAACTGACCGGCGGGACAGGGCGTTATCAAGATGCTCGCGGCGGTGGGACGTACAAAGGCCGCTTGACGCCTCAAGGTTATGTCTATGAGTGGGAGGGAGACGTTATTCTGAAGTGACCTGAGGCAGACGTGGGAAGAAAGGCGGCGCTTCCAGAACACCGGAAGCGCCGGCTCCCCGCTTCGATTGGCCGGTCACGCCTCCAGCAGGGTTTTCAGCGCGTTCAGGTCTCGCGCGACCAGTTCGGCGTCTCGTGCGAACGTCTCATTCGTCATGTCGGGGAGATGGAACAAGGTCAACATCACCTCGCAGCCTCTACCGTTGGCGATGACGCGCATCGGCACGTAGATCTCGACGCCGGGGCGGACGGCGACGTGGTGGTCGACAATGCCGAAGTCGTTCCGCGCGGTGAAGCGGACCTTGACGGGTCCCTCGGGAGTGTGCGCGATCCACTCGCCGTTCACCTTCTTCAGCGACCTGGCGAGGCCGGAGGCCCAGCGCGGGAAGTTCTCGGGCACCGAGGCGAAGTCGTAGACCTCGTGCTGGGGCCGGGCAATGCGCACGGAGATGGTCCGGGAGAAGAGTGTGTCAGCCATGGTCCCCCCGCTGGACTTCGCGCAGCCTCCGCTCGAGAAATCGCCGCTCGGCGTCGTTGGTGACCAGCGCGAGCGCTCGCGCGTAGCTCTTCGCCGCCTCCGCGGCGGAGCCGAGGCGGCGCAGCAGGTCAGCCCGCGCGGAGTGCAGTAGATGATAGCGGTCGAGGTCGCCGGAGGCGTCGAGCGCGTCGATCAGGGCGAGCGCCGGCCGCGGGCCCTCCACCATCGCGACCGCCGCGGCCCGGTTCAGGGAGACGATGGGAGAAGGCTGGAGGCGCTCGAGAACGTTGTAGAGGCGGACGATCTGGGGCCAGTCCGTCTCGTCGGCCCGCGCCGCCTGGCAGTGCAGGGCCGCGATCGCCGCCTGCAGCGCGTACGGGCCCGGGCCGCCGCGCAGACCCTCCTCGACGAGCGGCAGCGCCTCGGCGATCTGCGCGTGATTCCAGCGGCGACGGTCTTGCTCCTCGAGCACGACGAGGTCGCCGCCCTCGTCGAGACGGGCGGCGCGCCGGGAGTCGTGCAGCAGCATGAGGGCGAGGAGGGCGATCGCTTCCGGCGGTGCCGGCGCCAGCAGCGCCCTCACGAGGCGCGCGAGCCGGATGGCCTCCAGGCAGAGGTCGGTCCGGATGAGCGCCCCGCCGCGCGTGGACGCGTAGCCTTCGGTGAACACGAGGTAGATCACCGTCAGCACGGCGTCGAGCCGAAGCGGCATGTCCGTCGTGTCGGGCACCACGTACGGAATGCGCGCGTCGCGGATCTTTCCCTGCGCGCGCACGAGGCGCTGCGCCATGGTCGCGGTGGGTACGAGGAACGCGCGCGCGATCTCGTCCGTCTCGAGACCGCCCAGCGTGCGTAGGGTGAGCGCCACCTGCGCCTCGAGGGACAGCGCCGGGTGGCAGCAGGTGAAGATCAGCCGCAGGCGGTCGTCGGCAATCTCGTGCGGGTCGTACTCGGCCGCGACGGCCTGGCCGAAGCCGGCCGCGGTGTAGGCGTCCAGCTTGGCCTCGAGGCTGGCCCGGCGGCGGATGCGGTCGATGGCCTTGTGCCGGGCCGTCTGGATGATCCAGGCCCGCGGGAACTCGGGGACGCCCGAGGCTCGCCACTGATCCATGGCGGCGGCAAAGGCCTCCTGCGCTGCGTCTTCGGCCACGTCGAAGTCACCGACCAGCCGGATCAGGGTGGCGACGATCCGGCCCCAGTCCGACCGATACAGTGAGTCGACGGCGGCGCTTGCGTCCGGGGGCATACTCCCAGGGTAGATAATTCTTCGGGGGGTGTCGATTCGGACCCCCGCCGTTCGATCCACTGACGGAGGGACACGTGAAATACATGCTGCTGATCTGCCGGGACGAGCAGGTCTGGGACCAGCTCAGCCTCGCCGAGCGCCAGAAGATCTACGCGGACACCGTGAAGCTCCAGAAAGAGCTCGAGGGGCGCGGGCAGTATCTGGCCGGCCATCCCCTGTATCCCTCGTCCGCGGCGACCAGCGTCCGGGTGCGCGACGGTCAGCGGCTCGTGACCGACGGCCCGTTCGCGGAGACCCGCGAGCAGCTCGGCGGCTTCATGCTCATCGACGTCAAGGATCTCGACGAAGCCATCGGCATCGCCGCCCGCATTCCCCTGGCCCGCACGAGCACGGTCGAGGTCCGGCCCGTGAGGGACGGCGCGCCGCGGTGAGGGAGGCTAGCATGGAAGGGGCCACTGACGACGGGGAGGCGAGGCGATGATCACGGGACTGCGCGGCGCGACGATCTGGAGCGAAGACGTGAACAAGCTGCTCCCGTTCTACCGGGACGTGCTCGGCCTCCGGGTGGGGCTCCAGATCGAGGGGTTCGTCGTGCTCGGCGATCTGAAGACGCCCGCGCTCGCGCTGGGCACGCACAGCGAGGTGCACGGCCGCAACGCGGACCCGGCGCGGCATATGGTCGGGCTCACCACCGACGACGTCGACGCGGATTGCAAGCGCTTGAAGGGCGCCGGCGTCGAGTTCGTGGAGGATCCGACGGACTACGGCACGCTGCGGATCGCGACGCTGAAGGATCCGGAAGGCAACCTCCTCCAGCTCCTGCAGCCGCGGCCATGAAGATCTTCTACGGCTGGGTCATCGTCGGTGTCGGCATCGTGGTGACGTGCGTCGGGTTCGGCGCGATGGCGTCGCTCAGCGTCTTCCTCCAGCCGATGGCCCAGGCGATGGGGTGGTCGCGCACGGGCATCGCGACGGCCGCGCTGCTCAACTTCCTGTGCATGGGCGCCGGCGCCTTCGCCTGGGGCGCGCTGTCCGACCGGTTCGGCACGCGCGCCGTCGTGCTCGGCGGCGGCCTCCTCCTGGGGCTGGGCATGGTGACGGCCAGCCGCGCGACGACGCTCGGCGAGTTCCAGCTGCTGTTCGGCGTCATCGTCGGTGTGGCGTCGGGCAGCTTCTACGCGCCGATGACGGCGACGACGGCGCGCTGGTTCACACGGCATCGCAGCCTGGCCGTCGCGCTCGTGTCGGCGGGGTTGAGCGTCGGCTCGACGGTCATGGCCCCGCTGGCGGGCTGGCTGATCTCGAGCTACGGCTGGCGCACCGCGATGCTCGTCATCGGCGACCTCGTCTGGCTCGTCATCGTTCCCACGGCCTTGCTCGTGCGCAACGCGCCCGTGGCGCCGCCCGGCGCCGTCGCGGCAGCGGGGGCGGCCGCGGGTCCCGAGCTCACGGTCGCGCAGGCGCTGCGTACGCCGCAGTTCGCCGCCATCGCGCTGACGTACTTCGCGTGTTGCGCCACCCACGCGGGGCCGATCTTCCACATGGTCACCCACGCGATCGACCAGGGCATTCCCGCGATGGCGGCGGCCACCGTGCTGAGCGTGGCGGGCCTGGCGTCGCTGAGCGGCAAGATCGTCTGCGGGCTGGTGGCGGACCGCGTCGGCGCCAAGCGCGTGCTCGTCGCGGGGCTCGCCCTCCAGGCGGTCGCCGTGAGCCTCTACCTCGTCACGCGGGAGCTCGCGGGTTTCTACGGCGTCGCGCTCGTGTTCGGCTTCGCCTACGGCGGCGTGATGCCGCTCTACGCGATCCTCGTGCGCGAGTATTTCGGCGAGCGCACCATGGGGGCGACGTTCGGGGCGGTCGCCCTCACGTCCACGCTGGCGATGGCGCTGGGCCCCGTGGCCGGCGGCTGGCTGTACGACGCGTTCGGCAGCTACTTCTGGATGTTCGTGGGCTCGGTCGGGATCGGCCTCGGCGCCGTGGCCATCGCGCTCACGTTCCGCCCACCCCGCGCACTGGGGGCCTCGGTGCTCACGGCGCGCCCATCAACGCCATGAGCGGAGGAGACACGAAGATGCGATTCCTGATGCAGGTGAAGTCGAAGCCGGACTTCCCTTCCGAGATCCTGCCCGCCCCGGACGCCGCGCGCGAGGAAGATCTTCGCCGGGAGCTGGGGAGGAAGCACGCGGGATGACTCGCAAGATCCTCCTCGCGCTCGCCGGCATCCTCGTCGTGTTCGTGGCGATCGTCGCCATGCAGCCGTCCGAGTACCGCGTCGCGCGGACGGTCAGGATCTCCGCGTCGGCCTCGACGGTCTTCGCGCAGGTGAACGATTTCCACAAGTGGCAAGCCTGGAACCCCTGGGCGAGGCTCGATCCGTCGATGAAGCAGGCGTACGAGGGCGCGCCGGCCGGCGTCGGCGCGATCTACACGTGGGCGGGCAACCACGAGGTGGGCGAGGGCCGCATGACGCTGACGGAGAGCCGGCCGAACGAGCTCGTCAGGATCACACTGGAATTCCTCAAGCCCTTCGCCGGCACCAGCACCGCGGAGTTCACGTTCAAGCCCGAGGGCACTCGGACCGCCGTGACCTGGAGCATGACCGGCAAGGTCAACTTCATGGCCAAGGTCATCCACCTGTTCATCAACATGGATAGGATGCTCGGCGAGAAGTTCGAGACGGGGCTGGCGCAACTGAAATCGATCACCGAGGCGACGCCGTCGACGGCAAGGAGTCAGTGATGAGCCGGATCCGGGTCCTGGTCGGCACACGCAAGGGCGCGTTCGTCCTGACGTCGGACGGAAAGCGTGACCGGTGGGACGTCAGCGGGCCCCACTTCGGGGGCTGGGAGATCTACCACGTCAAGGGATCTCCCGCCGACCCGAACCGGTTGTACGCCTCGCAGTCCAGCAGCTGGTTCGGGCAGGTGATCCAGCGCTCCAAGGACGGCGGCAAGACGTGGGAGACGGTGGGGAACAAGTTCGTGTACGACGGCGTCATAGGCACCCACCTGTGGTACGACGGCACGCCGCGCCAGTGGGAGTTCGTACGCGTCTGGCATCTCGAGCCGTCGCTGACCGATCCGGACACGGTCTATGCCGGCGTTCAGGACGCCGCGTTCTTCCGCACGACCGACGGCGGCCAGACGTGGCAGGAGCTCCCCGGACTGCGCGGCCACCCCTCGGCGCCCGCGTGGCAGCCGGGCGCCGGCGGGCTGTGCCTGCACACCATCCTGCTGGACCCGGCCCATCCCGGTCGCATCTTCGTCGCCATCTCGGCGGCGGGCGTGTTCCGGACCGACGACGCGGGCAAGACGTGGCGGCCGATGAACCGCGGCCTCCGGTCCGAGGGCATCCCCGACCCGAACGCCGAAGTCGGCCACTGCGTCCACCGCATCGCGATGCACCGGTCGCGCCCGAGCGTGCTGTTCATGCAGAAGCACTGGGACGTCATGCGCAGCGACGACGCCGGCGGGTCGTGGCGAGAGGTCAGCGGCAACCTCCCGACCGATTTCGGGTTTCCGATCGACGTGCACGCGCACGAGCCGGACACCGTCTACGTCGTCCCGATCAAGAGCGACTCGGAGCACTATCTGCCCGACGGAAAGCTGCGCGTGTACCGCAGCCGCACGGGCGGAAACGAGTGGGAGGCGCTCACGAAGGGTCTGCCGCAACGCGACTGCTACGTCAACGTGTTGCGCGACGCGATGGCCGTCGACGCGCTCGAGCCGTGCGGCGTCTACTTCGGTACCACCGGCGGGCAGGTGTACGTGTCGGCCGACGCCGGGGACAGCTGGGCGGCCATCGTCCGAGATCTCCCGTCCGTGGTGTCCGTGGAAGTCCAGACACTGCCATGATCCGCGTCGTGCTGCCGGCGCATCTGCGGACGCTCGCGCACGTCGACGGCGAGGTGAAGATCCACGTCGAGGGTCGGCCCACGCAGCGCACGGTCCTCGACGCGCTCGAGGCCTCCTACCCGATGCTGCGTGGGACGATCCGCGACCACGTCACGCACGAGCGCCGCCCGTTCCTGAGATTCTTCGCTTGCGAGCAGGACCTGTCCCACGAGCCGCCGGACACCGCGCTGCCCGAGGCGGTCGCGACGGGGGCGGAGCCCTTTCTGGTCGTGGGGGCCATGGCCGGCGGCGCCTGAGGGGATCGCTCATGACCTACGCGCTGTGGATCGTTCAGTCGCTGCTCGCGCTCCTCTTCCTGTTCGCCGGTGGGATGAAGCTCGTCCTGCCGCTCGAGCAGCTGAGCGGGCCGATCACGCTGCCGGGCCCGCTGCTGCGGTTCATCGGTGTGGCCGAGGTGCTCGGCGGGCTCGGCCTGATCCTCCCCGGCCTCCTGCGCATTCGGCCGGGCCTGACCCCGCTGGCCGCCGCCGGGCTCGTGATCATCATGATCGGCGCGACCGTGCTCACGCTCGCGGCCGGCGCCGTCGCGGTGGCGCTGATCTCGCTGGTGGTGGGGCTCCTCGCGGCGTTCGTCGCCTACGGCCGCTGGCGGCTGGCGCCGCATCCCCGCCGCGCGCGGTTCGCGTAACGCCGGTTCGTCCCCGACCGTCTCGTCCGTGACCCGTGCGCGATAATCAGCCCATGATCCCGCGCTGGCGCACGCTGGCGTTCGTCGCGTCGCTGGCCGTCCTCGGTCTTGTCGGCTTCGTCGCCTGGCGTCTCCTGGTCGCGCGGCCCGAGATCCCGCGCGGCGTGATCGCGGTGAGCGGACGGATCGAGGGGGAGGGCGCCCCCGTGGCCACCAAGACCGCCGGGCGCATCCTCGACATCGCCGTGCGGGAAGGCGACTGGATCGCGGCCGGTCAAGTCGTCGCGGTGCTCGACGCCGAGGAGGTCCGCGCCCGTGAGCTGCAGGCGGCGGGCGCCCTCCGCGAGGCGGAGACCCGCCTCCGCCTGGCCCGGCACCAGATCACCGTGCTCAACGACCAGCTTCGGCAGAGCCCGCCCGGCCTGGATCAGGCGCGCGGCGCGGCCCAGGGTCGTGTCACCGAGGCGGAAGGGGGCCTCGCCGCGGCCGAAGCTCAGCTGGCCCAGGCGGAGGCCGCGCACGCTCAGGCGAAGCGGGACCGAGACGCCGCCTCGCGTCTCAACCCTGGATCACCGGGCGCGGAGCAGGAGGCGAGACGAGCCCAGAGCCACGAGACCGCCCAGGTGGCGGCGGTCGAGGCCGCGCGGCGTCAGGTCGAGGCTGCACGGCGCGCGTTCGCGGCGGCGCGCTCGGATCTCGCCAGCCCGGCGGCCCGCTCCTCGCAGGCCGCCTCCGTGAAGGCGCAGATCCTCCGGGCCGAGGCGGAGATCGCCGCGGCGCAGGCGGAGGCCGCGCGCGCGCGCGCCGGGCTCGACGAGGCGCGGGCCAACCGGCTCGACTTCACCGTCTTCGCGCCCTTCAACGGCGTCGTGGCGGCGCGAACCGCCGAGCCCGGCAAGGAGGTCAAGGTCGGCACGCCCGTCATCACGCTCGTGAAGCTGTCCCAGGTCTATTTTCGCGCGGCCGTGCCCTCGGGCCAGCTCGGGCGCGTGCGCGTGGGCCAGCCGGCTCGGGTCTACCTCGACGGGGCGGCGGCGAAGTCGATCGACGCTCGCGTGTCGCGCGTCGATCCCGAGGTCGGGGTGACGCTGGAGCTCAAGGGTCAGGTGGGCCTCGCGAGGCCCGGCCTGCCGGCGAAGGGCGAGATCCTCATCGAGGGCAAGGACTGGCCCGCCCGCCGGGCGCGGCGATAGGCCCTGGCCGCGCGGCCTCGTCACCGCGCCATGCCCTTCATGCCCCAGCGCTCGAGCGTGACGCGCTCGAGCCAGTCGAAGGCCCAGTTCTCCATGACCCAGCCGATGAGCGCGATCGTGATCATTCCCGCCACCATGATGTCGGGCCTGAGCTGCCAGCGCGCGTCATCGATGAGGAAGCCGAGCCCGGTGATCGACGAGATCATCTCGGCGCCCACGATGACGCGCCAGCCCACGCCGTAGGTGAGGCGGATGCCCGCGATGATGAAGGGCAGCGAGCCGGGGATGAGCACGCGGCGCACGTAGAACATGCGCGGCGCGAGATAGACGCGCGCCACGTCGGTGTACTGGCCGTCGAGGGTGGCCACGCCAGCCATGGTGTTGAACAGGATGGGCCAGATGCCGGAGAAGAAGATGACGAACACCGTGGACTTGAAGCCGATCCCGAACCACAGGATGGCGAGGGGGATCCACGCGATGCCCGGGATCGGGTAGACGAGCCGGCACAGCGGCAGGAAGGCGGCCCGAAAGGTCCGCGACGCGCCGAGGAGGAGGCCGGCGGGGATGCCGAGGAGCGCGGCGAGGAAGACGCCCGCGAGCTGCCGCTCGACGCTGGCCACCGTGTTCTTCAGGAGGACGCCGTTGCGCAGGGTCTTCACGAAGGCGGCCACCACCTGCTCGGGAGAGGGGAACGCCCACGGCGGGAAGAGCCCGGAGACGTGCACGAGCTTCCACGCGAGGACGAAGCCCACCAGCGTGGCGACGCCCAGCAGGGTCTCGCGCGACAGTCGCCGGCGGCGTCGGGGGGGGCCGGGCGCCGGCGGGGCCATCGCGTGCGCGAGCGTCGCCTCGGTCACGCGGTGGCTCCTGCCGCCGCTTCTTGCTCCATCGAGCGCGCGATCTCGTCGGCGAGCAGCTCCAGCGTCTGCCGGCGCAGCGCCGAGAATTCCACGCTGCCGATGTCGCGGGGGCGCGGCTGGCTCACGCGGATGTCGGCCTTGATGGTGCCGGGCCGCGCCGTCATCACGAGCACGCGGTCGCCCAGGTAGAGCGCCTCGTCGATCGAGTGGGTCACGAAGAGGACCGTCTTGCGATAGGCGCGCCAGATGCGGAGCAGCTCCTGCTGCATGACGAAGCGCGTCTGGGCGTCGAGGGCGCCGAACGGCTCGTCCATGAGGAGGAGGACGGGATCGACCGCGAGCGCACGCGCGATGGACACGCGCTGCTTCATGCCGCCCGAGAGGTGGTGCGGGTACTTCGCGGCGAAGTCGTGCAGCCCCACCGCGCGCAGCAACTCCGACGACACCGCGCGGCGCCGGCCCGGCTCCACGCCGCGCGCGGCGAGCCCGAACTCCACGTTGTCGGCCACGGTCATCCAGGGGAAGAGCGCGTAGTCCTGGAAGACGACGGCGCGGTTGGGGCCGGGGCCGGTCACCGCGCGCCCGGCGATGGTGATCGTGCCGCCGCTGGGCGGGATGAGCCCGGCCACGATCTTGAGCAGCGTGGACTTGCCGCAACCCGAGGGCCCGAGCAGGCACACGAACGCGCCCTCGTCGATGCTCGCCGTGATGGCGTCGAGCGCAGCGATCTCGCCGCCCTCGACCTCGTAGCGCTTGGAGAGCGCCGCGATCACCAGCATCCGTTACTTCTTCAGCTTCTCCCAGCCCGGATAGCCCGGATAGCCGTCCTGCAGCGAGAAGTCGGTGACCTGCTCGTACGTCACGTCCTTCTGGATGATGTCGTTCTTCCGCATCCAGCTCGTGAGGATCTCGATCCATACCTTGGGCGGCTTCTGGTACTGCCAGCCGCAGTTGTCGTAGGAGTCCTCGATGAGCTTGGGATCCATGTTGGGGTTGTAGTGCTTGATGACGTCGATGCCGACCTTCCTGTCCTTGCGCATCACCTCGACGGCGTCCATGTGGGCCCACACGATCTTCTTCGCGAGGTCCGGGTGGTCCTTGATGAACCTCTCGTGGAGCACGAGCCCGTTGCGCAGCATGTCGCTCGGGATCTTGGACTTGTCGACCATGTCCTTGGCCGCGAGGAGGAGCTTGGCGCCCTTCTGGATGGCGTTGGTGCCGTAGGGCTCGAAGGGGAAGGCGGCGGCGACGTCGCCCGTCAAGATCCCGGTGGCCACCTCGGGCACGGGCACCAGCGCGAGCTGCACGTCCTTCTCGTGGAGGCCGAAGCGGGGCAGGATGTGCTCGGTGAAGGTCATCCACTGCACGTCGAACTTCGTGACCATCCCGATGCGCTTGCCCTTGAGGTCGGCCCACGACTTGACGCCAGGGTTGGCGATGATGACCGCGCAGTTGGCCGACGACGAGCCCACGATGATGTTGGGGATGCCCGCCGCGCGGTAGCGGATGGCGTTGGCGAACTGGTTGTAGCCGGCGTCGAAGTCCCCCGTCGACATCATGTTGTTGCCGCGGACGTAGTTGCCGCCGATGAAGTCGACCTTGACCCCGTACTTGTCCCAGAAGCCGAGCTTCTCGGCCATGAAGGGCTGGATGTGGTCGTAGCCGGGCGAGCCGGCCACGAGCTTCACTACGTGGGGCTCGTGGGCGGCGGCCGTCGGCGGCACGAGCATGAGGGCGAGGGCGACCAGGTACGCGATCCGGTTCATCGAGTCTCTCCTCTCGGGAGGGCCCCGGTATAGCACAGCCGCCTGTCTCAGGCCACCCACGGTACACGCCGGCCACGCGGACCCCGCTACCAATGGTCGCGTGATGATATCATCGCAATCCGCAAAGGAGGCCCTCGTGGACACCGTGCTCAAGGAAGACAACGTCATCGCGAAGGTCACCGACAACAAGCTGGCGCACTACGAGCCGTACGGCTGGCACCACTGGCCGGAGCATCCGTGGCTCACCTACCAGTTCCGCCGCGGCCTCGGAGAGACGCAGGAAGGCGGCGGGACCGTCAGCGAGTGCTTCCTGGCAGCCTCGCGGATGATCCCCGGCGACAAGGAGAGCTGGCACCGGGAGTGGCTGGTGGTGGGCGACCGCAACTTCGACCGCGGTCTCGCCGAGGAACAGCGGGGCCACATCCGCACCGCGATGAACTGCTTCCTGCGCGCGGCGGACTACTACCGCCAGGCGGAGTTCTTCCTCGCGCCCGAGGACCCGCGCAGGCTCGCCACCTTCACGAAGATGGAGCAGTCGAGCCACGCCTTCCTCAAGCACCTGAACCCGCCGGGCGAAGTGCTGGAGATCCCGTACGAGAAGGGCAAGACGCTCTACGCGTACTTCGTGCGCGCGCCCTTCGCGGTGGAGCGGCAGCCGTGCCTGATCTCGATGGGCGGCCTCGACTCCATCAAGGACGAGATGTGGTTCATGCAGGCCCACGGCGCGCTGCAGCGCGGCATCTCGGTGCTCATGATCGACGGACCCGGCCAGGGCGGCACGCTGCGGCGTCACAAGCTCCCCACGCGCCACGACTACGAGGTGCCGGTCGGGCGGTGCATCGACTACCTCCAGACGCGCAAGGACGTCGACGCCGCGCGCATCGCCGTGTGCGGCTCGAGCCTGGGCGGCTACTACGCGGCGCGCGCCGGGGCGATGGAGCCGCGCCTGGCCGCCGCCATCTCGCACGGCGCCGTGTGGAGCATCTACGAGCTGTGGAAGAGCGCCGACGAGAGCCACGGCCTCGCCTCGCACATCAAGTGGGTGTTCGGCGTGAAGACCATGAAGGAGGCGGCCGAACGCGCCAGGCCGTTCACGCTGGAGGGTGCCCTCGATCACATGAAGTGCCCGTACCTGATCGTCCACGGTGGCTACGACGTGCTCGGCATGTCGGGCGCGACGCGGACCTACGAATACGCGAAGGCCAAGGGCGTCAACGCCACCCTGCGCTTCGTCACACCGGAGGAGACGGGGGCCGAGCACTGCCAGCACGACAACCCCACCATCGGGCAGGAGCTGATGGCCGACTGGCTGGCCGACGTCTTCAAGATCGACCAGCGCGCGCTGGCAAAAAAGTCCCTGAACCCGTTGCTCTGAGCGAGTCGACCCATGACGGTCACGTTCAACGCCTGGCCGGAGCGGCCCGACCTGTGGAACTACGCGTTTCAGGTCACGCGGATGCTCGGCATCATCGACTTCGGGGGCACCGACTTCACCGAGATCCACGAGGTCATCCAGCGCATCACGCCGGGCGACGACGAGTCGTGGTACCAGGAGTGGCACCGCATGGGCGAGCTGTGCGAGGCGCAAGCCGTCGAGGCCGAGAAGCACGCGAACCGCTTCACCGCGCGCTACGCGTGGCAGCGCGCGTCCAACTATCACCGGGCCTCGCAGTTCTACATGACGGGCGGCGACGCGCGGAAGCTCCCCACACTCCGCCGGCTGCGCGACACCTTCCAGGCCGCCATCAAGCACTTCGACTTCCCGTGCGAGATCGTGGAGGTGCCGTACGACGGCACCACGCTGCCGGGCTACTTCGTCCCGTCGGTGGTGGGCGCGGGACGGCGGCCCACGATTCTCTACCTGAACGGCGCCGACTCGCTGTCCGAGGAAGCGTACTTCACCGTGGCGCTACCGGCGTCGATGGCCGGTTACAACTCCCTCGTCTACAACGCGCCCGGCGTCGGCCTCACGCTCTACGAGAAGAACCTGCCCACGCGGCCGGACTGCGAGCGGTTCGTCACCCCGACCTTCGACTGGCTGATCACGCGGCCCGAGGTGGATCCCGCGAAGGTGTGCCTCGTCGGCGAGAGCTTCGCGGCCTACCTGATCCCGCGCGCGGCCGCCTTCGAGCAGCGCTGCGCGGCGGCGGTGTCGTGGGGCGCGCTCTACAGCTGGGGCAACGCCTATCGAAAGCCGCTGCCCGGGGCGCCGCCGCCGCTGCCGCACCAGATCAGGCTCATCGGGGCGAAGGATGCGGCCGACTTCTTCGTGAAGCGCGAGGCCTACAACCTCGAGGGCGTGCTCTCCCGGATCACGTGCCCGTTCCTCTGCGTGGTGGGCGCCGAGGACTGGGCGCCGCAGGCGGTCACTCAGGCGATCCGCTACATGGAGGAGCTGGGCTCGGCGGTCACGCGCCTGCGCGTGGTCGAGCGCGCGCAGGGGCTCGGCGGCGTCACGCACTGCAACAAGGACAACCTGCACGTGATGCACGCCCACACGTTCAACTTCCTCAACGAGGTGCTGGGCTACACGCCCGGAACGCGCGCGTGAGGGCCCTCAGCGCATCGCCGTGACGTCCGGGTAGCCGCGCTCCATCAGGTCGAGCGCGGCGATCTCGCAGTCGGCGATGCGGCCGAGCACGTCGCCCGCGGCGGTCAGGTTCTCCTCGTAGCGCAGCTTCCGGAAGAGGCTCGACGACTGCTCCATGCGCTCGGCGGCCTCGTCGACGTCGCCCGACTTGAGGCCGCGCGCGCGCAGCTCTGTCGCCACGCGCCGGAGATAGCCGGCGGCGCCCGCGCGCCCGAGCACGCCGTGGTTCGGGATCTGGCCTTGCACGAAGAGCTTCAAGGTGCGGCCGTCGGGTGAGGCGATGTCCTTCAGCCTCCCCGCTCGCACGGCCTCAGCGCAGCGCGCCATGCCTGGCGCGCCGGTCTCGAGGTGCGGGATCTGCCACTGGCTGGCGAACGTCGCGTAGGGCTTCGGGTACTCGCCGCGCAGGATCTTGAGATTGCGCCGGTAGCTGTCGCGGATCGACGCCGCGATGTCCCAGCACGGATCACGGCCGGGCTCGACCCACATCATCTGATACGGCCCGTACCCGTCGTGCAGGCTCCACTCGCCGTTCCACGGATAGTGGTTCGGCCACGCGACGTAGTGGCCGCCCTCGCGCTGGGCCGACTCCTCCCACGCCCGCCGGAAGACGTTGATGGGCGCCCGGTAGCGCGAGTACGGCATGACGTCGTTCGGCTCGTAGACGGTGACGGTGCCCTCGGCCAGATCGTAGCCGGCGATGACGATGTGATGACCGAAGCCCGGACCGGTGCGGACGCGGTTCACGAAGGCGAGGCGGGGCGACGTCTTGGCGCCGTACGGCAGGATGAGGCTGTAGTGGGTGCCGACCTGCACCGGGACGCCCCGGTCGATGAGCGCGCGCAACTTCTCCCACGCCTCGTCCCACCCGCCCTCGGGGTCCTCGCTCCAGTGGCCGCGGAATCCCAGCGCCGCCGGCGTGTACTCCCACAGCTCGTGGAAGGCGCCCTTGCCGCCGTTGAAGGCGGGCGCGCCCCAGGCCGGACACCACCGGAACGAGAAGCCGTCGCCGCTGGTGCCGTCGGCGAAGAGCACGTCGGGCTCGCCCTGGAAGCGCAGGATGCCGAGAGTGCCCGTGAGGTAGCAGCGCCCCGAGTTCGCGTCCTCGGGATAGCCGCGCGGTCCTTCCCACGTCATCGAGTAGTACGAGTCGGCGTAGCTCGTGATCTCCGGCATGGCTCTCCCTCCTCCGAAGCCCCTACCTTATCAGACGGGGAAGCGACCTGTCAGCCGGCCAGCGATTCGATCGCGCGCACCTCGTCGTCGGAGAGCGCCAGCGCGCGGCTCGCCAGGTCCTGCCGCATGTGCTCGGCGTCCGAGGTGCCGGTCAGCGGCAGCATCCCGACCGCCTGCGCGAAGCGAAACACGACCTGGGCCGGCGTGACCTTGCCACGCGCGGCGATGCCGGCGACCAAGCGGTGGCGCAGCACCTCCGGGTTCGCGGTGAGCAGCGAGAAGCCCTGATAGACGATCGTGCGGCTCCGGCAGAAGGACCGCACGTCGCGGTCCCAGCCGAGGCGCGCGAAGCACCGGTTCTGGACGAACGTCGGCATCTCGGCGCCGGTGGATGCCATCTGCTCCAGGTGCCGTAGCGAGACGTTGCTCACGCCGAGGAGCCGTGTGCGGCCGGCGTCGCGCTCCTTCGCCATCGCGGCCCAGGCCAGGGCGTCGTCGTCGGTCCAGCCGTGGCCGGAGGCGGGCCCGTGCAGCACGTAGCTGTCCACGTAGTCGGTGGCGAGATGCTCCAGCGAGCTTCGCATCGATTGGGCGACCTGCGTGGCCAGATCGGCTGCCGGGTCGTAGGGCAGCCGGTGGTCCTGGCCGGGCTCGGAGGTGAATTTCGTCTGCAGAAAGACGTCCGCGCGCGTGACCACGCCCGCGCGGTAGGCGGCGGCGAGCCCCTGACCCACGCCGGCCTCGACATAGTGCCGCCGCTGGTTGGCCGTGTCGATGCCCCGGAAGCCCATCCGCAGCGCGAGCTCGGTCAGGGCTTGGGTGCGGTCCTCCTTCCAGGCGGTGCCGTAGAGGAAATCGGGAATGGGTGCGGCATCACGCGCGGGCAAGGCTCGGGGGTCCCTGGTCTCAGTCGCGCCAGGCGGCTCGTGTCGCGCTAGCCCTTGTGCTGGGCCGCGGCGCGCTTGCGCAGCTCGTCGATCGACAGGTCTTCCTTGTGCGTCGACACGTGCCACACGTGGCCATACGGATCGGCCACGGTGCCCAACCGGTCGCCGTAGAACTGGTCCTGCACCGCTGCACCGGCCGGACGATTTTCGCGCCGGCGGCGACGGCGCGGCTGACCACCGCGTCCACATTCGCCACGTACATGTGGAGGTGGACCGGGCTGCCGCCGATCGAGGGCGGACTGCGAAAGTCCCTCTCCGGGGATTCGTCGGCGAGCATGATGCGGGAGTCGCCGAGCTGCAGCTCGGCGTGCCCGACGCGGCCATCCGGCTGCGCCACGCGCATCACCTCCGTCGCGCCGAAGGCCTTCTTGTAGAAGTCGATGGCGCCGACCGCCCCCTTGATGCTCAGGTAGGGCGTAATCGTGTGGTAACCGTCCGGAATCGGCTTGACCGGCCTGGGCATGATTTCCACCTCATCAGCTTGTGCTCGGACCCTCGGGACGGATGAGACGTTATCGGGTCGCCGGCGAGGCGTCAAGCTCAGAAGCTGACGGGGAGCGCTTTCAGACCTCGCAGCGTGAGGCTCTGGCGGTACTCCGGACTGGCCGTGGCCAGCGCGAGCTTCGGCAGCCGCTGCACGAGCGTGTTGATGGCGATCTGGCCCTCCACGCGCGCGAGCGGGGCGCCGAGGCAGAAGTGGATGCCCCAGCCGAAGGCGATGTGGCGGTTGTCGGCGCGCGTGATGTCGAGACGGTCGGGGTCGG
>WNGC01000819.1_pt1 | contig 18538 bp, 18 predicted proteins | sample 5400051 | NCBI WGS metagenome assembly WNGC01 (sample SAMN13153368, study PRJNA577476) | soil metagenome | isolation source: 20 cm soil or saprolite under grassland replicate 2 | place: USA:California | collected 2016-06-15
CGTCCGCTGTTTTTACAACCACGGAATCGGCGCTGATTTTTTCAACCGTGCCTCTGACGTGAACTTTATTGCCGTGAGCCAAGGCCGTGCCCATGGCGAGTGCGAACAATAAAGCCAGCGAGGATATGCGAAGTTTCATGAAAGTCTCCCCTTGGAATGAGCGTCCGGCATGCTACGGCTTCATTCCTGGTGATGATCTTGTGATTCCGCTTTTCGTTGCGGTGTTGCTCCATTCAAAAAATCATTTTCCTGCTGTTCTTCCGCCCGGTCGTCCGGGCCTTTGGGATTATAGCGCTCCATTTCGATGCGTTCCGCGACGCTGAGGTGAGGAAGGTGGCGGATGAAGTGAACCAACTTCCAACTGTCTTGCATGCCTCCGTGCTCGCCGCCATTGGAAAACGCCGGCATTCCCGTGAACCGCACCCCATTCTCGATGATCCAGAACAGCTCGCCGTCGGTAAGACTTTGCGTTTCCGGCAGGCGCAGATCCGGTGGCTTGGGATAGAGGCCACTTCCAATCATGGTCTGCCCGCCGCCGTCGTTGGCATGGCAGACGGCGCAATGATCCGCGAAATGCAGCCGCGCATCGCGCAGATCCTCCGGCGAGACGAGCAGGGGATTCTGGGCCAACCGCGCGTTCGAAGGGATCGCCAGATGACGCACGTTTCGAGCCATCATGATTTCGAATCGGCTAGGTGTGGCGCGCGAACTGAGGCCATCATGCAGGATGGAAGCGGCCGCAGCGACAACTAAGCCGAGGAGCGCTACCGCGACGATGATCACGAGTGTTCTGCGTTTCATGGCTCTGCGAGTATGTTAATGGATGAGCGTCGGGGCGGCCAGCGGCGAATCATTCGGCGCTGACGAAGACGGCGCTGCACGGCTGTCCCCGCTCACGCTTAACTGGCGAGGAGCAGGGCATGGCGAGAAGACGTCTATTTTCTTATTTTGGCAACCCAGGCGTGTTCTTGAAAGCGAAGAAGCCTGCGAATATCGGGCATTTTGGAGAAGAGCGGCGAGGCTAATGGTAGAGCGCCCGGATGTAGCCCCGCGGGCGGCTTCCTCTGGTAGGATACTCATGAAATGGCGACCCCCACGATAAGCGGAAGCGGTTTGACGGCGGTGGAAACCTGTCCAGCGGAAGTTCAGGAGATTCTCCACGCCGTGACCACCGGCGCAGAGCTCACGTTCGAACAGGGACTGATCCTGGCCATGGCGGAAGACGCAGCGCTGGAAGCGCTAGTGGCTGTTGCGGATCAGTTGCGGCAACAGACTGTCGGAGACGCCATCACTTACGTTGTGAATCGCAACATCAACTTCACGAATGTGTGTTTTGTGGGATGCAGTTTTTGCGGCTTTGGACGCGGGCCCGGAGCCGCGGACGCATACTCGCTCTCTTTCGAGGAAGTGGTGCGCCGCGCGCGCGAAGCCTGGGAACGCGGCGCCACGGAGGTTTGCGTTCAGGGCGGACTGCCGCGCGACCTCGACGGATTTTTCTACCGCGATCTGCTGCGCGCCATCAAGCATGCGATTCCTGAGATGCACGTGCATGCCTTCTCGCCCATGGAAATTGATTACGGCGTGACGAAAACTGGAATGGCACTGCGCGACTACCTGCGGATGATGAAGGACGAGGGGCTTGGCAGCATTCCCGGCACCGCGGCGGAGATTCTGGATGACCGCGTGCGGAAGGAACTAAGCCCGAACAAATTGCCGGCGGGGCGGTGGGTGGAGATCATCACTGCGGCGCACGAGCTGGGCATTCCGACGACTTCAACCATGATGTACGGACACGTGGAAGAGCCGCCGGATTGGGTGCGGCACATGCTCCTCTTGCGCGCGATCCAAAAACGCACCGGTGGATTTACGGAGTTCGTGCCGCTGGGATTCATCCATGAGAACACGCGGCTCTACCGTCATGGTGGAGCGAGGCCAGGAGCGAAACGAGAAGAGCACCTGCGAGTACACGCCCTCGCACGGGTGCTGTTGCACGGGGCGATCAAGAATTTGCAGGTCTCCTGGGTAAAACTGGGTTTCGAAATGTCGCTCGCGTGCTTGCAAGTGGGTGCAAACGATTTCAGCGGTACGCTCATGGAAGAGAGTATTTCCAAGGCCGCCGGCGCAACTTTCGGGGAATATGTCCCGCCCGAAGAATTTCGCGCCAGGATTCGATCGATTGGACGAGTGCCGGCGGAACGGACGACGACCTACAAAATTCGGCGCGTATTTAATGAGCCGGAAAATGATCCGCGCGCCATGCCGTCGCAACTCCCCATGGCGCGAGCGGAGAGCCGCGTGAAATACATCGAAGGCGCTTACTGAGCGATTCCCATGCAAGCACTCCTCTTACCGGTCAAGGACTTGAACAATGCCAAGAAGAGATTGATGGGCGTGCTGACCCCGGAGGAGAGGTGTGCGCTGGCTGGGGCCATGCTCGCGGACACCATTCGCGCAGTGCGAGGCGTGCGCTGCGCGGAGAAAGTTTTTGTCGTCACGAATTACAAGCCCGTCATGCAGTTGGCCGAGGAAAATCGCTGGGAGATTTTGCGGGAAGAACAGCAAATTTCGGAGAGTGATTCCGTGGATGCCGCTTCGAAGATCTGCGAACAACTGAGCGTAACCGGACTGCTGCGCCTGCCGCTCGATCTGCCGTTGATCCAATCGAGGGACATCGATGAACTCTTGACTGTGGAATGCCAAGCGCCGGGTTTGGTAATTGTGCCCTCGCGCGATGGAACCGGCACAAACGCCATGATGCGGACGCCGCCCACATTGTTTCCCTCTCATTTTGGGGGCGGAAGTTTCGCGAAGCATCTTGCCGAGGCCGAAAGGGCTCATGCGCGGGTCATGGTGCGCCACAATGCCCGAGTGGAAATGGATGTGGACGACGAAGCGGATTTGCGGGCCCTGCTGGAGCACGATTTAAGCGGAACGGAAACGGGGCGCTGGCTGCGCGCGAGCGGTGTGGAGGCCAAGTTCCTGCGAAACATGCGAGCGGGAGCGATGAGCGCGCGATGAAGCAGAAACTTTATGCGAGTCTCGACGAGGCCGTGGCGGATATTCCCGACGGCGCGCAAATCATGTTCGGAGGGTTCGGAGGCGCAGGCTTTCCGAATAACCTGATTCAGGCGCTGGCCCGGAAAGGGACGAAGAACATCACCGCCATCAGCAACAATTGCGGGACGCGCGAAGGCGAGCTTGGGCTGATGTTCAAGAACAATCAGATCAAACATGTGATAGCTTCATTCCCCGGACCTCAGGCCAGCTATTTTCAGGAACGGTTCGCCGCGAAGGAATTGACTCTGGAACTCGTGCCGCAGGGAATTCTGTGCGAGCGGATGCGGGCCGCTGGCGCGGGTCTGCAAGGCTTTTACACCACGGTGGGCGTGGGTACCGAAGTCGCCGAAGGAAAAGAAGAGCGGCTTCTTGAGGGCGAGCGCTGCATTCTGGAGTTGCCGATTCGTGCGGACTATGCCCTGATCAAAGCGCAGCAAGCCGATGAGTTGGGGAATCTAACTTATCGCCTCGCCGCTAGAAATTTCAATCCCATCATGGCCATGGCTGCGAAGACGACCATCGCCGAAGTGGAAGAAATCGTGCCGGTGGGTACGATCGATCCGGAACACGTGATGACACCGGCGATCTTCGTTCATCGCATCGTGCAAGCGAAAGGACTTCGTTATGCCGGGTAACGGCATACATGAAAAGGTCATACCGCGTGACGTCATTCAGCAAAAGGTCATGCTGGCCAAGCCGCGATTGGCCAGGGAGCAAATCGCGCAGCGCGCCGCACGCGAGTTGCCGGATGGCGGGTATGTAAATCTCGGCTGGGGAATTCCCAATCTCATCGCGGACTATTTGCCCAAGGAAATCACCGTTTATTTCCACAGCGAAAACGGAATTCTGGGAATGGGGCGCCGCGCAAAATCGGGCGAGGAAGATTTCGATCAGGTGGATGCCATGAAAGTGCCCGTGACGCTGATTCCGGGCGCTTCTTTCTTTCATCAGGCGGACGCACATCTGATGTCGCGTGGCGGGCACCTGGATGTCGCCGTTCTGGGCGGATTTCAAGTATCGGAGAAGGGCGATCTTTCGAACTGGAAAATTCCCGGCGCGAAAGGCTCCGGCGGTATCGGAGGGGCGATGGACATCGCCGCAGGCGCCAAGACATTGATCGTGTGCATGGAGCACACCACCAAGGACGGAGCTCCGAAAATCGTGAAGAAGTGCACGTATCCGCTGACCGGTTTGGCATGCGTGGATACCATCATCACCGATCTGGCGGTGATCGACGTGAAGCCGGAAGGATTGATTCTGCGCGAAGTGGCGCGCGGTTGGACGGCGGAGGAAGTGCAGGAATTGACCGGCGCACAATTGATCGTACGGCAGCAAATTCCAGAGATGAGTTTCGCTTGATTTTATTTATGAGGAGGTCCAAATGAGCCAGATGATTCCAGAAAAATATATGGATTTGCTGGAGAAGCCGGCGTTCGGAAATCTGGGGACGCTGATGAAGGACGGAAGCCCGCAGGTCACGCCCATATGGGTGGATTACGACGGAAAATTCGTGCGCTTCAATTCGGCAAAGGGCCGTGTGAAGGACAAAAATATCCGGCGCGATCCTCGCGTTTCGATTGCGATGCAGGATCCCGCAAATCCCTACCGCTATCTGGAAATCCGTGGCCAGGTCGTCGAAATCACCGAAAACGGCGCGGACGACCATATCAACAAACTTTCTAAAAAATATCTGGGAAATCCAGTTTACCCTTTCCGGAAACCAGGCGAAGTCCGCGTGACCTATAAGATCGAGCCGCAAAAAGTCAGCTCAATGGGCTAGCGCATCCGCGGCTGATTCAGATTCCGACATCAAATTCTGCATTCTGTAACTGACCACTGATAACCGACCACTTTCAACTCAGAGCCGCGCGGCGACGCGCGCGGCGATGCGGCCTTCCGCCGTCCGGAACACGAATACAAGACTGTCCGTGAGAGGTACCCCGGCGCTGGGGACAAGCAACTGATAGGACCACTCGAAGCGCTGAGGTAATTCCGCTGCCAGAGCCGTAGCGTAGGGAGCGATCCGCTCGACGGACGTGCCAACTTCCGTGATGTTCTTTACTTGCCGCAGGTCCACACCGCGTTTCCAATAAAGAGAAAGCTGCAAAGCGCTCATCATTTCGCGCGTCAAATACCGGCGCGTTCCAACTTGGTGGAGTCCGGGGCTACAGGACTGGTCGTGGATGACGAAGGAGAGAAGAAGTTGATCGGGGAATTGCGTGACGGTTTGCACGCCGCGGCGGAAGGCCGTGCCGTGGCCGTTGTCGATTCGTTTCAAATTCTCGAAGAATTCCGGGGAAGTTGCGTTGCCGGAGACGCGGAAGCAGATGCCGTTGGGCAGCGAACCATCGGTTTCATAAAGAAGGCCTCCGTCATATCTCCAGACGGACTTGTCTCGTTTTGACTGGCTGAAAGACGCGCCCGGAGCCCAACCGAGAAAAACCAGGAATGCGACGCCGGCGATTTTGTAGTTCCAGAAACGCATGAGTGGCGGCCGTGTGCGAGAAATTTTACTCCTTGCGGGCAGCGGCAAGAAGAAAAGTGAATCCTCCAAAACTGTGGATGGCTTTGCCTTCTCCCACGGGCTTGGTGACCCCTTGGCCGGATCGCACCGCCTGGATTGCTTCGACGAGTCCCGGGAGCACCGAAGGCTCCGCGACGGGGATGTTGTGCGCTCCCAAAACTAGTTTCAACTCCGGGGCGAGCGTCGCGAGTCGTTTTACGGAAACGACGTAGGCATCGAGATCGGTCTCCGGCCGAAAGAGCCAGATGGGCGCGGGATAGTACGTGTCGCCCGCAAAAAGCAATCCGTTTTCGCGGTCGAGCAGTGAAATCGCGTCAGGCGTGTGGCCCGGCGTGGAAATCACTTCCAGCGTGCGGCCACCGAGATTTATTTTAAAGCCATCATGGATGAAGTGCGACAGTTTCCAGGGTTTTGTCGCATGCGTTCTTGGATTGAAACCCTTTGGCAAATCGCCGCAAAGTTGATCCGATGTAATTTCCGCTTGCGCATCTTCGCGCGAACCTTTCGCATTCGTCCGCGTGAAATCGGTGTCCATGCCGTAGACGAAAGTGAACTGCCAGTTGCCGCCCACGTGATCGTCATGCGTATGCGAGTTGAGCACCACTACCGGACGCGAAGTCAATTTCGTCGTGACTTTGCGAATGTCGCTGATGCCCATGCCGGTGTCTAACAGCACGGCCTGCTTGTTGCCAACAATCAGGTAGGAGATGACTTCTTCCGCCTGATGCGGTTCGTAAATGGCAAAGACTCCCGGCGCGACTTTGTAGACCTCGAACCAAGGATCGTCGGGAAGAACGCGCTGGAGCAATTTGTATTCGGGGCGGGGGAGCGGGCGGCACCATTCGGGGATTTGCGCGTTCGTTTGTAGACTCGGCAGTAGGGGCGCAGCATGCTGCGCCCCTACAAGGGAAGCCGAAACCACCTGAAGAAAAGGATTTAACACAGAGGACGCAGAGGCCGGAGAGAAGAGGGCACGGAGAAACCGTGGCGGCGTGACAGTCGCCGCCGTCAATGAGATCAGGAAAATGAGAGTCGGCGTTTTCATTTTGGGGAGGCAGAAACAAAGATGGATTTGGGGAGCATCATGTGGACGCCCTTGTTGCCGTCGACGAGTTCGGTGATGTGGAGGTCGGCGGCGACGCTCGCGAGCATGTAGGCGTCATCGCGCGAGAGATGCTTTTCGGTCACGAGGAAATCGATCATCTCGCGAACGGCGAGCGTGGCACAGGCATTCAGGTCATCGTTGAGACCCATGGTGATGTAGTGCGTGGGCGTTTCGGCGCGTGGCCACTTCAGGTGCATGTCCTTGCGCACGATGAATTGAAACGCGCCGATGAGCGAAGTTTCCAGCGCGGTAATGTCCACTTCGCCGTCGCCCTGGCCGGCGTGGCCGTCGCCCACTTCAAACAGCGCGCCGGGAGCATGCACGGGAATGTAAAGGGTGGTGCCCGCGACGAGGTCCTTGTTATCCAGATTGCCCGCCATAATCCACGGCGGGGCGCTGTTGAAGCGGCCCGCGCTCTCCGGCGGCGCATCGCCCATGCTGCCGAAAAAGGGATGCAGCGGAATCTCGATACCCGGCGCGAATTTCGCCACCATGCGCTTTTCATCCAGAGGAATGATTTTCATTTTCGCGTAAGGATAATCGTCGGACAGATACCCGCGCCCCGCTCCGAAGCCGTTGTACGCGTAAGGAATCGCCAGTTTTATCGCCAGAATTTTCACTTCGAGCACGTCGCCAATTTCCGCGCCTTCGATGTAGATCGGTCCAGTGAGGATGTGCCCGCCGGGCCCTTTATCCTTCACCTGATCGGTGATGTCGCGCAGCGATTGCTCGACCTGATCCGGCGGCAGGCCCGCATCTTCGAGCCGTTTCGGACTGTTCGTGATCAGCGTCTGAATCTCCACCGTGTCGCCCGACTTGACGCGCAACACCGGCGCCGCCTTCGCGTCGTAGTAGCCCCACGCCACCGTCTTCGGGGTTGGCTTCAGCGTGTGCGTCGCTTGGCCGGTCGTTTGCTGAGCGGAGAGAGAAGGCACCCAAAGGAGAATGCCAAAGCCCAACAGGATTGCGCGGAAAGTCATTCGGCCTCCAAGCATTCTAAAGTCAAGAGATGAAATCGAGCCAGCTCTTCCGGCATGCAAGGGCAGAAATAGTGTCAACTCTGTCTTCGGTTAGGACTGTTGCCTTTGCATTTCCGCAATACCCAGACTCAGCATAGCCAGGTAGCGTCTCGACGTGCAGCTTGCCTCTTGCGTCCGTAAACTCCAGGTTGATGTGAGATTCGGTCACCGGGGACACATAAATGCGCGCACGATCGCCTGATGCAAGGTCGGGCAAGTTATATCTCTTGCCCCGGTCTCCGATGCTTTCAATTCTTAGGCTTACTTGTCGCAGTGCTTCTCCGCTCTCATTGCGGACAGCAATGGCGATGCCATACTGCTGGCCTACCATCACTCCCATTACGTAAAACAGCGATAATCCGACAATCTGAAGGACCAAACGAGTTGTGCGCGAGCGAGACGGGTTTGTCATGGGTGGGTCATATCTTCGGGCTTGACGAGGGCGTCGAATTCTTTGGCGGTGACGTAGCCGAGATTGAGGGCGGCTTCGCGGAGGCTGATGTGGGCCTTGTGGGCGGCTTTGGCGACTTGGGCGGCTTGGTCGTAGCCGATTTTGGGGGCGAGGGCGGTGACGAGCATCAGGGAATTTTGGACGTAGTGATCAATCTGTTCGCGATTGGCTTCGATGCCGCGGACACAGTGCTCGACGAAGCTGTTGCAGGCGTCGGCGAGGAGTTCGACGGAATGCAAATAATTGAAAATCATGACGGGCTTGAAGACGTTTAGTTCGAAATTGCCTTGCGAGCCGGCGAAGCCGATGGCGGCGTCATTGCCCATGACCTGCACGGCGACCATGGTGAGAGCTTCGGACTGCGTGGGATTCACTTTGCCGGGCATGATGGAGGAGCCAGGCTCGTTTTCGGGAAGAGTGAGTTCGCCGAGACCGCAGCGTGGGCCGGAGGCCAGCCAGCGAATGTCGTTAGCGATTTTGAAGAGCGAGACTGCAAGAGTTTTTAATGCTCCGGAGGCGAAGACGATTTCGTCGTGGGCGGAGAGTGCGGCGAATTTATTGGGATGCGAGCGGAAAGGCAACCCGCTGAGCTCAGAAATTTTGCGCGCAGCGCGCTCGGCAAATTCGGGATGGGCGTTGAGGCCGGTGCCAACGGCGGTGCCGCCGATGGCAAGATCGTAGAGGCCGTCGAGAGCCACGGCGACGCGGCCGCCGTCGCGGTCGAGAAGATTCACGTAGCCGGAAAATTCCTGGCCGAGCGTGAGCGGCGTTGCGTCCTGCAAATGGGTGCGGCCGATTTTTACGATGTCTGCGAACTCCTTGGCTTTGGTGTCGAGGGCGTCGCGGAGAGATTTAATGGCGGGGAGAAGCCGGCGCGCGGTTTCCGAGGCGGCGGCGATGTGCATGGCGGCGGGAAAGGTGTCGTTGGAGGACTGCGACATGTTGACGTCGTCGTTGGGATGGATGGGTTTTTTGCTGCCCATTTCGCCGCCGGCGAGTTCAATGGCGCGATTGGAGATGACTTCGTTGACATTCATGTTGGTCTGCGTGCCGCTGCCGGTTTGCCAGACACGAAGAGGGAAGTGGTCGTTTAGTTTTCCAGCGGTGACTTCATCGGCCGCTTGCGTGATGAGAGTGCACTTTTCGGCGGGCAGCTTGCCGAGATCTTGATTGACGAGCGCGGCGGCTTTCTTGAGGATGCCGAAGGCGCGAATCAGCTCTGGCGGCATAACGTCCTTGCCGATGGCGAAGTGGATGAGCGAGCGGGCAGTTTGCGCGCCGTAGTAGCGGTCGGCGGGGACGTCGATCTTACCCATAGAGTCGGATTCGGTGCGGGTCGGAATGGTCAGGGCGGATTGCGTGGCTTCAGACATAGAGAACTCCTTGAGAGCTGCTGCCCTGATTCTACCAGCAACTGACTGCTGCCTAGTGACCCTGACAAGGTTGGGGCAGGCCGGTTGACTCGTGGGTTCTGACTCGTGCAGAACAAGCGCTTCGGCGGTTGAAAGCTAAGAGTTAAAAGTTGAAGGTTAAGAGCGGGAGTTCCTTCCACACCGCAGCTTAGACCGGTTGTCACCAGATTCACTTTCTCCTCAGGACCCCTACTAATATCCTGGCAACCCACTCAACCTGCGGGCTAAGAAAGGAAAGCTCTTGCGCTATCTGAGCACTTCGCCACTTTGCAGGCAACATAGAACCCCTTATTTTTCTTAACCTTGCGATTTCACAGCGCGACTCCTGATTTGGCCAGCAAATTGCCTTATCCGTTACCGCTGCCAGCGGTCGGTCCTCAAGGGATAACCGCCCCTCTGTTCTGGGCACAGACCTCGGCACTAGGAGCTATTTCTATGTATCGTGTTTTGCTCATCCCGGTTTTCGCAATCGCGCTGGTGGCATTGTGCGCCGCACCTCAAGTTCGCGCCGACGGTGTCGATACATTTACATTTACCGAAAGTTCCGGCGACTTGGTTGCCTCCCTCGTCTGGCAGCTTCCGGCCTCTCCCATTCTCGATTCCTCCTCCTACACAGACACCGGTTTTACGATAGCGGCTGACAGTGTTTCCTATTTTCTCGAGGGCCCATTTTCTTTCTCGGACACGTTCTCGGACACGTTCACCTTCTCGAACACGGATGCCGGCGGCGGAGTTAGTGATAGTCTTGGCGGGGTTTTTTTTGCCCTCTCGACTGCCCAATTCGATCAGTTTTATCTGGGCGGGGAGAGGAATCCGACATTTAGGCCGGGTACCTACCAGGTAACTAACACCTTCGATTCGCTCCCAGGCACACTCGTCATTTCCACACCCGAACCTTCCGCGCTCACCCTGTTTTGCGTCGGTTTGTGCGCCATGCTCTTTGTCTCGTTCCGCAAAAGGGTCTTCGTCTAGGCCCCTACGTTACTCCCGTCAAGCCTCGCCGCCTGCCGGGGCGGCGATTGTTTTTCTGCTCATTTTCTAAGTTTCTGCTGCGAAAGAAGCCGCCTATCTCACTGAAAATACTAGCTCTGCTGCTCACGGCAACTTTCATCCTTCGTTGTCATCTTAGGGCCTTAGGCCCGCGAAATCTCATGAAAATCGCTTAGAGGTAGAATCGCAACGGCCTAGAGCGGCGAGGTCGAAGCCACATTGGAGAAGTCGAGGCTGTTTCGTTGTCTGACCCGGAGCGTGCGTGTTTGAGCGAATTAACTGGCCAATCTCTCTTCATTTTTCTTCTGTATGGATCCTTTGCAGTTGTGAAGCGACAGTAAAGAGGCGCTTGTCGAGGCGCTGCAATGTACGGCAGGTTTTCTCATTGCTTAGCTGGCGGCGATACATCTCCAGAAGATGACGTGTTGCCTCCAGCGCCTGACAGATCGCGGGGAGACCGACGCTGGGGATATCTTTGGGGAGCACGAGCGTGGGCAGACGATGCGAATGGGCGGCCATCTTGATTGGAGACCGCCACCAGCACGAAGTAGAGCAACTTCTCCAAGCGAGTTAGGCCTTGATCGAATCTTTCGCGCAGGAAGCGATGATCGATCCAGCTGAAGGAACCGCGAATGGATCGTCGGCAATCGGGTCGGGGCGGTTGAGGTCTGGCCTTCGGCATTTTCATTCCCCCGCGGGTTCAAAGTAGGGAAACAGGATGGGGAAAGCCATCGAATCTTGTGGGACTTACCGCGATACTTTCCGGCAACCCTAGGAAGGATCAAGGGTTACGAAGATATCGCGGCTTGTGTGACTTACCTGACTAATGCGGATAGAAGTCTTTGTGGAGCCAAGGGTTAGGTGCAGATCAGGGCTTGTGGGACTTACAGGCGCCGATCTCAGCCGCTGGCGCCATTTTCGAACGAAGGCCGCGTTGCGCTGCACGTAGTCAGGATGCTGCTGACGATAGTGGCGCTTGTAGTCCGAGCGCGTTCCGTACGTTTCCTTTTGGAGCGCATAGGAACCATGAAAGTAATCCGGGTGCTCGATCCGCCATTGGTGATCAGACTTTCGCTTCTGCTTGCGGCGACAATCCGTTCGACCACAGGTCTTTTGCCGCTGCTTGAGCCGCGGATGGGGATGAAACCCACGACGACAGAAAGGACACCTCCGCTTCGGGAGCATACCTTCCCTCCAGTGAACCTCTGGAGGAAAAAACAAACAGGAGGCGGGGAAGAAAAGAAAAAAGCAAAAGGGAAAGGCTATTGAAACTGAACCGAGCAAGAAGGAAAGAAAATCAAAAGGCTGAAGAACAACCCATAACCGAAGGCACCTTTATCCGAATATTGGCCGGTTAAGAGCGAATAATTGGGCGTCGTTGTGTTCCCCTGCGGGAGCGGCGATAGCCCGCGACCCTGGTTAAGGTAGCCGCAGCACGCTCTCCGCTCCCGGCCAGGAGGAACGTTATGCCTTACAGGATAGCGGGTATCGTTGCTGTGCGTATTCGGTTTGACCGGTAATCCAGGCTTGCCGGTCGCGAACGCGCATCACTTGCCCCCCCGGGTTGACCTGAATGAGTTGGGCGCGAATGTCGCGCAGAATCGACATCGGCGGGACTTAAAATTGCGGTGGGCAACGGTACGAATGAGGCATTAGGGCAGCGGTGATGAGCGGGGTCATGTATAATTTTCGGCAGGGGATTCTGCGTCTTTCATGGCTGAAGGAACAAACGTAGTGCGGGCGAGTGCGAAAACACGGCTGCGGAGGCGGCTGCGGTTCATGCGAACGCGCGCGCGCGAGCTGAAGATGATCGGTAAGGCGCTGGTGTCGACGAAGCACCCCATCCTGGTGCACATCATCCCCATGCGGCAATGCAATCTTGCGTGCACGTACTGCAATGAATTCGACGATTTCTCGAAGCCGGTGCCGCTGGAGGAAATGAAGAAGCGGCTGGACATCTTGGCGGACATGGGGACGTCGATTATCACGATCAGCGGCGGGGAGCCGCTGATGCATCCGGATCTGGATGAAGTAATCCGGCACATGCGGGGGCGGGGCATGATTGCCGGGTTAATCACCAACGGTTTCTATCTGAACAGGGAACGCATTGAGAGCTTGAATGAAGCTGGGCTGGAGCATCTGCAGATCAGCATTGACAACGTGGCGCCTGACGAAGTTTCCAAGAAAAGCTTGAAGACGCTGGATGGCCGGCTGGTGATGCTGTCGCAGTACGCGGTGTTCCAGGTGAATATCAACTCCGTGCTGGGCAGCGGCGTGAAAGATCCGGAAGATGCGCTGAAGATCGCGCACCGTGCCATAGCGCTGGGCTTCACCAGCACGGTGGGGATTATTCACGACAACAACGGGCAATTGAAACCGCTGGGGCCGCACGAGCAGGAAATCTTTGAAGAAGTCATGGCGCTGGGGAAGAGGTCGTTTTCGCGATTCAACGAGTTTCAGCATAATGTGGCGCGCGGGCGGGAGCACAACTGGCGGTGCCGCTCAGGCTCCCGGTACTTGTACATTTGCGAGGACGGGCTGGTGCACTGGTGCTCGCAGCAGCGTGGGTATCCGGGGATTCCGCTGGCCGAGTACACCCCTGAGATGCGCCACCGCGAGTACTCCACCAAAAAGTTTTGTGCGCCGCGGTGCACAGTTTCGTGCGTGCAGCAGGTGGGCATTCTGGACAACTGGCGCGACCCGCAAAACCTGAACCCGATGCCGATGGCGCCGCCGGCAAACCCGCAAGTAGCGCTGGTGCAAATCGGACAGGGGCGCGGCGACTCCTGATTTCGGAAGGTCCAACCTGAGCTGTTGCCTTCTTTGTATTTTCTCTCCGCACACATTCTCCTGTTGAGGGATTGACGGTCAAGCCCGGCTTGCTAACAATGAAGGCATGCCAGGTCTAGCGATTGAGATTGAAAATCTCACTAAGGAATATCCCTTCGGGTTCTTGCACCTCAAGAAAAAAACATCTCTTGAAGGGCTGAACATGCAGGTGGAGACGGGCGAGGTGTTTGGATTTATCGGACCGAACGGCGCCGGTAAATCGACGACCATCAAGCTGCTGATGAGGCTGATTTTCCCGACGGCGGGGAGTGCCCGAATCCTCGGCAAGCCGATCAGCGACATGGAAATGCACCGGGACATCGGTTACCTGCCCGAGCAGCCTTACTTCTACGACTATTTGACCGCGGCGGAGGTGCTCGACTATTTTGCGCGGTTTCACGACCTGACTGCGGCTGACCGGAAAGAACGCGTGGAGCGCATGCTGAAGAAGGTGGGGCTGGAAACCGCGCGCAAGATACAGCTTCGCAAATACTCGAAGGGGATGCTGCAGCGCGTCGGGCTGGCGCAGGCGATCCTGCACGATCCGAAAGTATTGATTCTGGATGAGCCGATGTCGGGGCTGGACCCAGTGGGCAGGCGCGAGGTGCGCGACATTATTCTGGAGTTGAAGAGCGATGGGAAGACGGTGATGTTTTCAACGCACATTCTCTCGGACGCGGAGATGTTGTGCGACCGCGTGGGCGTGATCGTTGGCGGAAAGCTCCGCGGGGTGGGCGCGCCGGGCACCCTTGTGGACATGAAAACGCAGGGAATGGAGATTCTTTTTGAGTTGAGAGGGACGAACAATGCGCCGCTGCTTTCCATGGCGACGCGCACGGGGGACTATTACCGGCTGCAAGTGGCTGAGGAAGAATTGTACGCGGCAATCGACCAATTGCGAGCAGCCGGGGCGCGCATCCTTTCCGTGTCCCAGGTGAAAGCGACGCTGGAAGAATTTTTTATGAACCTTGTGGAGGCGGACCGTGCACAGGCATCGGCGGTGGAAGTGAGCGAAAAATGAGGCGCGTGGGCGTAGTGGTGTTGAATACGTTTCGCGAAGCAGTGCGCGACCGCGTGCTGTATAACCTGGTGTTTTTCGCGCTGCTGATGATGGCGGCGGCAGTCGCGGTGGGACAGATTTCGATCGGGATCGAGCGGACGGTCATCGTGAGCCTGGGTCTGACCGCCATTTCAGTGATCGGGTTGCTGATTTCCGTTTTCATCGGCGTCGCACTGGTCTCCAAGGAAATGGACAAGCGCACGCTCTACGCGCTGCTGGCCAAGCCCGTGCGGCGATGGGAATTCCTGCTCGGAAAATTCGCGGGGCTGGTGCTGACGCTGGCGGTGAACACGGCGGCGATGGCGCTGGGACTGCTGCTGGTGATGATCTACGTAAAGCACTCGCTGGAGCGAAGCGACGCGGTGGTGCTGGTGGCGGTGTACTTCATACTGCTGAAGCTGGCGCTAATCGTAGCGCTGGCGCTGCTGTTTTCCTGCTTCACGACGCCACTGCTGGCGATTTTGTTTACGGGGGGGGTTTATATCGTGGGGTTGTACGTGCAGGAATTGCGGAATTTGCCGGTGGAGGTGATGAGTCCGGCGATGACTGCCTTCACCAAAGGGCTCTCCTATCTGCTTCCGAATTTTGAGAATTTCAACGTGATGGCTATGGCCGTGCACGGGCGAGCGGTCCCCGGAACCTTGATCCTGCAAAACACTGTGTACACCGTGGTTTACTGTACGATTGTATTGACGGCGGCGGCGGCGGTGTTTTCTCGGCGGAATTTGAAATGAACTCGGAGAAAACCATCGCGTGGGTGTTGCTGCTGGTCCTGCCGTTTGGATTTGCAGGGATCTGGCGGCTACAGCACGGGATCGATGCGCAGCGCGTGTCGCTAAGCCAGGAGCGCGACGACGTCCTGCTGCGCTCGGGAAAACTCGTGAAAGTAATGAGCCTGGAATATGCCCCGCTGCTCGCGGACATCTACTGGACGCGCGTGGTGCAGTACTACGGAAACAAACACGTGCGAGGCCAGGCCAATCTCGAGCTGCTCTGGCCGCTTCTGGACATTACGACAACGCTCGATCCGAATCTGCTGATTTCCTACCGTTTCGGAGCAATGTTTCTCAGCCAGGCGGCGCCGGCCGGAGCGGGCAGGCCGGACCTGGCGGTGCAACTGATCCAGCGCGGCATCCAAGCGAATCCGGATTATTGGCGCCTCTATGAAGACCTGGGATTCGTCTACTACTTCGATCTGAAGGACTACCAGAAGGCTTCAGATGCTTTTCTGGAAGGCAGCAAGAAACCAAATGCGCAGCTGTGGATGAAAGTGATGGCTGCCAAAGTTGCCGCGGAAGGGGAGTCATTCGCAACCTCGATGTTTTTGTGGAAGGATATTTACGATTCGACACCCGATCCCTCGGTCAAAAAGAATGCCTTGCAGCATCTGCAGTTGCTCAAGGTGAAAGAAGACTGCAAGCGGCTCGATGCCCTGGCCGATGAATACGCGAAGCGGTACGGTAAACGCCCGGCACGCATGAGCGAGATGGTCCAGGCCGGGCTGCTCCGCGGAATTCCCGGCGATCCCCTGGGTTTCGCTTACATTTTCGGCGAGGGCGGGAAAGCAGAACTAAACCTGGATAGCCCGCTCCTCGAACAACAGTTGTTGCTCGATCGTTTCAAGTAAGCTCGGCCCGTAGATTCCACCCCTTTGTTCAAAAGTCCGGATTGAAACTCAAGATTGAAAATGGCGGAGAGCTGTAAGAGCGGCAGCGCGGCTACGTTCCAAGCGGATAGCAGACTCAATTATTCCGAGGTGCAGAGCAGCGTCATCTGAGGATCGATGACAATTTTGCGCGGAAGATTCGGCGCGACGAAGTGGAACGATGTTTCCTCTCCGGCGGCTACGACCGTGCCCAGTAGTGCGCTGTGCCCGGCACCACTGGCATAGAGCGGAACGCTGGCGACGAAGGAGCGCGGCACGCCGGTCTGAAAAAGCTTCCCGCGAAGCACGTAGCCTTTTTCCGTGTGGTGAGCCGTGAATTCCACGCGATAGTGCGGAATTCCCGTCCCGCGCACCCACTCTTCGAAGAACCATTCCATGGAACGCCCGCCTTCGAGGTCCATGCCCGGCGTCATGACGGCTTCCACTTCGTGCTGCAAGTCATCGGTGGAGAGTGCCCGGTAAGCGTACTTTGTCACCAGCGTTTGCAGGAGAGCGTTAAACCGTGCATCGGGATTCCTGGCGCCGGGCTGGCGCAGCATTTCCCGCAACATGTGAATGATCCAGGCGCCCTTGCTGTAGATGATCTCTTCGTAGGCGGCGGGGGACTTCGAGGAATTGAGGCGTGTGCCGAGCGTGAGAGCGCCGATGTCTCCCGCTGTTTCGGTGGCGCCCGGCAATTTCTCAATGAGCTGCTTGCGGTAGCGCGTTAGCCAGACGTGCAACGTGTGGTCAGGGTTTTTCTTGGTGTCGGCGAAGAGCACGGCGAGATAATTTGCGATGGCTTCGTCAATCCACTGGTCGCGGTAGCTCGACCATGCGACGACGTTGCCCCACCACTGGTGCGCGACTTCGTGATAGGGAACCAGCTCGGTGAAGTGCTCCTGGCTGGCGGCGCTCAGCCCTGCCCGCCGCTGGGCCTCCGAAGGCAAGAAGGAATAGGTGGAAACGTACAGCAGGCTGGGCCAGCCCTGCCCGAAGTTTCCAGGAATCGGCGAGACGTTCAGATTATGGAAAGGAAAGGGACCGCTGAAAGTTTCGTAAAAACGTATGGAGGAATCGATCTCTTTGCCGAGTTGCTTGAGCGCGTCGGCCGGGCTGGGAGGGGGACGAGGCGGCACGACCGAGTGTCCCGTCGAGGTAGAACCGAAGCGCGCGGAAGGGAAGGCGAGGGCATCCGCGTCCGGGGCGGACAGGCGCCTCCGGAGATCTTCCTCGAGTTCACGATTGGCGTAGACATCGATGGAATGGGCCCCGGAGGCGACGGAGGCCGAGGCGTATTCGCCAAGATTAAATCCTGCCACGGACATGGGCTTCTCCGTCTTCCAATGGCCGACGTGGAATTCTCCTTCCTCGTGCTCTTCGAGTTTGGAGCCGGTGGCGATCAAGCGAAGCTTGCGTGGCCAGCGCAGCAAGATGTCATAAGAAGAAAATTCCGCGCTATCCCCAAGGTGTGGGTACCAGCTTTCCCGCGCGCCGACAAACAGTACGCCGTTTCCCGCGTCCTCGATGACGTTGCCCCCGTAATGAAAATGAAGCGTGAATTCCTGATGGCCCGCCGGAGTTTGCGGAAGGACAACATCTAGATAGTCGTTGCCGCGCGCGCTGCGCTCCTGGAGGCTCATGCCCTCATTTTGAAAGAAAGAGAGGGATTCATTGTGCTCGCCGGTGACGCTGTCGATCGTTAGAGCCCGGGAAAGCTGGAAAGCGAGAACGCGTTCCGTTCCGGTTTCCGCGCGCAAACGTACGCTGGCGTTCGCATCCAGCGAGTTATTGGGAGAAATCGAGGCCTCAATGGAGTAGTGCAAAGCGCGAAAAGCCGCTGGAAGAACGGGAGAGTCCGGAACGCGATGCGAGGTCCAGACATCGTAAAAGGTTTTGCCGCCGGCTTTGTGAACTTGTCCGAGGAGGAATTGCTCGTCACGTTGCGCGTCAAGCACCACATCGAACGGACCGCTGGCCGCCCCTTCAAGCCCGGCGTAAAAGCAGGGCTTGGGGCTGGGCGACAGCCGATCAAAGAGAATCCGCAGGGTGTAGCTGGGATTGAGCTGAGTTAGGGCGGCATCCCATTGCGCTCCGACGGAAGCATCCGTCTGAACCGCAAGATTGGCGGCGCTGAATTGGCGGAGAAGTTCGCCCGCGGTGTCGTCCGTGAAGCGGAGATAACCGTTGATGAATTCCTGATCGAGCACGGGAGCGCCGAGAAAACGCCCCATCTGTTGTTTTTCGACGGGATCGCGCGGGGCCGCCAGAACGTGACCGCGCCCGGAAAAGACGGCGCCGGTAATTTGCCCATCGAGCGGGGAGAAAAAGGTGACCGTACCTTCGTCAAAGGAGAGAACGGCGTCGCCGCGGCGCAACTGGATGTGATTGGCGGGAGCGATGCGATAGACATTTGAGGTGTCGATGCGCAGCGCCTTGATCGCAT
>WNGC01004148.1_pt1 | contig 18533 bp, 11 predicted proteins | sample 5400051 | NCBI WGS metagenome assembly WNGC01 (sample SAMN13153368, study PRJNA577476) | soil metagenome | isolation source: 20 cm soil or saprolite under grassland replicate 2 | place: USA:California | collected 2016-06-15
TATAGCTCTCACCGGGTTCGCCATCACGCTATGCGTAATAGCAGCCAAGACTCCGAAGAGCGATGCTAGGTAATCCGCTGTACGCATGCTGCAAATGCATTCATCTCTTGGCGCGTTTCGGGGCGCACTCTGAGCGGGACGCAATACCTCACGCGGCAGCCAACCACTCAAATCTAACCGGCAGACGTTCGGCCCGGGCTAACACTTTCAAGACAGAGGTCAATCCCAAAAGACCTAGGAGTTCCAAGCTTGTTGCCCAAGAAAGCCCAGGAAATTCCACAGGGTAAGTCCAACAAGAAGCAGCCGCTTAATGGAGTAGTGCCTAAAACATAAACAAAACTGCGTTATTTTAATCAGAGCGTAATTGACCGAGTTGCGGCTTCCGTGCACAATCGCGTTCTCTCTTAGGGAGCTCTCAGCATCCTACGTTGGTTGATTGGGCTGGTTTTTGCCGGAAGCTGACTTGCCCAGCTTGTTTGTGCGTCGCTTCTCATCAGATGCGAGTGATATTGCGTGTGTAAGTGTGCCCACGAATACTTGATCGTTGGCGGGTGGTGTGTTCTGCGGCGAATCATCCTGTGCTCAGGGTACGGAGGTGTTTGTGTTCTTGAAGCGCTGTGTGTTGGTGGTGTTCTTAAGTGTGTTGAGTTGGTGAAGTTATAGAAACCGTTTTGAATGTATTTAGAGTTAATACTAGATTAGGGATAGAACCACACCAGCCCCAGGGTTGACCAAACCCATTCGACACAAGCGGTCAGTGATTAACCAACGCTTCGAGGATAAGAATGTGCGGCATTTTTTGAGGCACGGGGTGGGGATGGTGTGCAGTTCCAGGCGGACAATTCGAGAAGTGGTTCGACAAGCGGCTGCGGCACTTCTCATTGCCGCCATGCCCGCCACAACGCTGCCCGTGGACGCGGCTTCTATGGGGCCGGTGCGCCAGGCTCGTACTCCGCAGTCCGTGCCCTCGTTTTATCTTCCGCCACTCGCTTCCAATCAAGATTACGTGTCCGAGAGGATGTCCGATCCTAATTCGCAAGTTGACAAGAGTTCATCCCTACGCGCTTCGGCTTCAGCACTGCCCGGAGCCTCGCGCGCAACTCTCCATCTTGCCCACCCTATGGCTAATGCCGCAGGCGATCACGAACGCCGCGGTCATCCCGATCCTCGAGTGCGTATTGAACAACGGCGGCGGATCGTATACGGCACGGTTTGGCTATGAAAATGACAACACAGTCACAGAAACCATTGCCGTTGGGGACAGCAACAAATTCTCGCCGACGCCAACCAATCGGGGGCAAACCACAACTTTTCAGGTGGGGCGGCAACACTACGTTTTCAACGTGAACTTTAATGGCAGCAATCTTGTCTGGACTTTGAAGGGACCGGACAACACGGCGAGGACGGCGACCGCTTCAAGCAGTTCAACAGCTTGCCCGGTTCCTGTTGCGAATCCCGGACCGAGCCGAACCGTTGCAACAGGTAGTACGGTGCAGCTCGATGGAACGGGATCAACCGATCCTTCGGGCCTGCCGCTGACGTATCAATGGTCGCTTGTAAGCAAGCCGAGTGGGAGCACCGCAACGCTGAGCAGCGCGACGGCTGCAAAGCCCACGTTTGTCGCTGACAAAACGGGAAGGTTTGAAGTGCATCTCGTTGTTTCTGATACATACTTTTCGAGCCCATCGAGTACGGTGAACATCACTGCGCAAGTACAGGCGCCGGTGGCGAATCCGGGACCGAGCCGGACTGTTGCAACGGGCAGCACTGTGCTGCTCGACGGAACGGGGTCCACTGACCCTGCAGGTCTACCACTGACGTATCAATGGTCGATTGTGAACAAACCTGCGGGAAGCACGGCGACGCTGAGCAGCTCCACGGCTGCCAAGCCGACGTTTGTCGCCGACAAGGTCGGGACGTACGAGGTGCATCTGGTAGTTTCCGATACATATGCATCGAGTCCGTCGAAAACCGTAAACATCACGGCGCAAACACAACCACCGATCGCCAATGCCGGGCCGAATCAGACGGTGACGACCAGAAGTACCGTGCCGCTCGACGGATCGGGCTCCACTGATCCAGCGGGTCTACCTTTGACCTATTCATGGTCTTTTGTTTCGAGACCTACCGGAAGCACGGCGGCACTGAGCAGCGCGACAGCGCTGAAGCCCACATTTGTCGTTGATAAGCCGGGGACATACACCATACAGCTGGTGGTCAGCGACCAGTATTCGTCCAGTGCCGCGAGCACTGTAACGGTTAGCACGATAAATTCTCCGCCAGTGGCAAACGCGGGTGCAAACCAAACCGTGGCCACAGGCACAATGGTCCAATTAGATGGCAGCCAGTCCACAGACGTGGATGGAGACCCGCTGACGTTCGCATGGGCTTTCGTGAGCATTCCAACGGGCAGTACCTCTGCGTTATCGAATGCCACAATCGTGAACCCGACATTTGTGACAGACAAGAAGGGGACGTATGTCATCCAGTTGGTCGCAAACGACGGCCATGTAAACAGCACGCCCTCGCAGGTTACGATCAGTGACACGAACACGCCCCCCGTGGCCAATGCCGGACCCAATCAGAGCATCCAGGTAGGCACCGTGGTGCACCTCGATGGGAGCCATTCGACTGATGTGGACGGCGACACACTGGTTTACAGTTGGTCGATTTTGAGTGCACCGTCTGGGAGCACTGCCGCACTCTCCGACGCCCATGCCGTCCAGCCGACGTTCACAGCGGATCTGCTCGGAAATTACGTCATCCAACTCGTGGTAAACGATGGCACCGCGAACGACCAGCCAGCAACGGTGACGATTTCCACGAACGACGTGCCACCAGTGGCAGACGCGGGACCAAACCAGACGGTGACGGTGGGGACGCTTGTCACATTGAATGGGACAGGTTCGGCGGATTCGGACGGGCACCCGCTCACTTTCAGTTGGTCGCTCTTGACAAAGCCTGCGGGAAGTATCGCGGCGCTGATCTCCCCAAACTCCGCACAGCCGACATTTCAAGCGGACTTGCCGGGAGATTACGTGGTGCAGTTGATGGTGAACGACGGATTCCTTAATAGCGTACCGGCCAATGTCACGATTTCGACCAACGACGTTCCTCCGGTTGCGAATCCCGGACCTAATCAAACGGTTTCCGTAGGTGCCACGGTGCAGCTCGATGGAACGGGCTCGACAGATTCTGTTAATCACCCACTAACGTATCAGTGGTCGATTTTGTCTCAGCCGAATGGTGGAACAGCGGCGCTTTCCAGTACAACCGCGGCGAAGCCGACGTTTGTCGCAAATGCGGCGGGTTTGTACGTGGTACAGCTCATCGTGAATGACGGCTATGTGGACAGCCAGCCCGCAACGATGACTGTGACGGCCAATTCAACGAATCAGCCACCGGTGGTGAATGCCGGACCAAATCAGACCGTTTCTCTTCCAACAAACTTTGTGACTTTGAACGGAACCGCAACCGATGACGGTCTCCCGAACGGGACACTCTTGAGCCAGTGGAGTCAGGTGAGCGGACCCGGAAGCGTAACTTTCAACTCGCCAAATCAGGCTGCGACGCAGGTAACCCTTCCGGTTGTCGGTACGTACGTCCTGCAGCTCAGCGCCAACGACAGCCAATATACTTCCACGTCGAGAGCAACGGTAGTTCTTACGCAGGCAAATCAGCCACCTGTCGTAACCGTTGGCCCTGACCAGATTATTGTTTACCCTGCCAATTCGGCGACGCTCATCGGCACGGCGACCGATGACGGATTACCAGTTGGGAGTTCATTGCAGATTTCCTGGTCCAAGGTAGTTGGTCCGGGGAGCGTCACGTTTGCAAATCCCGCGCAAACCAATACAACCGCGACCTTTAGTTTGCCCGGAAACTATATTCTGCGGCTGAGTGCCAGTGATGGCCAATATACGAGCTCGGCGACCCTGCGGGTTGCGTTTGTCGCGGCAGTTGGCGGTGGAATTAGCGTTAGCGCGGGCCCGGATCAAATTATCGTGTTTCCCGATTCCGCGACTCTAACGGGCTCGGCGAGTGACTCGAATCCGCCTGTGGGCAGCAGCCTATCTGTGGGCTGGAGTGTTGTGAGCGGGCCCGGGACGGCAATATTCGCGAATCCAGCTGCGCTAGGGACTACCGTAACTTTCAGCGCCCCGGGCGTTTACTTCTTGCGCTTCACCGCCACCAATGGAACGTTCACGGCAGCCAGCGATGTGAAGATTTACGCCGGACAGGTTCAATGCACTCTTGGCAGCAAGGGCACTGATTTCTGGCTGATGTTTACGGGCGCGGCAACTCAGGTAACTTCGACGAATCCACCTCGTCAGCTCAGTTTGTTTATTTCGTCGGATGTCGCGACTAGCGGAACCGTCTCTGTGCCGGGGCAGGGTCTCAATCTGCCATTTACCGTGACTCCCGGACAGATTGCCACTGTGAATCTGCCGCAATCCGTGCAAGTCACTACATCAGACACTGTTGAAGCGAACGGCATACACGTCACTTCGCAAAATGCAGTTGCAGTGTACGGCTTGAATTTTGTCCCTGCCGCGACCGATGGATACCTTGGCCTTCCAACGAATACGCTGGGAACAAGCTACGTAGTCGCGACTTACCGGAACACGCTCGGCCAGAATGGTTACCTGACGGCTGGCACGGAGTTTGGCCTCACGGCAGCTCAAGACAACACCACGGTGACAATCGTGCCCACGGCTACCACAGGCTCCCGTCCAGCGCATTTACCCTTCACAATTCAATTGAACCAGGGCCAGACGTATCAGTTGCGGAATATAACGGATCATACGCAGCTTGGGGATCTCAATGGGCCGCCAGTGGATTTCACCGGAACGGTGGTCACCTCCGACAAGCCGGTCGCGGTTTTTGGTGGCCACGATTGCACTGACATTCCGGACGGTTCTCTCTATTGCAACAGCCTCGTGGAACAGCTTCCGCCTACAAACCTGTGGGGCCAGAACTTCGTCACCATGCCTCTGGCACAAGAGTTCAATGGCGACACGTTCCGGTTCCTGGCGCAGGCGGACGATACCCATGTGCTTGTCAACCATCAGGAAGTAGCAGTGCTGCAGACTGGCCAGTTTTTCGAACAAATCATTAAGCAACCGTCAGAGATCAGCGCCAACCACCCGATTCTGACCTTGCAATACGCAAATAGCTTGATCTTCGCAAACAACTCCAACACCGATCCGTCGATGATCGTGGTTCCACCGTTCGAACAATTCGGCGGCAGCTACACGATTAACACGCCGACGAGTAATTTCCCTTCGAATTTTGTCAACGTCATTGCCCCGACATCCGCCGTTCAGGGGGCAGGCATTCTGCTCGATGGCGCACCCATTTCTGCCGCGTACTTCCAGCCCATCGGGACGAGTCCGTTTTCCGGCGCACAGGTTTCTGTCGAGGTAGGTCCGCATACACTCACCGCAGGATTGCCGTTCGGCCTGTGGGTCTACGGCTTTAACGCGGCGGATGCTTATGGCTACACAGGGGGAGTCTGTTTGGCCAAGGGCGTTTCTGGAAGCAGCGTGACAGCATCGCCGAAATCCACCACGAACCAAATCACCAGTCAGGTGACTGTGCAGGCGGCAGTCACGGACTCTTCCGGCCAGCCCGTCGGAGGGACGGGCGTCACCTTCGTCCTGGCGGGAATCAATTCACAAACAAGCTATGCCACGACTAACGCAAGCGGTGTGGCGGCGTTCACTTATACCAGTTTGAAAAACGGTTCGGACCTCTTCACCATCACCGCGGGCACCGCAAGCGACACGGCCAGCGTCACTTGGGTCTCGAACGGTCCCAACCAGCCCCCGGTAGTGAGGGCCGGCCCGAATCAAACCATCTCGCAGCCGGCGAATAGTGTTTTCTTGAACGGCAGCGTCATCGACGATGGATTGCCGATTGGTGGAACACTCACATCCACGTGGACACAACTCAGCGGACCGGCCGCCGCCTCGTTTGGCACGACGAATCAGCCGCAGTCCACCGTTACTTTCCCGCAAGCGGGCACCTACGTTTTGCAATTGACTGGCAATGACTCGCAACTCAGCACCAGCGCAAACGTCACAGTTACCGTGCTTACTCCGAATCAGCCTCCGGTCGTTAGTGCGGGACAGGATCAAGCATTTCTCTGTGGTTTCCAAACTCCCAAACAGCGATTCGACTAGTGGGAAGCGCAACGGACGATGGGCTTCCGGCCGGAAGCACGCTGGCAATTAATTGGCGGGGTCCGGTTGTCATTAGCTTCGACACGCCCAACTCCACGACCACGTACGCCGGTTTCAGTACGCCAGGCGTTTACGTTGTTCAGCTCAGCGCGAGTGATTCTCAATTCACTACCACTTCGAATGCGACGATTCAAGCCCTTGGCCCGGTCACCTCCAACCTGGGGCCAAATCTCCAAACTGTTGTGGGCACGGTTATCACCCTCAACGGAAACGTTCTTGTCGGGGGCCAGCCACCCACGCCTTCGATGGGGCTGCAGCTGAACTGGATCTTCAGCAGCGGGCCGAGCGGTTCGAACGTCACGTTCGGCTCACCGCACGCCTCGATTACCACTGCGACCTTTGATACACCCGGCGCATACCAATTGAGGTTAGACACGCTTGACGCGAACACCCAACGCGGCAGCTCGAACTGCTGTTTGACCGTAAACGTCGCGGCGGCGAATCTCCCTGTTCCCACGGTTTCGCTTGCGGCGCCTCTGGCTGGCGCGCAACTTACATCGCCGACTCCGGTGACCGGCAGCGTCAGTAGCGGAACCTGGACGCTCGACTACGCGCTCCAGGACGATTTGAGCCCGATGAGCTTCACAACACTGGCGACCGGCACCAGTACGGTCTCGAATGGCGCGCTCGGCACCTTTGATCCGACGATTCTGCTCAATGGCACCTACGTGATCCGCCTGACGTCGGCGAACGCCGCGGGCCAGTTTGGCAGGGCCTCCGTTGTGGTAAGCGTTGCGCGCAACATGAAGGTCGGAGTTTTTTCGCTTTCCTTCAATGACCTCACTGTGCCGGTTTCCGGGATTCCCATCCAGGTGATTCGCAGTTACGACAGCCGCGACAAGGGCCAAGGTGACTTCGGCATCGGATGGCGCTTGAGCCTTTCGAACATTCGCGTGCAGAAGAACCGCAGCCTCAGCCCCAACTGGCAAGAGACGCAGACCTTCAGCGGCTATTTACCGCAATACTGCCTCTTCGCCACGGACAACAAGATCGTCACTGTCACATTCCCGGATGGCCGCGTGTTCACGTTCAAGACTGGCGGCAACCAAACGTGCCAGCAAATTGGCCAAATTGTGGCAGGCACAATGGCGTTTACCCAGCAACCCGGACCGGCCAACACGGCGGGCGCTACGCTAACCGCAGCCGATGGCGGGCAGTTCCTCGTGGACGGGAACGCACCCGGTGGTGTCAGCCTCCTGGGTTATGACGGGAATCCGTACAACCCGACCACCTTTATTCTGCAAACGGCAGACGGCACAAAATTCACCCTCGACCAGAAGCTGGGGCTGACGGCCGTCACGGACACCAACGGCAATACGGTCACGATTACATCCAACGGCATCAGCAGCTCGGCTGGTAAATCCGTTCCTTTCATTCGCGACGCACAGGGACACATTGCACGCATCACCGACCCCGATGGCAAGAGTCTGTACTACGCCTACAATGCAACCGGCGACCTCGTCGGCTTCACCGACCGCGCCGCCAACCCCATGGTCCACGCCTATGACAACAGCCACAACCTGACGGGCATTACCACCGCTGATGGGAAGCAAGTGCTGACCAACACGTTTGATACGAGCGGGCTCCTCAGTGCCACCAAAGACGGTAACGGGTTTACCGTTTCCTTCACGCACAATGTGCCCGGGCAAACGGAGACGGTCACGGACCGCAATGGCAATCCGACCACGTATCTTTACGATACGGACGGCAACGTCACGCAAGTTATCGATGCGCTCGGCCACATCACAACTTCCACTTGCGACGCCAACGACAACAAGTTGAGCGAGACAAACGCACTCGGCAAAACCAACAACTATACCTACGACGTCAACGGCAATCGTCTGACGGAGACCGATCCGCTTCAGCACGCCACGACGTACGCTTACAGCGCGCTCAACAAGCCGCTGACCATCCAGGATGCCAACGGGCATACCACCACGAACAGGTACGACACGAACGGCAATCTGCTGACCACCACTGATCCAAATGGAAAGGTCACGACGAACACGTATTCTTCAAGCGGCCTGCTGCTCACCACCAAGGACCCCAACGGAAAGATCACGTCATTCAGCTACGATGGCACGGGGAATTTGCTCTCGCAGACCGACGCTATGGGCACCGTTTCGACGTATACCTACGACAGCAACGGCAACCGCACCTCGCAAAGCGTTACGCGCACGCTCCCGGGCGGCACGCAGCAGACGCTCACGACAGCGTACAGTTAGGACGGAAACGGCCGCCTGCTGAAGACCACGAACCCCGATAACTCGACAACGCAGACGGTATACAACAGCCTCGGTCAGCAAGTGACGACCATCGATGCCCTCGGCCGCCAGACCACATATCAGTACGACCCCGATGGCCATGTTACATTGACGACCTACCCGGACAACACCACGGAAAGCATGCAGTACGACCACAACGGCAACCGCGCCGTGTTCACCGACAGGACCAACGTCCAAACGGTCTACACCTACGACCCGCTCAACCGCCTGACGCAATCGCAGCGCGGCAGCAATCCTTCCAGCGCGACGTTCAATAAGACCACCTACGACGCCATCGGGCAGGTACTGACAACCACCGATCCCAACAACAACCTCACGCAGTATCACCACGTTCGTCTACGACGCGGCAGGCAATCAGACTTCCTTCAAGGATGCCAACAACAACACGACCACCTACATCTACGACAACGCCAATCGCCGCACCCAGGTCACTTATCCGGACTCCAAGTTAGAAACGACCACGTATGACGCGCTGGGCCGCGTCGCCGCGCGCACCGACGCCAACGGCAAGACCACACAGTACGGCTACGACGCCATTGGCCGCTTGACCAGCGTCACAGATGCGCTCGCCCAGATCACCAGCTACGCCTACGACGAAGTGGGCAACCGCATCTCGCAAACCGACGCCAACAATCACACCACGGCCTACGCGTACGACCGGCGTGGGCGCCGCACGCAGCGGACGTTGCCGCTGGGCCAGACAGAGGGCTACACTTATGACGCTGCGGGGAGCCTGCTGACGCGCACGGACTTCAACGGACGAGTCACGACGTACACTTACGATGCCTCGAACCGCTTGCTGACGAAGACCGCCGATCCGTACTTTGCGCAGAACCACATCGGGGCGGCGTCGGTGACCTACTCCTACAACGCGCAGGGGCAGCGGTACACCATGACGGATGCCAGCGGCACGACGTATTACCTGGCGTACGACAACAACGGGCACGTGACGCAGATCGGCGAGCCGTCGGGGATTCGGCTGTTTTACGGCTACGACGCGGCGGGGAACCTCAAGCAGTTCGGCGGGGCGAACAGCGTCAATTATAGCTACGACGTACTGAACCGCATGACCTCGATGTCGTTTTCGGACCGCGTGGGGACGTTCCACACGGCAGCGTACGGCTACGACAACGTGGGGAACCTGCAGAGTGTGACGTATCCGAACGGTGTTGTGCATACCTACGGCTACGACAACCGGAACCGGCTGACGAACCTGAGCGTGAACGGCACGGTGAACGGAGCGCCGGGAGCCCTCGCCAGCTATGGCTTCACGCTGGACGCCGCGGGACATCGCACTTCGGTCACGGAGCTGAGCGGCCGCACGGTGAACTACGCTTACGACAGCATCTATCGACTGACGAATGAAACGATCACGTCCGATCCGGGCGGGATGAACGGGGCAGTCGGCTACACCTACGACCCGGTGGGCAACCGCACGCAGAAGGTATCCACGCTGCCAGGGTATCCGGGCGGATTGTCCAACTACAACGCCAACGATCAGCTCAGCACAGACACGTACGACAATGCCGGCAACACGACAGCGTCGAACGGCACTGGCTACGCCTACGATTTCGAGAACCACCTAGTCCAGGCGGGCGCGGGGATCAGCATCGTGTACGACGGCGATGGCAACCGCGTCTCGAAGACGGTTGCAGGCGTGACGACGAATTACCTCGTGGACCCGTTCTGTCTCACGGGCAACGCGCAGGTGGTGTACGAGACGATCTCGGGGAGCACGGCGCTGAACCGCGAGCTCTCGCATACCTTCTCGTATGGGTTGGAGCTGGTCAACGAAGCGCGGAGCTACGTGATCAACGGCCAGTCGGCCAACTCGATGATCTACTTCGACTACGACGGGCACGGGAGTGTGCGCGCGCTGGCGGACCAGAACGGAAGCGTCACCGACACCTACGACTACGACGCCTTCGGCAACTTGATCCATTCGACCGGCACGACGCCCAACAACTATCTCTTTGCCGGCGAACAGTTCGACCCCGACCTCCACCTCTACTACAACCGCGCTCGGTACTTAAACACAAGTACGGGGAGATTCTGGACGATGGATCCGTTTGAGGGAGATTTCCAAGATCCTATGTCGCTCCACAAATATCTCTACGGCAGCGCTAACCCGGTTAGTCGTATCGATCCGAGCGGGAACGTCGGTTTGGAAGATCTGCTTGTCGGAGTGGCCGTTGCTCTTGTCGTATTTTCACTGACAGGTTGCCAAAAGCCTGGGATACTTAAACCGCCGCAAAAACCTACGTTTCGCGCGGACGGGCAGCGCCTTGTCCAAGACCCTCAAACTGGCCTTCAAGAAGTCATTAGGGTGGACGCGGCTGGTCCAGACGCTCAAGATAACTACTTGGTGGTGCAGTGGGTAAAGGGCTCCCAAAAAGTAAACGGGGTCGCAGGCCTGACAGTCAATCAAGACCAAGAGGTACCTAATGACTTTTCAAGTTACCGGATTGATGTCCCGAGCTCTGCAAAAGCGGAATATCCAACGCTTGTCAAAACCTCAACAGAGGTGTCTCTGTTTGACACTCCTGGCATCACTAGCCATGGGCACTTCCCGTCGGGAATGGCATTGGCGGTAGACCAAGACTTCAAAATAACTGTTTATGATTTACATAAATACCCCGCTAACACACCAGTTTCTGCCTTTAGCGATCCTTGGAGTCCCGCTCCCTTGGATACCTTTGATTGGAGTTTTCATGCCAGCTATACAGTTCCGTAAGATATTTTCTTCTCATTGCATTGCGACTTGGATGCAGATCATGGCAATGTGTATGTTATCGTTTGCAGTCGCAACTGGTGGCTCCCAGTCAACTGCCGGGCGGACACATTCCACCTGTCAGGGACAGTCAAACGTGAAAGAATTTCACTGTGATCCGCAGACTAGGCTTGCGCACGGGCCACTAACTTCCCGCGCGGAAAGGCAATTTAGCGGACAACCCGTTCGTGAGTTTACCGAACAACTGGTTTGGCCAGCCCACCCTGGTGCGAGCGCCATCCCTCCCCCCGAATATTTGGCTGTTGTAGGTGCAGGGAAACAGGCCATCCCGTTTTTGATTTCTCTATTGTCGTCAGAAGACGTGATCATTAATGCGGCAGCTAGCGCTGCCCTTGGCGACATAACCAACAAAACCTTTGCGGCATACTCGAACGATTTCGGTCCACATCGAGATCCACAGAGGTGGCAGAACGTGATTTCGAAATACCAGGATTGGTGGAACGAGCATAAAGCTGAATCACAAGTGAAGTGGCTGATTGAAGATTTGACAGAGCCCCGACTGAACTTCCGACGTTCTGCGATTCAGCGACTCGGCACCTTAGGTGATCCGTCGGCAATTCCTGCCTTGCGGAAGTTACTGGATGATCGGAGTGTGCGGTTAGAGGTGGCAGTGGCGCTAGCGGAATTAAGTGATCACGCGGCAATTCCGGCACTGATCAGCGATTTTCTTACAGACGATTCCATATCTGGACGCCATCAGGGAATATGCTTGTTACAGCGCCTGACAGGGCAAACAATGGGGTTCGATCCTGAGGCCGACCAAGCTTCCAGAACAGCCGCAATCGAAAGATGGAAAGAATGGCGGAGCAAGCACGAAAGCCCTTAGCCGAGCATTAAGAGGTGGTCAATCACTGCACCCAGGTGACGTATCCGGACAGCAAGCTTGAAAACCACCACCTACGACGCGCCTGGGCCGGCAGGTGGCACAGACGATAAATTCGACGACGATTCTAGGTGCCGCATACGCCGGTTTTGCGTGTGCGGGTTTTGAGTTTTCTCGTTAATAGCAGCGCGAAATGATTGGACGCCTCCGCCAACTCGTCGGCGCACTCCTTCGTTACCAATCGCTTTTCCGCTTTTCCCGTATGTGCCATTGCCAGCGATCCGAACAATGTGAATGGGGCGGTCACTTATACCTACGACCCGGTGGGCAACCGCACGCAGAAAGTGTCGACGCTGCCAAGCGGGCCGTCGAACTACAACGCGAACGATCAGCTGGCGACAGACACGTACGACAGTAACGGGAACACCACGGTGTCGAACGGCTTGGGCTACGTGTACGACTTCGAGAATCACCTGCTGCAGGCCAGCGGCATCACCTACGTGTACGATGGCGACGGCAACCGCTTTTTGAAGACGGTAGCCGGTGTGCCCACGCAGTACGTTGTGGATGAGGAGAACCCCACGGGGTACACGCAGGTGGTGTCGGAGATGACCATCACCACGGCGGGCTACGCGTATGTGAACAACGTGTACGGGTTGGAGCGGATCAACCAGTGGCGGGTGCCGCTGGGTCAGGCGAAGCAGGTGAGCTGGTACGTGTACGACGGGCACGGCAGCGTGCGCGCGCTGACGGATCAAACTGGTGCCGTCACCGACACCTACGACTACGACGCCTTCGGCAACTTGATCCACTCCACCGGCACCACGCCGAACAACTACTTCTTCGCCGGCGAACAGTTCGACCCCGACCTTGGCCTTTACTACAACCGTGCTCGATACCTCAGCGTGTCCACTGGCAGGTTCTGGACGATGGACACGTTCGAAGGCGACCAGGACTCTCCACTTTCGCTGCACAGGTATCTGTATGTTGGAGACGACCCGATAGACCATACCGATCGGTCGGGTCATGGAATTGATGAGATCATTGCGTCCGCCATGAGCATAACTATAGCGGTAGCCGCTGTAGTCGCAGTCGCCAGGATCGTTGAGTACGTGACTGCTGTCTTCGGCAGAAATCTGTCGAATGACGATGCGGAAGTAGTCAATGTCGCGATTGCGGTTCTCGATCCCGTGCCGACGCTAATCGATGAAGCATGGGTGCTTCACGACGCAAAATACCGTAGGGGTAAACCACCGTACCTATCCGCGGTTTGCAAGATCGTAGGAGGTTGCTTTGCGGCGGCGGAGCTTGGCTTCCTGTTCATTGATGATAGGTTTTTCGATGCGAGCCTCCTGCACGACAGCGTTGAACAAGCAGCCGTCCTTTTGCATGAGGCATTCCATTTGGAGGGCGGAAACGAACATGATGCCTATGCCGGCGTGTGGGTGAACAAGGAGAAGTTTGGTTGGACGCGGGAATCATATTCCAAGTACTTTTTGTGGGGCCAAGTCGAAGCTGCAACTCGTCAATACGCTCCGGAGTTATTCTGATGAGAATCGTGAGGCGACCAAAGAAGCTCGAGGTGGTGTTCGCGTTGTTCGTCTCACTGCTCGGTGTCTACTTCTACGAGCGGCGCTTTCCCAGTTTCCGGGAAAGGAGGAAGCTCGCGCAAATCGTTGAGGCGAACTTTAACGACATCGAATTGCAAAGAGCGCTTCAGTCTCTAATCGATCAGACTGATGGGTCCGTAACTATGACTGTCTGCAGCGACTTGCTAAGAATCAGGGTCTCACTCAAATCTAGGAAATCCGTTCCTCTTGGCGATGCCCTGAAAGAAATCGCAGGCCAAATTCCTACCAAGTATTATCCATATGGCATGTTGGATGTGGCGGTCGCACACCCAGTCTTTCTCTGCAGAGACCATAACGAAACTGCAACAACCATCAGTAAGACTTCAAACAATCATTGAGGCACAACACTGAGAAATCCGGGGACAGGAACGATGAAGAAATTGACGCGGTCAGTCTCGAAGAGACTTTCCTTTAGCCTGCCGGTCTTTCGTCTTCGGGGCTCGCCAGATGTGCCAAGGAGACTTCCCGAGGCTCTGTCCCAGCAGAGCCATGCCTTCGGCATGGGGAGGGTAGCCACGTCACCCCAAACCGTGATGTGCACCGTGGGGCACCCCATGTTTCTGCTCCGCCACCTCGGCCTGCTCCGTGTCGGGCACTGGGGGGTAGCTTCGTTTCACGAAAGTGGCGCTCCCGCTGGAAGGCTGCACCGACATCCGGCAGCGATCAAAGGAAAAACTCGAATAGGACTAAACGCGGGGCAACAAGATCACAAGGGGCGGAAGAGCAGAGCGCGGGAGTGCGGGAAACGCTTACAGCTTTTCGCCCTTGGCGGGCTGGCCACGAAGTAAGAAGGTTTTCGGATATTTCCCCTCGCCACAGACCTTGAATGACCCAAAATCTTTGTACCAAGCGCCATCTGGGGCTTCCGGTTCCGCCTCACGCCACAACTTCAACTGGTAAAGATCTTCGACTGTAATTTTGCGTTCGCGCAGTCTTTCAAATAAGTGATCACGAAGAGCGGGTGGGAGGTCCGTCCATTGAATTTTAGGCACTTATGCTCCGAACGTCTTGCGCGCCAGTTCTTCCTTGAGGCGCTGCTGCTCACTCCGGTCGGTAGCAGCGATCATACGTTCGGCAAGCTCAAAAAAGCGGCGCTTTTCGTTTTCCTGGGTTTCAAGTCCAGCCTCGATCAACTTTTCCAATATTTGACTGGCGCTTCTGCGTTCGCGTTTCGCAAGGACTTGGACCTTGCTGTTGATCTCGGGCCGCAGCGAGATGCTGCGACGCACAAGCTTCTTTGTGCTTTTAACGGTAGGCATGTTTCCCATTCTACACCAAAATGCACCACGTCGCACCACTTCTCTTCATCGTTCTCTAGAGGATCAATCCCTTGCGGGTTTAGTAGTTCTTTCATGGAGCCGCAAGGCTACAGAAGGCAGCTCTGTCGAGCTGAGTGAGGAGCGGTTGAGTGGAAGGTAGCCCAGATTGCGTCGATAACGAACTCGGTATCGGATGCGCTGCGCGCCCCACGATCCTCCAGCAAGGGGTTCTTCCTTTAGCTGCTGAAATCCGCAGCAGCTAAGAAAAAATCTTCGAGTAGTTCACCGATGCTGTTGAAGACAACGGCGTGAGATCGCTGTTGGTTGGTCCACAGCGGCTCACGTAAAATCCTGTCATGCGAGCGTGGAGCGTGCTTCGGCAACTTCTGGCGGCAACACTCTGCGCTGTGCTTGCACTGCCTGCCTGTTCGAGCGCCGCTCCTCTCAGCTGGGGTTCAAACGAAAAAAACCTGCTGCATATTAGGGCAGTGCTGCTGCTAAGTGAAAAGCAGCACTGGGGTTGCGAGAAGTGTAGACGGGAAAACGTGATGGGGTCAGTAGTTACCTACGACTACGACGCCTTCGGCAACCTCATCCACTCAACGGGCACCACGCCCAACAACTACCTCTTCGCCGGCGAACAGTTCGACCCCGACCTAAACCTCTACTACAACCGCGCCAGATACCTCAATGTTTCGACGGGGAGGTTTTGGAATATGGACACCACCGATGGCGAATCTTCAGACTCTGCTTCGCTTCATAAGTACTTGTATGCCAGCGCCGACCCGGTGAATCGCTTCGATCCGAGCGGACATGACGATCTTGTGACAACCCTGGGGGCGGCTGCAAATACGATAACAATTGTTGCTTTATCCTCTTTCAATATCCGATTGGCGTTTGCGCTAGTCCAGGGACAAACCGGCATTGCCGCTCTCGATTCAGCGGCAAAGGCGGGCCTCTTGGGAGCCGCAGCGGCTACACCAATCATCGGACCATACGTTCAGGCACTCCTCATCGCTGGTGCAGTCAATGCATCTCTAACGGGACAGCTTAAGCCGATCGACTACGCAGAACTCGCAACCTACATCGTGGTCGGTTACTCCCTAGGTTATTTCGGAGGATCGGGTGCAGCTGCAACTCCAGAGGTAGCTCCAGCAGAGGGTGGAATTGTTCTAAGATTGAGATATAAGCCAGAGTGGGGGCCCGCAGAGCGAGCGTTTGCTGAAGCAAAGGTGCAAGCATTGAACGACGCAGCTACTTCGACTGAACTTGTTTCGACTGATCCAGTTCGCGTTGGCAGGACGGCGAGAACTTTGTATACTTCTGCTGGTAATGCAACTCCACCGCCTGGCTTCGACGTGGACCACATAATAGACTTGCAACTAAATGGTGCAAATAGTGCTGAGAATCGGCAGCTGCTTCCTGCTACTGTAAACCGGTCGCTTGGAGCGCAAATAGGCAACGCTCTTGGTAATCTACCAAGGGGTACGCGCGTGACAGGCGTTACGATCCAATGAAGAACCAACCGATGGAATCGTGCGTCAAAACATTCCTTGCTGCGTATCCTTCGGATTTTTGTTGGGGAGAGAATGGGCCAGCTTGGGGAGTTGAAGATACAGTTAAGCTGCTTGGTTGCGATTCACCGCCCTTAACCTCGTTCCTATCGCAATTTGCTGCTCCGTCGCATGGAAATGGCGTTCTAAAATTCCTTTCAAGAATCTCAACGCCGAGCCTTTTTGAGTGGAACTCGGACAAAGGCTGGCGGTCTGACTGGTCTCAGTGGCGTGACCGCTTGATAGTCTTCGCCTACGACTGGAATGGATCGCAGTTCGGATTCGATCCAGCCCGAAAGGGGAACGGCGAACTGCTGGTCAGCATCCTGGAACCCGACTCTGGGGAACTGCTGCAAACCCCGCACTCCTTTGCTGAGTTCCTCGCTCATTCGGCGACTGATGAAGCTGATGCTGCTTTGAGTCTTTCTTTCTACAAAGAATGGCTTGAGCAGGGCGGCGAAAGGCCGAAACCGGGAATGTGTGCCGGAAGCAAAGTACCTTTGTTTCTCAACGGCTCCGACACCGTCGACAACCTTTCCATGCAAAACCTAGCCGTCTATGTGTCCCTCTGTGGGCAGATGTATACGGAAAGTCGGAAGCATCTTCCTGGCACTAGGTTTAGCGGTGCACGTATTTCCTGAGTGACCTGTCAGGCATGTCCGAACGCTCCTAGAGTCGTCTGGAGGGCCGTTGCGCTGGTGGTTCCGGCCTCGCGGCGTTGAAGGCCGGAAGAGCGGCGTCTACGACGCCGGGTGGGGGATAGAGACGCGTCATCCAAATCGTGATGTGCACTATAGGGGTGGCACTCGTTCTTATTCCACCTCCTCGATCGACTGAAGTTGTATGGTGAACGGCCAGTCCAAAGAGAAGAGGTGTGGTGTATAATCAGGGGATGGCTAAGACTCACGTGCGCGCAGACACGGAATTTATCAGTGAAAATGACGCGCGGCCCGTGGCCGTACTGCGGTCTGCAGAGCCGCATCCGGGCCATCTGCTCTCGGAATCCATCGCGCTGGCGGAAGCCCACGGCTCTACCGTGACGCTCGACGGAGACTTCGGGCGCGACCTGGAAGAGATCATCAATAGCCATCCCGCCTGCATGGGACTAATCCTGGACTCCAACGTAGTCATCGCCGCTGAACGCCGAGGCGATAACGTAACGCAGATGCTCAAGCAAATCGTCACGACCGGCGGACGGTGCTCTCTTCGATTGGCCTGACGGAGCATGTGCATGGCATTTACCGCGCACAATCAACATAGGCACGCAGCCGCCGCGACTCCTTCATCCGCGAACTGCTCAGCGACGTGGAAGTCTATCCCTACACCAAAGAAACGGCGCTGCTGGCAGGCAAGATCGACGGAGAGCAACAGAGCCGGGGAATCATCATCCCTTTCGGCGATCTGTCGATCGGAACAACGAACAACGGCGCTGGAAGTCGGCTACTCCGTACTGACTGTCAACGTGCGGCACTTCCGGTTGATCCCGGGCGTGACGGTCGTGGAACTCTGGACACGCGGTAGAAGCTGCTAAGGAACAATCTCCTTCCCGGGGCGGAAGAAGAATCCGAATAAACCGACCGAGGGCGCGCAGGCGGCAGAAGGCAGCTTCTGTTGAGCGGAGTGCGGGAAGGCTCGCGGGGTTCGAGGCCGCGTCGGATAACGAGCTCCGTTATCGGATGCGCCGCGTGCAGCGTCCTGCGCGTCCCACGATCCTCCAGCAAGGAGTTCTTCCTTTAGCTGCTGAAATCCGCAGCAGCTAAAGAAAAAATCTTCGAGTAGTTCACCGATGCTGTTGAAGACAACGGCATGAGATCGCTGTTGGTTGGTCCACAGCGGCTCACGTAAAATCCTGTCATGCGAGCGTGGAGCGTGCTTCGGCAACTTCTGGCGGCAACACTCTGCGCTGTGCTTGCACTGCCTGCCTGTTCGAGCGCCGCTCCTCTCAG
>WNGC01000822.1_pt1 | contig 18514 bp, 20 predicted proteins | sample 5400051 | NCBI WGS metagenome assembly WNGC01 (sample SAMN13153368, study PRJNA577476) | soil metagenome | isolation source: 20 cm soil or saprolite under grassland replicate 2 | place: USA:California | collected 2016-06-15
CCGCCTGCTGCTGGCGCACGGCGTCCATTCCGGAGGCCGCGGTCTGCGCGAGAACGAGCGCGCGAGCGCCGTCCGCCGAGAACCAGACGCCGTGCCGCGAGGCGGGCGCACCTTGACCCGCGGCCTCGGCGAGGCTGCGCAGCTCGCCCGTCGGATCGCGCGCCATCGTCGCCTTGAACGCGACTCCTTCGAGCGTCGCGAGCCGCTCGAGGTTTTCACGCAGCGCGCGGGCGAGCGATGGCTCGCTGAAGCGCTCGGCGCTCACCGTCGGGCTGAGCAGATAGCGGTGCTTCAGGCCCAGCTCGCGCGCGCCTTGAGTGAACTCTGCGGCGCCGTTCGTGACGTAGCTGAAGCGCCGATCGGCTGCGAGCGCTCGCGCGAGCTCGCGGGAGAGGCGCGCGAGCTCGGGCGGCGCGCCGCCCTCGATCGCGACCAGCATGGTGCGCGAGGCCACGCCTTCGCTCAACTGCTCGACGAGGAGCCGCTCCAGGCGGCCGCTGGCGGTGGGGAGGAAGGCGGTCAGATCGGCGGTGAAGACCACGTGACGCGCGGTCCACCAGACGCTCGCGGCGACGATCGCGAACCAGGCGAGGAGCGCCGTGCGCCGGTAGAGCTTCACGGAGACTCTTCGTGGATGGTCATCACCGAGCCGTCTCCGCCCGGCTCCAGGATCTCGAGGCGGGCGACGCGCGAAGCCGAGCCGGCGATGACTATGTTTTTCACGACGCCCGCGATCTCGACCTCCCTCGGGGTGAGAGCCAGCGTCCAGCGCTGCCTCGTGCCCTGTACCCTGACGGAATAGAGCCGCTCGAGCTCCGTGCCGTCGCCAGCGAGCGTTGCGCGAAGGCTCTCGACCAGCGCCGCGACGAGGGACGAGTTTTGCAGCCGGATCTCTTGGGTCTTGCCCTCGCGCTCGACGGAGAGCCGGTCGCCGTCCACGCGTATCACTTCCTTGAACGGCAGGGTCTGGTGTTTCTCGATCCGCGCCGGACGCGCATAGAACAAGGTGCCGGAAAGCTGCAGCGGCTTCTGCAGCACCGCGACGCGCCTGACCTCGGAATATCGGGCCCGGCTGGTCTGCACCTGCGCGAGCTCGCCCATCAAGCGGGCGAAGTCCCAGGGCTCCTCCTGCGCCGCGGCCGGCGCCGAGGCGAGGAGCAGCAAAGAGGCCGCGCGCGCGATCCTAGCGAGCAGACCGGCTCCAGAAATCATAGAAATTGAACCAGTTGTAAGGCGCAAGGCGGCAGAAATACTCCAGGCGCTCGGCGTAGCGCTGGACCCATTCGCGGGTCCACGCGGCCCGCTCGGCGCGGTCCGCGTTCGGTTCCTCGCAGAACGGCTCCAGGTGAATGACGTAGCGCCTGCCGCCCTCGTACAGGCCCGCGACCAGATACACCGGCACGCGCAGGCTGAGGGCGAGCAACAGCGGTCCTTGGGGAAAGACGGCATCGCGTCCGAAGAACCGGCACGTGACCGTTTTCTCGGAGCCGGCCGAGCGGTCGCCGAGCATGCCGACGAGCTCGCCGCGCGAGAAGCATTCGGCGATGCGCAGCATGGTGTCGACCCCTCCGGAAACGATGACGCGCTCGCGCAGCGCGGGATCGAGCCGGGCGTTCAGGACCTCGGTGATATTCGCGGCGTTTTCCTCGTACATCACCGCGCTGACGGACAGGCGGTGCTCGGGCGCGAGCGTGCGCAGCAGCTCGAAGCTGCCCAGGTGCGCCCCGAGCAAAAGGCAGCCTCGCCCCTTGGCGAGCGTGCGGCGCAGAGGCTCCAGTCCCCTCACCTCGATATCGAAGCGACCGAACCCGCCGTCGACGAAATACACTCGGTCGAGGACCGTCGCGGCAAAGGTAAAGTAGTGCCGCCAGAGATCGGCAAGGCGCGGCTGCCGGCCGAGGGCGAGCGCGAGGTACTGGTACGAAGCGCTGCGCACGCGCGGGGAGAAAACGAGGAAGTAGGCGCAAATCGGCGCCAGCAGCAAACGCGCGACGCGCCGCCCGCAGCGCAAAGCGAACCACTTCATGAACCGCGTCGCGCTGCGGCTGCCCCGCTCGCTATGGGCCAGCCAGGGCGCGTTCATTTGCGCGCCGTCCTGCGCGGCGAAAGCCTGCCGACGCGGACAATGGTTCGAACCATGTCGATGAAGGGGCGGTGTTCATGATGCCGGTAGCGCACGCGCCGGAAGACGTACTCGCCGATGAACAGCACGCCCACCAGGAGATAATCGATCCCGTTCGCAAACAGCGACCAGGTTTGAGGCGTCGCCAGCACCGCCAGCGCCACGGCCGCGACCGCCATGCCCACGAAAAACGCCGTCCACACGACCGTAGAGTATCGCGTATAGCGCGCGAGATCCGGAGCAAGCTCCGTTCCGCGCACGAGACGGGCGAACCAGCTGATCATCGGCTCCTCACCCGGCCCCAAGGTCCTTCCGAACCAAAGGGCCAGGGCGAGATTGATGACCACGGGCGGGAGCTTCAGCAAAAACTCCGCATCGACGACGAGCGGCGCCGCCGCAAGCAGCGCGAAACCCGCCAGGCCCCACGGGCCCGGAAACGACAGGACCATCAGCGCCGCGATGCACAGCCACGCTGCCCACGCCAGATAAGCGAGCCCGGTGACCACTGCGGCATGGGTGAGGAGAGGGTAGGCAAGCAGGAACAGGATCCCGAGCGCGCCCCGAGGAGCCGAGCGGCGCATGGCTGCACCTCCCGTTTCAGTTACCGCTCTTCCAGACAAAGTCGAGCTTGGTGCGCCAGGCGCGTCTGCGTTTCAGCCAGGCCGCCAGGCTCTCGCGCCAGCTGATGATGGAGGTGACGTAGTAAATCGCCTTGAATACCAGGAGTGGACCCCGGATCGGCGTTTTACCGAAGATGTCGGCTGAAAGCAGCGACAGGATCGCTTGCTCCAGACGGAAAGCCGGGCGCGGCGACATGAACATCTTGCGCAGCGCCGGCGTGGTGATGCGGTAAATGAACCAGGAAAACGTTTTGAGACCGTGCTTGACGGTTTTTTCATAGCGCCGCAGGCTGCGCGCCGAGACATCGCCGTTGCGTAGCGCCTCGTCGACCACCCCGGCGCCGAGCTCGCCGCTGTTCATCGCCAGGAACACGCCGCTCGAGAACACCGGATCGATGAACGCATACGCGTCGCCGACGATCAGGTAGCCGTCGCCGGTCATGCGCGTGGCACGATATGAGAAATTTCCCGTCGCAAGAGCGGGCGCCATAAGCTTCGCGTCCTTCAAGCGCTCGGCCATGAGCGGGCACAGCGCGATCGTGTCGAGCAGGAACTGATCGACGCTGACCTTGCGGGTCTTCATGTAATACGTCCAGCACACCGCGCCTACGCTCATCGCGCCGTCGCGCAGCGGGATCATCCAATACCAGCCGTGGTCGAACCAATAGACGCTGATGTTGCCCTCGTCGCGGCCCGGACGGCGCACCGCGCCCTTGAAATGGCCGAACACGGCGGAACTGCTGTGCACCGGGTTGCGGCTCTTGATCTTGAAGCGGTTGGCGAGAAAGGTGTCGCGCCCGGAGGCGTCCACCACGAAGCGCGTCTCCCAGAGTTGCGCGTTGCCGTGCTCGTCGACGGCGTGCACCAGCGAGGTCGAGCCCCGCCGGAATTCGACCTCGGTGACCTTGACGCCCTCGCGCACATCGGTGCCTTTGGCGGAGCTGTTTCTGAGCAGCAGGTTGTCGAACTCCGAACGCCGCACCTCGTAAGCCGAGGGGTAGGACTTGTCCATGGCGTTGGCGAAATAATAGACGGCCGGCTCGTAGCCTTCGTAATTGAATTCGGCGCCGGGCTTGACGAGGCCGATTTGGTCCACCTGATCGAGCACGCCCATGCGTTCGAGCAGCGGCAGGTTGAGCGGCAGCAGCGATTCGCCGATGTGAAAGCGGGGGTGATGTTCCTTTTCGAGCAGCACCACCTTCCAGCCCTTTTGCGCGAGAAACGCCGAGATGGTCGAGCCGCCCGGGCCGCCGCCGATGACCAGCACGTCGCACCGGTATTCCGGCGAGGGAGTAGGAGCGGTAGATGGGGCGGTGGGCATAGGGTCTGACCCGAGGGAAGCGCGCGAGCCGGCATTTTACCGCGCCGGTGTGCTCGTTCAAGTCCTCCACATGCGCAGGGCGAGCGGCTACTGCTTTCTTGCGTCCCGCAGATCCGGCGCGGCTACGCCCATGGAGATGACGTATCTGAGCGCCTCATCCACGCTCATGTCCAGCTCGATCACGTCGGCCTTGCGCATCATCAGGAAGAAACCCGAGGTGGGGTTCGGCGTGGTCGGGACATACACGCTCACATAGTCCCCGTGCAGGTGAGTGGCGACGTCGCCTCCGGGCCGCCCGGTGAGGAACGCGATCGTCCAGCTGCCCTCGCGGGGATACTGGACGAGCAGCGCTTTGCTGAACGCCTGTCCGCCGGGAGCGAACAGCGTGTCGCTCACCTGCTTCACCGCGTTGTAAATGGTCTTCACGACCGGAATGCGGCCGAGCAGATTCTCCCAGAACGAAAGCAGCCGCCGGCCAAAGATGTTGGAGGCGAGCACGCCGGTGACGAACACCACGACCACGGTGAGCAGCGCGCCCAGACCCGGGATCTGGTAGCCGAACAGGATCTGCGGCTGATACTGCGGCGGCAGGAGCTGCAGAGACTGGTCCATCGTGCTCACGATCAGCTCCAGCACCCAGATCGTGATCGCGAGCGGGATCCAGATCAGGAGCCCGGTGATGAGATATTTTTTCATCGGGCGCCACCCTCCCCTCGGCGGCGTTGCAGGCTACGGACGGACGTCTGCGCCGCTGCCGACGGCTTCGGATTTCGACTCGGACTTGCTTTCGGATTTCTTGTCGGGTTTCGCTTCGGGCTTCGTGTCGGGTTTCACATCGGGCTTCGTGTCGGGCTTCGCATCGCCCTTGTCCTTGCTGCCGGCCGTCGTCGCGCTCTTGGCATCCGGTTTCGCCGCCGGTTTTGCTCCGCTGTTCCTGAAGTCGGTCGCGTACCAGCCGCTGCCCTTCAACTGGAATCCCGCCGCGCTCAGCATCTTGGAGAACGTCTGCTTGCCGCACTCCGGACAGACGGTGAGAGCCGGGTCGCTGAGCTTACGCAGGTATTCCTTCTGGAACCCGCAGGAGGAGCAACGATATTCGTAAATCGGCATGGAGCCTCGAATTATACCCTACGAAAAGTCCGACTCTCCTGTAGCAGAGTCGGGGCGCCCGGTGAAAGTTTCAAGCCAGGCCGCGGTTGCCTTTTACGCCGATCAGGCGCGGCACGTTGAGCTTGCGCGGCCTCACGATCTTCTTCTCGCGCAGGTACCGGGCGAGCAGATCCCACACCGGCTCGCCCTCGTCGTGAACGCCCTCGGCCACCGACGCCCAGCTCGCGACCTTGTAGGTCTTGCCCGGCTCGAGCGGACGCTCGCCGATGCGCATGTCCACTATGCGCGCGCCCCTCTTGGCGCCGGGGTCGCAGCTGTAGGTCATTCCGCCGATCCGCACCATGTCGCCGCCTTGCTGATAATACGGATCCGGATTGAACAGGTTGTCGCAGATGTCTTCCAGGTTCGCCCTGATCGTTTCCCCGGACATTTCGGTTGCGACCACGTGCGGATAGGTGATCGCGGTCTGGCTCATGACTTGCTCGTAGGTGATCGCTTCCCCGGGCAGGAGGGTCGTTCCCCAGCGAAATCCGGGCGAGAAGGCGATTTCGGCGCCCTTCATTTCCATGAGCGCGTCGAGGATCAATTGGTCCATGGTGCCGTTGAAATTCCCGCGGCGGTAGAGCAGCGTCTCGCTCACGGCGAGTTTCTCGGCGAGTTTCTCCAGGTAAGGAGCGCGTTTCGCGTCGATCAATCGCGCCATTTCGCGGTCGGCGGGCAGCAAGTTGGCGAAAACGGGCAGCAGCCGATAGCGGTAGTCGGCGATGCGCCCGCTTTTCACGTCGAGGTCGAGCACCGCAAGAAACTTGCCGTGCGAGCCGGCGTTGGTGACGAGCGTCCGGCCTTTCGCGTTCGCTACGACCACCGGGACCGGCACGCCGTCGTGGGTGTGGCCGCCGAGAATCGCGTCGATTCCGGTGACCCGCGAAGCGAGCTTCAGGTCGACGTCCGTGCCGTTATGGGAGAGCAGCACCACGAGCTGCGCGCCGCCGCCCGCACGGACCTCGTCCGCGATCCGCTGCAGGCGCCGCTCCTCGATGCCGAACTTCCAGTCGGGGACGAAACGGCGCGGATGAGCGATGGGCGTATACGGGAACGCCTGGCCGATCACGGCGATCGGCACGCCGCCTAGGCTCCTCACGGTGTAGGGCTTGAACACCGGGTCGCCGAAATCGGCGGTCTCGACGTTCTGCGCGAGAAATTCGATCCGCCCGGCGAAATCCTTGTCGAGCACTTCCTTCACGCGCGCCGCGCCGAGGGTGAAGTCCCAGTGCCCGGTCATGATCTCGACGCCCAGCAGCTTCTGCGCCTCTATCATGTCCTGCCCCCGCGTCCACAGCGCGGTCGCCGAACCCTGCCAGGTGTCGCCGCCGTCGAGCAGCAGGCTCGCTTTTCGCTCGGCGCGCAGCCTCTTCACGAGCGTCGCAAGATGCGCGAAGCCGCCCAGCTTTCCGTATTTCTTCGCAGCCTGCACGAAATCGAGATGAGAGAAGGCATGCGCTTCGCGGCTGTCCGGCTTGAACGCGTAGTGCCTGAGCAGGGCCTCGCCGACCAGATGCGGGGGCCGGTTCGCGCCCTCCCCGACGCCGAGATTGACGTTCGGCTCGCGGAAATGCACCGGCAGCAGCTGCGCGTGGCAATCGGTGTAGTGCAGGAGCGATACGTTGCCGAACCGCGGCAAGTCGTAGAAAGTTTCGTCCTGCGGGCGCGAAGCCAGCGGAAGACCGGCCGCCGCCGCGGCGGCGAGCGCCTGCAGGAATTCGCGACGCGACAGCGTCACTTGTTGACTGGGGAGTCCGGGTCGAGCAGCAGCGCCACGAGGTGCGTGATCTGCTCCTCGGTCAGCACCCCGTTGTGGCCGAAGCGCGGCATGTTGGAGCAGGCCGTGAACGCCTCGGAATTGTAGATCTTGCCGTAGGCGTACTTCTGGATCGCCTCGCCCAGGCCGCGCTGCTTTCCGAACTGGTAGAGGCTCGGGCCGATGGTGCCGAACGACAGCTCCTGCTTCGAGAGCTGGTGACAGTTGTAGCAGCTGCCTCCGGCCGGACGAGCCGGGTCGTCGGTGAACTGCCTGCCGACCCCGCTCTGCGCGATGCGCTCTCCCTGACGCCAGTCGCCCATCAGCTTTCCCGAGCCCGGGTAATGGATCGTTGCTTGCTGCGACCGCTCGATTTTTTCTCTCACATCCTTCGGCAGCTCCCCTGAGTATTTGCTGCACCGCGCCTGCACTTCGTCCTGGTTCAGACGGTCGAGCGTCGCCTGGCCGCGCGACTTGAACGAGGTCTTCAGCATTTCAGTCGCCGCGCGATCGGCATCCGAATCGGAGAGCCGGGTCGCGCACCCCGCGGCTGCCATGCACCAAAGCGCGAGCGTCAGGATCATTCTCGGCTTCATCTCGGCCCCTATCGCTTCAGCGCCGGGGCGTCGAAAGTACCGCCCTCGGCCCTCTTCGCGAGGAACGTGATCAGCGCGATCGATGCATCCGATGCGAACTCCAGCTCCGGGAAGCGCATTTGCCGGAAGCATTCCCACATTCGCCATTGCATGGACCGCAACTCGCCCTCGGAGACGCGGTATCCAGGCCAGGTGCCGAACGCGCGCTGCGCGTCCTTGGCGTTGTTGATCAAATCCGGCAGGGTCTGCAAGCGGATGCGCTTGCCCTCTTCGCCATGGCAGGTGACGCAGGCGAAGTCGTGCGGCCCGGCGCGGTAAAAGAAGACCTTCTCGCCGGCCTCGTACGCCAGACGCTCCTTCGGATGGGACATCGGCGCGGCGATCTTCATGCCGCGCGACTCGGACGCGATCCAGGCGACCAGGTCCGTCATCACCGACCGCTGACCCACGCCGGAAAACGGGTCCGTCGTGATCATGGGCGCGCCGGTGCCGGAAAAGGGAGTGCGCTTGGCCTCCTCGGGCGTGAAGCCTTGCAGCGCCACCATGCAGGTGACCAGGCGCGATTCGGCGTCCTGCACGCGGTCGGTGTCGGCAAAGTAGCGCGGCAACCGCACGTAGGCGCCTTTTACAACCCCGGGCCCGAGGCCGAGATCGCACCGCTCGAGCGAGGCGTTCTTCGGCCCGCGTTTCGTTTTCCACAGTTCCTCGCCGCGCGCCTCGTACAACTCGGCGGGATTGCTCTCCTGCAGGAGCTGCCGGTAGCGCTCGATTCCCTTCAGGGTGTCCTGCTGCGCCGGGGAAAAGCACGGCAAGGTCGCGGCGAGCACCCCGGCCAGGACGCGTTGAATACCCATGACTCTCTTCCTCCTGTGCCGGGACGGGAGCCGGTGTCAGCCGGCAATGACCGCCTCGTCGGTTCTCTTCTCGCCTTTGTTGTCGAGCCAGGTGATCGTCACTTTCTCGCCGGGCTTGCCGCCTTTGAAGCGAAAATGCAAGAAGGGATTGCGCGAAACCGAGGTTCCCCACTGCGCAGACAGCACGGTCTTGCCGCCGTGCGTTACGGTCACGTTCCGGATGAAATGCGCCGGAATGGGATTGCCGCTCGCGTCTTTGCGCAGGCCGGTTTCCATCTCGTGGGCCATCAGCACCTTCACCTCGACCTTGTCGCCCGTCATGTTGGCGCGGATGCGCATCGGGTCGGCCATGTCAACCCCCGCACCCGCCGATAGTGACTTTGATTTCCTTCACCGCGTGGAAATACTTGCCGTCCGCGATCACCAGCGCGTAGATATTCGAGGTCTCCGCCATCTTGACGCGGGTGCTGACGAAGGGGTCGGTGCCGGCGGGGATCTCGAATTCCGCGGACAAGGTGCTCGGGTTCTTTTCGACAAGGATCGCGATGGCCTGTGTCTTCGGCAGCTTGCTCTCCACCGCGATCGGCACGACCGCGCCGTTTTCCGCGATGTCCGGGGCGATGATCTCTACAGCGCTGCTCGGGGTCGATCCGCCGCCGCCCAGCGCCTTTACCGTCTCTGCGACGCTCTTCGTCTCGAACGCCGCCTTGTTCCATTCCTGCGCGAGCGCCTCGCCGGTCCTGATGATCCCCGCTGCGGCCGCCAGCGCGAGCAGGCCGCCGCCGGTCTTCAACACTTCGCGCCGCTTGACGTCCACGAGCTTTCCTTCGGATGCCCCGGTATCGGGAAATCGGGATTTTACCGTGGCTGCCAAGCGATTGCGACGGAACACGGCCTTTATTTTCCCGCCGCGTCCTGTGTTAGGGTGACGTATCTTTCGCGCGAGCTTTAGTCTTGGGACGGGACGGACGGCCATGCTTTTGCAGGGATCCGCGGCGCCAGTGATCCGGACGGGGCTTCAGGCCGCTTATGCATGCCTTGTCGTTTATTCGGGGCTGCTGGTCTTCGGCTTGATGTGCTTGATCTGGTCCGCAACGGCGGGCCTGCTCTCTCACCTGCTGTCGCGGGAGCGCGGTAGAGTGCTCGGGCGCTGGGTCACCAGCTGGGGATTTCGCTGCTATCTCCAGGTCCTCGCGCTGACCGGCGTTTTCCGCTTCGATCTGCGCGCGCTGGACTCCTTGCGCGATTGCGGGCCCCTGATCATCGCACCCAATCACCCCAGCCTACTGGATGCGGTGATGGTCCTCTCGCGCCTGCCCAATGTGGCCTGCGTGATGAAGGCCGACTTGATCAACAATCGGATTTACGGAGCGTCGGCGCGCCTCGCCGGCTATATACGCAACGACGAGTTTATCGGGGGAGTGACGCAGGCGGTGGCGGACCTCGCGGCCGGCGGTCAACTCCTGCTCTTCCCGGAAGGAACCCGTACGACGCGCCGGCCGGTGAATCCTCTGAAGGGCGGAGCGCCCCTCGTGTCGAAGCGCTCGGGCGTTCCCATCCAGACGGTATTGATCGAAACCCCCTCGCTTTTTCTGTCCAAGGGCTGGGCGCTCCATCGCATTCCTCCGGTGCCGGTCTCCTACCGCATCCGGCTGGGAAGGCGATTCATGCCCAAGGACAATTTGAGGGAGACGATTGCGGAAATGGAGACCTATCTTGCATCCGAGCTCGAATCCCGCAGCGGCATCGACGACGCCGGCGAAACCTTGGCGCAGCCGCAGAACGCCCGGCTCGACGAACGCTGAGGACCGGATGAAGGAGGCTTCCCGAAGTCATCTTGTCCTGATTCCAAGCTACAACCCCGGCGAGCGAGTCTATGAGACCGTCGAGGCGGCACGGCGCGTCTGGAACCCGGTGTGGATCGTGGTGGACGCCAGCACCGACGGTACGGCAGAAGGATTGCACAAGAGGGCCAAGACCGATGCGGGCCTCAAGGTGATCGTCTTACCGAGGAACGGCGGCAAGGGCGCGGCCGTACTGCACGGCATCGAGCTTGCCCAGGCCGCGGGGTTCACGCATGTTCTGACGATGGATTCGGACGGGCAGCACCCGCCTGAGCTGATCGGCGAGTTTATGGCGGCTTCCATGGCCCAGCCTTCGTGCATGGTCCTGGGTGTTCCGGTGTTCGACGCAAGCGCGCCGAATCTGCGCGTGAAGGGGCGTCGCGTCTCCAACTGGTGGGCCAACCTGGAAACGCTCTGGACGGGAATCGGCGATTCCCTGTTCGGCTTCAGGGTGTATCCGATCGCGCCCCTGCGCGAGGTGATGCGCAAACAGCTTTGGATGCGGCGCTTCGATTTCGACCCGGAAGCGGTGGTGCGGATGTGCTGGCTGGGGGTGCGTGCGCTCAACAAACCCGCGCCGGTGCGCTACTTCCACCCCGACGAGGGCGGCGTCTCGCATTTCAACTACTGGCGCGACAACGCGCTCTTGACCTGGATGCACGTACGCCTGTTCATCGGCTTTGTGCTGCGGCTCCCGGTGCTCGCGATACGTCGGACGAAAACCTCGTAAGACCGGCGCGGAACCGCCGGGGCGCGGAATCAATGAACCGCGCGGAACGCGAGCACCGTGTTGCTGCCCCCGAACGCGAAGGAGTTGGACAGCGCCGCCCGCAAGCTGCCGTGCAAAGACTCGCCCGTGATGTGGCCTACCCCGGTGCACTCGCGGTCCACGTCGTCGAGATACGCGGTCGGCGGCGCCTCCTTTGAAGCCAGAGACAGCACGGTGATGATGGCCTCGATCACTCCGGTTGCGCCCAGCATGTGCCCGTGCATGGATTTCGTTGCGCTGACGGCGATGGCCTCGGAACGCGATCCGAAAACCCCGCGAATGGCCGCGATTTCGATCGGGTCGCCTTCGCGTGTCGCGGTGCCGTGCGCGTTGATGTAGTCGATCTCGTCGACAGTCAGACCGCCGTCCTGAATGGCCATGCGCATGGCGCGCATCTGTCCATCCACATTGGGTCGCACCAGGTGATCGTGATCGGAAGTGCTGCCGCACCCCGCGAATTCGGCGTAGATCTTCGCTCCGCGCCGGACTGCATGGTCCCAGTCCTCGAGGATCATCGCGCCCGCGCCTTCGCCGAGCACCAGACCCTGCCGATCGGAACTGAACGGGCGGCAAGCGCGCGCGGCGGATGCCTCGTCGCCCAGCGCAAGAATGCGCATCGCTTCCCATGCGCGCACCACGCCGTAGGAGAGCGGAGCTTCGGACCCGCCCACGACCATCAGCGTCGCCTCGCCCGAGCGGATCTTGGGCAGGGCTTCTCCGATCGCGACGGCCGATGAAGCGCAGGCGACCGTATAGGTCGCGCTGGAAGCCCCCAGGCCGAGCTGAATCGAAATGTGCGAGGCGGCTGCGTTGCTCATTCCGAGCACGACCGAAAGCGGGGGCACGCGGTCGCGGCCGTTGCGCAACAGCTCCAGATAGCCGCTCTCGAAGGTGAGCGTTCCGCCCAGCGCGGTCCCCCAGGAGACGCCCCAGTCGTTGCGCGGCGCGTCCTTCGTCCGGGGAAGCCCGGCATCGCTCCACGCCGAAAGGGCCGCGGTGGTCCCGAGCTGGCTGTAGCGGTCCATGGTGTAGGAAAGGGATCGCCCGAGCACAGCGTCGGGGTCGAAATTCGCGCAACGAACCGCCGGGACGGCGAGCGGCCTGGTCACCTTGTCCTCGCGAGTGTAGAGGCGGATCGCCGATTCGCCGCTCAGCATCCGGCCGAAGAAGTCCGCAAGGTCCCCGCCGAAAGGGTTGACGAGCCCGAGGCCCGTGACGGCAACGCGTCGCGCGTCTGCCACTCAGGCGCCTTTGCCGGGTTTGAGCCCGTCCACGATCTTCAGCAGGTCGCCGACGGTCTTGGGCGGCGGAATGTCCTGTGGTATCGAGATGCCGAGGCTGTCCTCGAAATCGAACAGCAGCTCGAGCAGCAAAAGCGAATCGATCTTGAGGTCCTCCAGAGGCGTCTCGGGCGTCACCTGAGCGGGATCGAAGCTCTTGTCGTACTTGACCAGAAACTTGCTGAGCAGAGCGAGGGTCTCTTGTTTCATGATCTCAAATGAAGGGTGCCGATTATCGGCAGACACGACCGGGTCACAATTTGGTAATTGTCGCATGTTTGACGAGGCGACCGCACGTCCTGTGCTAGGGTGGCGCATGAGCTCGCCGACTCCCGCCCGCACCGAATCCGAACTGCTCGGCGCCAACCGGGATTTCTACGAAGCGCTGTGGGCGGACGCGCGCCTGATCGAACCCGAACGCTTCAACACCTGGCCCCTCGTTCGCTCGCTGCTGGCACCCGAGCAACGCCGGTTGGAGGTGGCGCCGGGATTGCGCCCGCGCCTGCCGATCGAAGGTACGCAGTTCGTCGATATCAGCCCGTCCGCATTGGCGAGGCTGCGCGCGCGGGGCGGCTCCGGGACGCTAGGCTCCATCACGGCGCTGCCCTGCCGCAACGGGGTTTTCGACCTGATTTGCGCCTTCGACGTGATCGAGCACGTCGACGACGACGAGCGCGCCCTCGCGGAGCTCGCGCGCGTGGCGGCGCCCGGGGCGGCGCTGATCACCTCGGTGCCGCTGCATCCGGCGCTGTGGACCGCCTTCGACGATTTCGTCGGCCACCGCCGCCGCTACGAGCCGGCAAAATTGATACCCCAGCTCGCACGTCACGGCTTCGCGGTTGCCCGCAGCGCCATATTTGGGATGCAACCGAAATCCTCGCGCCTGGTCGACCTCGGAATGTGGTGCTTGATCCACCGCCGCGCGCAGGCGATGTGGTGGTACAACCGCGTGATGATGCCCCTCGGCGTGTGCTTTCAAAAGCCCCTGGCCCTGGCAGAGGGCCTGATCGACACCGCCGGGGTCGGGGAAATCCTGCTCGTGTGCCGCCACCGAAGCGCTTAGAACGGGATATCGTCGTCCATGTCGTCGAACTTGCCCGCGGGTTTTTTCGAGGACTTGTCCTCGCCCGCGGCGACGGGCTCTCTCGCTTCGCGGCTGCCCGCGTCTCCCGCGCCCTGCCGGCTGCCGAGCATCTGCATGCGGTCGGCGACGATTTCGGTGGTCGTGCGCTCCTTGCCCTCCTTGTCCTGCCACTTGCGGGTGCGCAGAGAGCCTTCGACGTAGACCTGCGAGCCCTTCTTCAGGTATTCGCCGGCGATCTCGGCGAGGCGGCTGAAGAACACCACGCGGTGCCACTCGGTGCGTTCCTGCTTTTCTCCGCTCGTCTTGTCCTTCCACGTGTCCGTGGTGGCGATCGAAATGTTGGTGATCGCTCCGCCTTCCGGGTTGTAACGCGTCTCGGGATCGCGCCCGAGGTTGCCTACGAGAATCACTTTGTTTACCGAAGCCATTAGCTTTCCCTCTCGATCAGTTTTCTCGCCGTGTCCGCGTCGAACGAATCAGGATACACCGTTATCCGGACGACGCCTTGTTGGCGCGCGATTACGGCGTCGCGCACCCCGCGCAAGCGCAGAAGATCCCCGCGCAGCGCGACCGGATCGACCCCTGCGCCTACCGAGAAGACCCGCTCCGCGGATTCACCCGGAATGCGCATTCGCCATGCCGTTCCCAGCCATAACGCAACAATCGCGATTCCGAATACAAACAAGCTGCGGGCTTCAGGCCTTCGAAGAAAGCGTGTCGAGCTCGCCGGCGGCGCGGGCCTGCTTTCCATAGACCCGTTCGAACAGGGGGGACGCCATCAGCGTGGTGACGATGGCCATCAAGACCATGATCGAGAAGAGCGCCGGTTCGATGATCCCTTTCTGCAGGCCGATGTTGAGAATGATCAGCTCCATCACGCCCCGCGCGTTCATCAGCGCGCCCACCGCCATCGCGGTCCGGTTGTTTTCGCCTGAGAGCCGCGCGGCGGCCCAGCAGGCCACGGCTTTCGCCACGATCGAGGCGATGAGCACCACCGCGGCGATCAGGAGAAGCCCGGGGCTCGCGACCATGTCAAGTCGCGTATTGAGTCCGGAGAAGGTGAAGAACATCGGCAGCAGGAATACCACGGCGAGCGGTTCGAGCTGCCGCTTGAGCTCTTGGGCGAGAAAACCGCGCGGCATCGCCGCACCGAGCACGAAGCCGCCGAAAACGGCGTGAATGCCGGCGGCATCCATCGCCCATGCGGCGAGCATGAGCAGCATGAGGACCACGCCGAGCAGGCCCGGGCCTATTCTCCTTTCGCCTTCGGCCAGCCGGCCGAGCGGCGCGAGAAGCTTGCGCCCGGCAAGCACCATGAGCAGCGCATAGCCGATTCCGCCCGCAAAGGCCTTCACCGCCACCGCCGTCCCGCCGCCGAAGCTCGCGAGCACTACGGCAAACACGCACCAGGCCGCCGCATCGTTGATCGCGCCGGCAGCGAGCACGAGCGTGCCGAGCGCGGTGCCGGTGAGGCCGCGGTCGTGGATGATGCGTGCGAGCACCGGGAAAGCGGTGATGGCGATGGCCGCGCCGAGGAAGAGAATCGCTTCGAACGTGCGCGTCCTCTCGGAAAAAAGCCCCGGCTCCTTCACCAGCCAGAGCGCGAGCGCCGTGCCGATGACGAAGGGCACGAGCATTCCCGCGAGGGACACGGAAACGGCGCTGCGCATGCGGCTGCGGAGGAGCTCGGTGTTGAACTCGACGCCCACCAGGAACATGTAGAGCCCGATGCCGAGCTGCGCGAAGACGTGGAGCGTCTTCATCGATTCCGGCGGGAACAGGGACTGCTGTGCCTCAGGCCAGAACAGGCCAAACAAGGAGGGCCCTATAAGCACGCCCGCGATCATCTCGCCGATGACCTGCGGCTGGCCGCAGCGCCGCGCCACCCAACCGACCGCGCTACAGGCCGCCAGGATGAAGAACATCTGCAGGAAGAAAGCGACGGAAAGCTCGGCTGAAGTCATGGGGGTAGCGTAGGTACCGCGGAATTTCGTATAGTAGCGGGTTTGGCCCTGCTCTTCGACCGGTTTTGATGGACCAGATTCGCATCCGCGGCGCACGCACGCACAATCTCAAGAACCTGAACGTCGATTTGCCGAGAAACCGGCTGATCGTGATCACCGGGCTGTCGGGCTCCGGAAAATCCTCGCTCGCATTCGACACCCTTTACGCGGAAGGGCAGCGCCGCTACGTCGAGTCGCTCTCGGCTTACGCGCGCCAGTTCCTGCAGCTGATGGAGAAGCCCGACGTGGACCTGATCGAGGGCCTCTCGCCCGCGATCTCGATCGAGCAGAAGGCCGCGAGCCACAACCCGCGCTCCACCGTCGGCACCATCACCGAGATCCACGACTACCTGCGCCTGCTCTACGCGCGCGTGGGCACGCCCTACTGCCCCGAGCACAAGCTCGCGCTGGAAGCGCAGTCGGTGTCGCAGATGGTGGATCACGCGCTCGCCCTGCCCGCGGATACGAGGATCATGGTGCTCGCGCCCATCGTCGCGAGCCGCAAGGGCGAGCAGCACGAGCTGGTGATGGAGCTGCGCGCACAAGGGTTCGCGCGGCTGCGCGTGGACGGCAAGGTTCACGAAATCGACTCCGTTCCCAGGCTCTCGAAGAACATCAAGCACTCGGTGGACGTGGTCGTCGACCGCCTGAAAGTGCGCCCCGACGCGAAGCAGCGCCTGGCGGAATCGTTCGAAACGGCGCTCAAGCACGCCGACGGCCGCGCCGTGGTGCTCGAGCTCGATTCGGGCCGCGAGCACCTGTTTTCGGCGCGCTACGCCTGCCCGGTCTGCGACTACTCCCTGCCCGAGCTCGAGCCGCGCCTGTTCTCGTTCAACAACCCCATGGGTGCCTGTCCGCAGTGCGACGGCCTGGGCACGATCAGCTTCTTCGATCCCAGGCGCGTGGTCGCGCACCCGGGCTTGAGCCTCGCGAGTGGCGCGATCAAGGGCTGGGACCGGCGCAACCAGTTCTATTTCCAGATGCTCGCGAGCCTCGCCGCGCATTTCGGGTTCGACGTCGAGGCGCCGTTCGAAAAACTCCCCGAATCCGTCCAGACGCTCGTGCTCCACGGCACGCAGGAAAAGATCGCGTTCTCCTACTTGAGCGAGCGCGGCCGCACGGTGGTGAAGGAGCACGCCTTCGAGGGCATCCTGCCCAGCCTCGAGCGCCGCTACAAGGAAACGGACTCGCTGGTGGTGCGCGAGGAGCTCGCGAAATACCTGAACGCCAAGCCCTGCCCCGCCTGCGAGGGGACGAGGCTCCGCCTGGAAGCGCGGCACGTCAGGATCGACGAGCGCGCGATTTACGAGGTGAGCGGGCTCCCCTTGAAACAGTCGCTCGAATTTTTCCGCCGGCTCAAACTCGAAGGCAGCAAGCAGGCGATCGCCGAAAAGATCGTCAACGAGATCGTTGCGCGGCTTTCTTTCCTCAACAACGTCGGCCTCGACTATCTGTCGCTCGACCGCGCCGCGGACACGCTCTCGGGCGGGGAGGCGCAGAGAATCCGCCTCGCCAGCCAGATCGGCTCGGGACTCACCGGCGTCATGTACGTGCTCGACGAGCCGTCGATCGGATTGCACCAGCGCGACAACGCACGCCTCCTCGACACGCTCAAGCACTTGCGCGATCTCGGCAACACCGTCATCGTGGTCGAGCACGACGAGGAGGCGATCAACTCGGCCGATCACGTGCTCGACATGGGGCCGGGAGCGGGCGAGCAGGGCGGCGAGGTCGTCGCGGAGGGCACGCCCGAGCAGATCCGCAAGAACCCCGCCTCCCTCACCGGCCAATATCTCTCGGGCGCGCTAGCGATCGCCCTGCCCCGGAGCCGCCGCCGCTTCGACAAGACCCGGACCTTCAGGCTGCGCGGGGCGCGCGGGAACAACCTCAAGAATATCGATCTCGCGCTGCCGGTGGGCCTGTTCGTGTGCGTGACCGGGGTCTCCGGCTCGGGCAAATCGACTCTTATCAACGACACGCTCTATCACGCCGTCGCGCGCGAGCTCTACGGCTCAGTGCACGAGCCCGCCGCGCACGATTCGATCAAGGGGCTGGAATTCTTCGACAAGGCGGTGAGCGTCGACCAGAGCCCGATCGGCCGCACCCCGCGCTCCAACCCCGCGACCTACACGGCGCTCTTCACGCCGATCCGCGAGCTTTTCGCGGGAGTCCCCATGGCGCGCGAGCGCGGCTACGGTCCGGGGCGCTTTTCCTTCAACGTCAAGGGCGGGCGCTGCGAGGCCTGCCAGGGCGACGGCGTCATCAAGGTCGAAATGCATTTCCTGCCGGACATCTACGTGCCCTGCGACGTGTGCCACGGCAAGCGCTACAACCGCGAGACGCTGGAAGTGCAGTTCAAGGGAAAGAACGTCCACGACGTCCTGCAGATGACGGTGCAGGCCGCCCACGAGTTCTTCAATACGGTCCCCGCGGTGGAGAGGAAGCTCCAGACCCTGCTCGAAGTGGGCCTCGGCTATATCCAGCTCGGGCAGCCGGCGACGACCCTTTCCGGCGGCGAGGCGCAACGGGTTAAGCTTTCGCTCGAGCTCTCCAAGCGCGACACCGGACGCACGCTCTACATCCTGGACGAGCCGACCACGGGCCTGCACTTCAAGGACATCGACCTGCTGCTGTCGGTGCTGCATCGCCTGCGCGACGCCGGCAACACCGTGGTCGTCATCGAGCACAACCTCGACGTGATCAAGACCGCTGACTGGATAATCGATCTCGGCCCCGAGGGCGGCGAAGGCGGCGGGCGCATCCTCGCAGAGGGGACGCCCGAAGACGTGGCCGCGATCGACGCGAGCTTCACTGGCCGTTACCTGCGCAACGTGCTGGGGAAAAAGGTGAAGCGCGCGGCGTAGCCTAGGACTTTGCCCTCTTCGCCCCAGACGGCTCGGGCGGCACCCGGCGCCCCGGCCGCGTCAGGATTTCCGGCCGCAGGATCTCGTCGAGCTCGTCCTTCGAAAGCAGTTTTTTCTCCAAAACCAGATCGTATACGGCCCTGCCGGTGGCGAGCGCTTCCCGCGCGACCTCGCTCGCCGCGGAGTAACCGATATAGGGATTGAGCGCGGTCACCAGACCGATCGACTCCTGGACCGTCCGCGCCATGC
>WNGC01001399.1_pt1 | contig 18496 bp, 18 predicted proteins | sample 5400051 | NCBI WGS metagenome assembly WNGC01 (sample SAMN13153368, study PRJNA577476) | soil metagenome | isolation source: 20 cm soil or saprolite under grassland replicate 2 | place: USA:California | collected 2016-06-15
AGCACCTTGCGGTCTTCCTCGGCATGCGCCTCGGCGTCCTTCACCATGCGCTGGATCTCGGCCTCGGTGAGGCCCGAGCTTGCCTGGATCTTGATCCTGTTCTCCTTGCCGGTCGCCTTGTCCTTGGCCGTGACGTGAAGAATGCCGTTCGCGTCGATGTCGAACGTGACCTCGATTTGCGGCAGGCCCCGCGGCGCAGGCGGGATGTCGGTCAGGTTGAACTGGCCGAGCGACTTGTTGCCACCCGCCATATCGCGCTCGCCCTGCAGGACGTGGATCGTCACCGCGTTCTGGTTGTCCTCCGCGGTCGAGAACACCTGCGTCGCCTTGGTCGGGATGGTGGTGTTCTTGTTAATGAGCTTGGTCATCACGCCGCCGAGCGTCTCGATGCCGAGCGAAAGCGGCGTCACATCGAGCAGCAGCACGTCTTTGACGTCGCCTTTGAGCACGCCCGCCTGGATCGCGGCGCCGACGGCGACCGCCTCGTCCGGGTTGACGTCCTTCCTCGGCTCCTTGCCGAAGAACTCGCGTACTTTGTCAATCACTTTGGGCATGCGCGTCTGGCCGCCGACCAGGATCACGTCGTTGATCTCGTCGAGCTTGACGCCCGCGTCCTTGACCGCGATGCGGCAGGGCTCGATGGTCTTCCCGATGAGGTCATCGACCAGCGACTCGAACTTGGCGCGGGTGATCTTCATCGTCAGGTGCTTCGGCCCGCTCTGGTCCGCCGTGATGTAGGGCAGGTTGAACTCGGTCTGCTGCGAGGACGAAAGCTCGATCTTCGCCTTCTCGGCGGCTTCCTTCAGCCGCTGCAGCGCGAGCACGTCCTTCGACAGGTCGACGCCCTGGTCCTTCTTGAACTCGCTCACCACGTAGTCGATGAGGCGCTGGTCGAAGTCCTCGCCGCCGAGGAAGGTGTCGCCGTTGGTGGAGAGCACCTCGAACTGCTTCTCGCCCTCGACGTCCGCGATCTCGATGATCGAGATGTCGAACGTGCCGCCGCCCAGGTCGTAGACGGCGATCTTCATGTCCTTTCTGCCGGCCTTGTCGAGGCCGAAGGCGAGCGCGGCCGCGGTCGGCTCGTTGATGATGCGCTTGACGTCGAGCCCCGCGATGCGGCCCGCGTCCTTGGTCGCCTGGCGCTGCGAGTCGTTGAAGTACGCCGGGACGGTGATCACCGCCTCGGTGACTTCCTCGCCGAGATAGTCCTCGGCGGTCTTCTTCATCTTGCGCAGGATCTCCGCCGACACCTGCTGCGGCGCGATCTTCCTGCCGCGCACTTCGACCCACGCGTCGCCATTGTCGGCGCGCACGATCTTGTAGGGCGAGAGCTTCATTGCCTTCTGCGATTCCGGGTCATCGTATTTCCGGCCGATGAGGCGCTTGACCGCGTAGACGGTGTTCTTTGCGTTGGTCACCGCCTGCCGCTTGGCAGGCGCGCCGACCAGGATCTCGCCGTCCTCGGTGTAGGCGACAATCGAAGGCGTGGTGCGCGCGCCCTCCGAGTTCTCGATCACCTTGGGCTTGCCGCCCTCCATGATCGCGACGCACGAATTGGTGGTGCCGAGGTCGATGCCGATGATTTTTGCCATGGGGATGCCCTTAATCTAAATCCATGTCGGATATGGGGTTTCGGTCGCCGTTTTCAAGCTGCTTGGCAACCGTGACGAGCGCCGGACGCAGCACGCGATCATGCAACGTGTAGCCTTTCTGCATGAGCGAAACTACGGTATTCGGTTCGCAGTCGCTCGCTTCTACCGCCGCCATCGCATGGTGCCGATGGGGGTCGAAGCGCTCGCCCTTCGCCGGACTGATCTCCCGGACGTTGGCGCGCTCGAGCGCCGCCCCGAGCTGCTTCAGGGTCAGCTCGACCCCGTTGCGCAGCGCCTCGCGGCTGGTGTTTTCGCTGCCGAGCGCGGCCTGCAGGCTGTCGGCGACCGGCAGGAGCTGCTCGGCAAAGCGCTCCAGCGCGTACTTCTGCGCTGCCAATGCCTCTGTCTGCGCGCGCTTGCGGGCGTTTTCCGCGTCCGCCACCGCGCGCAGCATGGCGTCGCGCTGCTGCTCCAGCTTGGCCTGTGCCTCGGCCAGCAGTTCCGCGAGCGGCTTGTCTTCGCTTTGGGGCGGGTCGGTCTGCGCGTTTTGCTCTTGCATGCCCTTCGAATTGGGGATGGGCCGCGAGGCTTTCAAGGCGGGCTTGGCGATCCCTGTGAAACTATTAAGTTACTGAATTCATGAAAAAACCAGTCAAGTACCTGTGGCTCGCGCTGGGCGGGATCGCGGCCCTCCTGGCGGCGGGGATCCTGGTCTTCGCGCTCACTTTCGACCCCAATCGCTACAAGGACGACATCCAGCGCATGGCGATGGAGCGGACCGGGCGGACGCTGCGGCTGCAGGGCGAGCTCAAGCTCGTCTTCTTCCCGAGCCTGGGCGCGGGCGTCGGCGGGGTGACGCTGTCTGAGCGGGGCAGCCAGCGCGAGTTCATTTCGCTCCAATCGGCGCGTGCGTCGGTGAAACTGATGCCGCTGCTGCGCGGGCAAGTGATCGTCGACACGGTGCGCCTCTCGGGGTTCCGGGCGCAGCTAGTCAAGAACAAGGACGGGAGCTACAACTTCAGCGACCTGCTGGAAGGCAAGGCCGAGAAGCCCGGGTCCAAGAGGAAAGAACAATCGGCGCCGGTGAGCTTTGACATCGCCGGCGTCGACATCGACCGCGCGGCGGTTGCTTACCGCGACACTGGCACCGGGCAGGAGATCTCCTTGAGCGACCTGCAGCTCCACACCGGCCGCATCGCGGGGAACGCTCAAGGCAAGATCGAGTTCGCCGACCTCGACTTCACCGCCAGGCTCGACGAATCGAGCATCAAGGGCAAGCTCGCGATGGCGCGCACGGCGCAGCCTTCCTACCGCTTCGACCTCGACATCGATCGGATCAATCTGGACCACTATCTCGCCGCTGGGGAGAACAAGCCGGATGCTGCGGTAGATCTCTCAGGGCTAAAAGGCCTCAATGCGCAGGGACAGCTACAGATCGGGGCGCTGCAAGTGCAAGGTCTCAAGCTCTCGAGGCTGAAGGCCCAGCTCAAGGCCGCCGGCGGCCGTGCCGAAATCAGCCCGCACTCGGCCAGCCTGTACGGGGGCGAGCTGAGCGGCGCCCTGTCCCTCGACGGCAACGCAAACCGCATCGCGCTGAAGGAGACTCTGTCGAACGTGTCGATCGGCCCGCTGCTCAGGGACGTCGCGCACCAGGATCGCCTGGAAGGAAAGGGCAATGTGGCGCTCGAGCTCGCCGCGGCCGGAGCGACGGCGGGCGCGATGAAGCGATCGCTTTCCGGCGCCGCGAAAGTGCGCCTGCGCGACGGCGCGATCAAGGGCATCGACATTGCCGGACTGCTGCGCAAAGCGCGCGCCGCGGCCGGCAAGCAGTCGGGGCAGGCGGCTGACAGCAGGGAAAGGACCGACTTCTCGGAGCTTTCCGCGAGCTTCTCGATCAAGAACGGCGTCGCGCACAACGAGGACCTCGACGTCAAGTCGCCGCTGCTGCGCATCGGCGGCAGCGGTGACATCGACATCGGCAGATCGGCCATCAACTACGTGGTCAAGGCTTCCGTCGTCGGCACCACCACCACCGTGCCGGTGAAGCTGGCCGGCCCCCTTGACGCGATGAAGTACGAAGTCGACTACCGCGCGGTGGCCGGCGACCTGGTGAAGAGCAAAGTCGGCGACAAGGTCAGGGACCGGCTGAAGGGCCTGCTCGGGCGCTAGCCGAGCGCAAGCCGCTCGAGCGCCGCGATCCACTCCGGCGATTCGTTCAGGCAGGGAACGAGGTGAAACTCGCGGCCGCCGGCCGCGAGAAAGGCCTGGCGCGCCGCGATGCCGATTTCCTCCAGCGTCTCAAGGCAGTCGGAAACGAATCCGGGGCAGACGACGTCTACCCGTTTCGTTCCGGCCTTGGCCATGGCGACCAGCGTCGGCTGCGTATAGGGTTGCAGCCACTCGGCGAAGCCGAAGCGCGACTGGAAAGTTACGACGAACGCTTCCCGCGAAAGGCCGAGGCTTCGCGCGAGCAATTCAGCGGTGGCGAGGCAATGTCTCTGGTACGGATCGCCCCGATCCACCGCACGCTGCGGCAGGCCGTGGAAGCTCATCACCAACCTCTCGCCGCGCCCATGCTCGGCCCAGTGTCTGTCGACGTTCGCGGCGAGCGCGTGGATATAAGCTGGATGGTCGTGGAACTCCCTCACCACGCGAACGCTCGGCGGCAGCAAGTCGAGCACGCTGCTGGTGGTGCTGGCCGAGTACTGGGGATACAGGGGCAAGACGACCGGATTCGAAAGCTTCGCAAGGGCGGATGCGATCGTCGGCCCGCCGTAGCGCATGGCGTACTCGACCTTCGAGCCGGTTTCTTGCGCGAGCAGGTTTGCTTGGCGGGCGGTGTGCACCGCCAGAGGAGAGCCTTCGGCGGTCCAGATCAGGCGGTACTTTTCGGCGGATTTCGCCGGCCGGGTGCGCAGGACGATGCCGTGAAGGATCGGCAGCCAAAGGAGTCTCGGCAGCTCCACCACCCGCGGGTCGGAAAGGAACTCAGCAAGATAAGCACGCACCGCCTCCGCGGTAGGGGCGGTGGGAGTGCCGAGGTTGACGAGCAGAACGGCGCTGCGGCTGGACTGCACAAGCGGCGCACTCTACCGCACAGGATCAAAAGCGTGGTGAAATAACGGGATGGGCAAGGTAGAGGGCATTTATTACACACCATGAAAGGAGCCAGCCATGAAAGGCAGAAACGTGTTTGCCGCGGCTATGCTTAGCGGGGCGCTGTTCGCCGTCCCCGCGTTCGCCCAGGGCCCGCAGGGTGGATTTTCCGCCTTGGAGGGCGTCGACGCCCAGGCGCTGTCCGTCGAGGAGATGGAGGCGATCTCCGGCGAGCTCAACGCTTACGATATCGCGGCCGCTCTGCTCGGGCTGGCTGCGACGCTGAACGGGGACTTGGCGGCCAAGGTCACCGCGCTGGCGAATTACTTTCTAGCCAACGCAGTGCAGATCAACGCCCTTTTTGCGAAGTTCAACATCCTCACGCCATGCACGAGCTCGCTCTGCCCCTAGTCTTGTCCGCGTAGAATAGGGTACTCCAAAGCGAACGCCGCACGGACCTGGACCGCCTGCGTTGCGCTGGGCGGAATGCTGGCGTGCGTGCCGCGCGTCGGGACGGCCGCCGACGCGCGCGTCGTGGTGAGGTCCGGGACCGCATGGCTCGAAACCGGCGTCACCTCTCTTCGCGCGCTGCGTGACGCGGGTGTCGTAAAGCAGCGCTACGACTATTCATGCGGCGCGGCGTCGCTCGCGACGCTTCTCACTTACGGCTTGAACGATCGCGTCGATGAAGACGGGTTGCTGCGAGCGCTGCTCGAGTCGTTGAAGTCCGACGAGCTCACCGAGCTGCAACGCAAAGGCCTCTCGCTGCGCGATCTGCAGCGACTCGCGCAGACGCGGGGTCACAAGGCACAGGGCTTCCGCTTGCACCACGACCAGCTCGCAAAACTCTCGCGCCCGGTGATCGTATTCGTCAAGCCCGGCGGCTACGCGCATTTCGCGGTCTTGAAGGGGGTCCAAGGCGATCGGGTGTACGTTGCCGACCCCTCGCTTGGCAATGTCCGCATGCCGTTCTATCGCTTCGTCGACATGTGGGCCGACGAGTCCGGCCGCGGCGTGATATTCGCTGTGGAGCGCGCCACGGGGCAATGGCCGGAGCGCTATCCCTTGCAACTTGCCGGCATGGCTGAGCCGCCGCCGGAGGTGCTGAGCGCGGAACGCCTGATGTCGATCGGCACGCCCTTACCATCCCTCGCCCCCACCAGGTGAGCATGCAGCGGTGGGCGCTCGGGTTGTCGTTTGCACTGGCGGCCGCGGCGCCCGGCTTTGCGGCCGAGCCCGAGGTCATGGACCTCGAGGAGGCGGCGGCATTCTTGCGCGCCACGCCTGAGACTGTGAAGGCGCTCGCCGAATCGCAGCGCATTCCCGCGCGCCGAGTCGGCGAGGCGTGGCGGTTCTCCAGGCCCGCGCTGCTGGAGTGGCTGAAGGGGGAAGAGCTCTCTTCGATCCGCGGGCGCCAGGCACCGCCCGCCAGCCCGCCGGCAACCGTAGGGGAACCGCGTAGCGGCCTGACCGCGGAGGAAATCGCACTGCGCGACCAGGGGGTGCTGCTCAAGCGGGGGCGCACCACGCTCGATCTCGGCTTGTCGTATTCGCACAGCGAGCGGACGCTGCTCCCGGTGGTGAGAGCCGAGCAGCGCACCATCGGCGCCACGGCGGCGCTGCGCTACGGAGTGCTGGACGACGTGCAGGCTATGGTGCGCTCGCCGTACGTATGGCGCCGTACGTCGACCTTCACCGACGCAACCATCGCAGGCACGACGGCGCCAACGGTCACGCGTGACAGCTTCCTAGGTGACGCCTCGGCTTCGCTGCTGACCGTGGCCTCGCGCGAGCGCGCCGGGCGCCCCAACGTCATCGCCAGCATCGACGCGGTCCTGCCCACCGGCGCCGGCGACAAGGGGATCGGCGGCGGCATCGTGCTTTCGAAGAGCTACGACCCGGCGGTCCTCTTCGCTGGCGTCAGCTATCTGCACGGCATGAACCTCGATCCGGCCGATTCGCGCCGCTCGCTCGCGAAGCACAATTTCGGCTTGAACCTCGGCTATACCTACGCGCTCAACGATTCGCTTGCGCTGAGCACGCTTGTCGTCGGCACTTACCGCAACGCGCGCTCGCCCGACGGGGTCTCGATTCCGCCGCCGCGCGAGCGCTACCAGCTTCAGCTCGGCACGACGTGGATGCTGGCGCGTGGCCTGTTCGTGGAGCCGCAGCTGTCGGTGCGCCTGGGAGGCGAAGGCCCCGATTTCGGCTTCTCGCTCAACATCCCGTATTCGTTCTAGTGCTGGGACAAGGCGCTTGAAAGGAGCTTCGCGGTCACGTCGACGATCGGGATGACGCGGTCGTAGGCCATGCGCGTAGGGCCGATCACGCCCACCGTGCCGACGACCTCGCCGTCGACCTTGTAGGGCGCGGTCACCACGCTGACGTCGTCGGGGGCGGTGACGCCCGACTCGCCGCCGATGAAGATCTGCACGCCCTGGCCGCGCAGCGACACGTCGAGGATCTGGAACAGCGAGGTCTTGCGCTCGAACAGCTCGAACAGCTGCTTGAGCCGCGACATGTCCTGCGACAGCCCCTGCACCGAAAGCAGGTTGCGCTCGCCCGAGATCACGTACTGCTCGCTGCCCTCGGCGAGCGCGCGGTTGCCGGCATCGAGCGCGGCGCTCATCAGCTTGATCAGGTCCTGCCCGATCTCGCGCAGCTCGCCCTGCAGCCGCGCGCGCACGTCCTCGAAGCTCTGGCCGGAATAGTTCTGGTTGACGTAGTTGGCGGCCTCGACGAGCTCGGAGGCGGCGAAGTCGCGCTCGGTGAACAGGATCCGGTTCTGCACGTCCCCGTCGGGCGTCACGACAATGAGCAGGATGCGCTTCTCGGACAGCCTGAGGAACTCGATGTGCTTGAAGGTGACGGCGTGGCGGCGCGGAGTCATCACCACGCCTGCGAACTGGGTCAGCTGCGAGAGCAGCTGCGAGGCCGCGTGGATCACGCGCTGCGGGTTGTCGGGATGCAGCTCGCCCTCGAGGCGATCCAGCTCGCGCGTCTCGAGCGGCTTCACCACCAGCAGCGTATCGACGAAGAAGCGGTACCCCGCCGGAGTCGGCACGCGGCCGGCCGAGGTGTGCGGACTGGCGATGAATCCCATGTCCTCCAGGTCCGACATCACGTTGCGGATCGTCGCCGGCGACAGGTCGAGCCCGGAGTGCTTCGACAGCGTGCGCGAGCCGACCGGCTGGCCCTCGGCGATGTAGCGCTCGATCAGGGTCTTGAGCAGGACTTGCGCGCGCTTGTCGAGCATGAAAATCATTGTACACTCGAGCGCATGCCGCACGCCGCAGTCAGGCCGAGCTTCGGCCGCGTCGCCCTGATCGGCAAGCTGCGCAGTGCCGAGATCGCCCAGTCGCTGCGGGAGCTGCGCGAGATGCTCGAACAGCGCGGCTGCGAAGTGCTGATCGAGCGCGAGACCGCGTCCGACCTCGGCTTGCGCGGCGTCGACTACGCGGCGATCGGCGCCGAGGCCAAGCTCGCGATCGTCGTCGGCGGCGACGGCACGATGCTCGCCGCGGCGCGCAATCTCGTGCGCCACCACGTGCCCCTGGTCGGCGTGAACCAGGGCCGCGTCGGGTTCATGACCGACATCGGCCACGACGACATGCGCTCGAGCATCGGCGCGATCCTCGAGGGCAGGTACAGCATTGAAGAGCGCGCGCTGCTGGAAGCTGAAATAAAGAGAAATAATAAATCGGTCCTGCAGACCATCGCGCTCAACGAGGCCGTCGTCGGCAAGGGCTCGCAGGGGCGCCTGATCGAGTTCAACCTGCTGATCGACGGCGAGTTCGTCTACACCCTGCGCGCCGACGGCGTGATCGTCGCCACGCCGACCGGCTCGACCGCCTACGCGATGTCGGCGCAAGGCCCGATCCTGCATCCCGCGGTGCCGGCGTTCGCGCTGGTGCCGCTCAACCCGCACACCCTTTCCGCGCGCCCGGTGAGCGTGAGCGACCGCATGATGATCGAGATCGTGCTGGTGCGCGCGCTCGACGCGCGGGCGCATTTCGACGGCTTTGCGCTCGCCGACATGCAGCAGGGCGACCGCCTGCTGCTCAAGCGCTCTGCGGACGCGGTGCGCTTCGTGCACCCGCCGGGCTACAGCTACTTCGCCACGCTGCGCGAGAAGCTGCGCTGGAGCGAAGTACTCGAGAAGAACCGCGACCTGGAGTAGGGCCGTGCTGCGCGCGCTCGACATCCGGGGGTTCGTGCTGATTGAAGAGTCATCGATCGATTTCGGCGACGGATTCACCGTGCTCACCGGCGAAACCGGCGCCGGCAAGTCGATGCTGGTGGACGCCATCGAGCTGCTCGTCGGCGGCCGCGGCGATGCTGCGGCGGTGCGCGGCGGTGCCGAGCGGGCGGAGCTGGCGGCCGAGTTCGACGTCGATCCCAAGGGCGCGCTGGCCGCGTGGCTCGCCGAGCGCGACCTGAGCGGCGACCCGGGCCAGGTGATCCTGCGCAGAACCGTCGATGGCTCAGGCCGCTCGCGCTGCTTCATCAACGGCCATGCCGCCACGCTGGCCCAGCTGAAAGAGGCCGGCGAATACCTGGTCGACATTCACGGCCAGCACCTGCACCAGTCGCTGCTGCGCGCCGCCGCGCAGCGCGAGCTGCTCGATGCGCAGGCCGGGGCGGAGCCGCTCGCCTCGGACGCCCGGAACTCCTATCGCGACTGGAAGCGGCTCGAGGCCATAGCGGCCGAGGCGCAGAAGAACTACGCGGCAAGGGAGGCCGAGCGTGCGGAGATCCAGGACCGGGTCACTGAATTGAAAAGAATTTCCCCGGTGGAGGGAGAATGGGAGCGCGTCGCCGCCGAGCACAGCCTCCTGCAGCACGGCTCGAGCCTTCTCGCGGGCGCGCAGTCGGCGCTCGAGGCGCTGACCGAGTCCGAGGGCGCGGCGCTGGCGCAGCTCAGCGCCGTGGCGAGCCGCCTGCGCGCGCTGTCGGCGCACGATGCGCGCCTGGGACCGATCGTCGAGCTGGTCGAGTCCGCCGCAGCACAGGCCGGCGAGGCGGTGCGCGAGCTGCGCCACTATGCGTCGCGCGTCGATCTCGATCCCGACGCGCTGCGCGCGGTCGAGGAGCGCATCGAGGCGCTGCACGCCGCCGGCCGCAGGCACAGGGTGAGGCCCGAGGACCTGCCGCAGCGGCATGCGGAGCTGGAAAAGCGCCTCGCGGAGCTCGAGCTGGCCGTCGACCCCGAGGCGCTGCAGCGCGAAGTCGCCGCGGCGCGGCTGCGTTACGAGGCCGCGGCGAAGAAGCTCACGGCCAGGCGCCAGCATGGCGCGCAGGCGCTTTCGAAGGCGGTGACGGCGGGCATGCAGCAGCTCGCGATGGCGGGGGGCAGGTTCGAGGTCTTGCTGAAAAAGCTTGACGAACCCGGCGCGGCGGGGGCCGAGGAAGTCGAGTTCCAGGTGGCCTCGCACCCGAGCCTGCCGCTGCGCCCGCTCGCGCGGGTCGCCTCCGGCGGCGAGCTCTCGCGCATCAGCCTGGCGATCCAGATGGTCGCGGCGAAGGCTTCGCCGGTCGGCACGCTGGTTTTCGACGAGGTCGATGCCGGCATCGGCGGCAGCGTCGCCGAGACGATCGGCAGGGCGTTGCGAAGCCTCGGCAAGGAGCGCCAGGTGCTCTGCGTCACCCACCTGCCGCAGGTCGCCGCCAACGGCGATCAGCAGTGGCTGGTCGTGAAATCGGCTTCCAGGGGAAAAGTGAACGTACAGGCTTCACTTCTGAACCGCGCGGCGCGGATCGAGGAACTGGCGCGCATGCTGGGGGGATCGGAAAGCACGGCGCGCAAGCACGCCGCGGAGCTTCTGGACGCCGGCTAGGCCGGTCGGTACGGACAGTCCTGCTTGATGCAGTCGGCGTACAGCGCGAGCGAATGCCCGTGCAGCTGGAAGCCGCGCTGGCGCGCCACGTCGGTCTGCCGCTTCTCGATCTCGGAGTCGTAGAACTCCTCGACGCGGCCGCACTGCAGGCACAGCAGGTGGTCGTGATGGCCGCCCTGGTTGAGCTCGAACACCGCCTTGCCGGTCTCGAAATGCTGTCGCGCCAGCAGGCCCGCCTGCTCGAACTGCGTGAGCACGCGATACACGGTGGCGAGCCCGATGTCGATGCCTTCCGCCAGGAGCGCCTTGTACACGTCCTCGGCGGAAAGATGGCGCACTTTGCTCGCCTCGAACAGCTCGAGGATCTTGCGGCGCGGAAGGGTGGCCTTCAGCCCGCTGTCCTTGAGGCTTTGCGCGCTGCTCATCGACTATCATTATAGGCCCATGACCAGATCCGCAATCCTGATCCTCGCCGCGTCGCTCGCAGGCTGCGGCGTGCCGCGCATTCCCGGCATCACGCCGTACAAGATGGAGGTGCAGCAGGGCAATTTCGTGTCGCAGGACATGGTGGCGCAGCTCAAGGCGGGGATGTCGAAGGACCAGGTGCGCTCCACGCTGGGCACGCCGCTGCTCATCGACATCTTCCACGGCGAGCGCTGGGACTACGTTTACTCGCGCGAGCTGCCGAGCGGCGCGCGCGAGCAGCGCAAGCTGGTGGTGTTTTTCGAGGACGGAAAGCTGGTGCGCGTGGACGGCGACGTCGTGCCCGCGGGAGCGGGCCGGTGAAGCTCGCCATCGCCGGCGCCGGCGGCCGGATGGGCCGCACGCTGATCGACGCGGTGCTCGCCGACCGCGAGCTGTCGCTCGCGGTGGCGCTCGATGTGCCGGGCAGCCCGGCGCTCGGCAAGGAGCTGGGCGGCGGCGTGAAGGTGGGCTCGGACCTGCGCGCGCTCGCCACCGCCGAGGTGCTGATCGACTTCACGCGGCCGGAAGGCACGCTCGAGCACCTGGAGGCCTGTGTCACGCATGCCAAGCCGATCGTGATCGGAACCACCGGATTCTCGGAAATTCAGAAGAAATCCATTCTGGAGGCGAGCCGGCGAATCCCGGTGGTGATGTCGCCCAATTTCGCCGTCGGCGTGAACGTGCTGTTCAGGCTGGCGCAGACCGCCGCCGGGGCGCTCGGCAAGGACTACGACGTCGAGATCGTCGAGGCGCACCATCGCCACAAGGTGGACGCGCCCTCCGGTACGGCCCTGAAGCTCGGGGAAATTGTCGCCAAGGCTCTGCGCCGTGATCTGGAGCGCGTGGCGACCCACGGCAGGAAAGGCGATACCGGGGAAAGACCCGCTGCCCAGATCGGCTTCCACGCGATCCGCGGCGGCGACATCGTCGGCGAGCACACCGTGATCTTCGCCGGCACCGGCGAGCGCGTCGAACTGGCCGCGCGCTCGCAGAGCCGCATGACCTATGCCGCCGGGGCGCTGCGCGCGGCAAAATGGCTGAAAGACCGGCCCGCCGGCCTCTACGACATGTTTCACGTGCTTGGCCTGAGCTAGTCAAGCGCGTATAATTCCACCTTCAATTGAGCGGGAGGGGCGCGCAGCCTTTCCCGCTTTTCACGTCGACTCCTGGAGTTAGTACTGTGGCTGACCTTGATTCCGCCGTGCTCGTCCTCGCCGACGGGACGGTGTTTCAGGGCCGCTCCATCGGCGCGCGCGGCATTGCCGTCGGCGAGGTGGTGTTCAACACCGCCATGACCGGATACCAGGAAATCCTCACCGACCCGTCCTACTTCCGGCAGATCGTCACCCTGACCTATCCCCATATCGGCAACACCGGCGTGAACGACGATGACTGGGAATCGGACCGCATCTACGCCGCCGGGCTGGTGGTGCGCGATCTTCCTCGGCTGCATTCGAGCTGGCGCTCGCCGCGGACGCTGGATTCCTTCCTGAAGGAGCAGAACGTCGTCGCCATCGCGGACATCGATACCCGCAGGCTGACGCGGCTTCTGCGCAGCCAGGGCGCGCAGAGCGGCTGCCTGATGGCGGGCGAAGCCGACGCAGAATTGGCTTTATCCGAAGCAAGAGACTTCCCCGGGCTCGCGGGAATGGACCTGGCAAAGGTGGTCACCGCACAGAATCCGTATGAATGGAGCGCAGGCCGCTGGGAGCTGGGCAAGGGCTACCGCGAGATCGAGCAGCCGCGCTTTCACGTCGTCGCGTATGACTACGGCATCAAGCGCAACATCCTGCGTATGCTTGCCGAGCGCGGCTCGCGCGTCACCGTGGTCCCCGCGCAGTTTCCCGCAAAAGAGACTCTGAGAATGAAGCCGGACGGCGTGTTCCTGTCCAACGGCCCCGGCGACCCGGAGCCCTGCGACTACGCCATCGAGGCGATCGGCGAGATCCTCGATACCACGGTCATCCCGGTGTTCGGCATCTGCCTGGGACACCAGCTGATGGGCCTTGCTTCAGGCGCCAAGACCGTGAAGATGAAATTCGGCCATCACGGCGCAAACCATCCGGTCAAGGATCTCGACACTGGGCGCGTAGTCATCACCAGCCAGAACCATGGTTTTGCTGTCGATCCTGCTACGCTACCTCCCAATCTCAGAGCGACGCATGTCTCGCTATTCGATGGCTCGCTCCAGGGCTTCGCGCGCACGGATCGGCCGGCGTTCTGCTTCCAGGGGCATCCCGAGGCGAGCCCCGGGCCGCACGATATCGGCTATTTGTTCGACCGCTTCGCGAAGATGATCGATGCCAAAAAGAACTGACCTCCAGTCGATCCTGATCATCGGCGCGGGGCCGATCGTCATCGGGCAGGCCTGCGAGTTCGACTATTCCGGCGCGCAGGCGTGCAAGGCGCTGCGCGCCGAGGGCTACCGGGTGATCCTGGTGAACTCGAACCCGGCGACCATCATGACCGATCCGGAGATGGCCGACGCCACGTATATCGAGCCGATCACCTGGCAGGTGGTGGCGCGCATCATCGAGAAGGAGCGGCCCGACGCGCTGCTGCCGACGATGGGCGGGCAAACGGCGCTCAACTGCGCGCTCGATCTCGCCCGCGAGGGCGTCCTCGAAAAATTCGGAGTCGAGATGATCGGCGCCTCGCGCGAGGCGATCGACAAGGCCGAGGACCGCGAGAAGTTCAAGCTGGCGATGAAGAAAATCGGCCTCGACTCGCCGCGCTCCTCGCTCGCCCACTCGATGGAGGAAGCGCTGCAGGTGCAGGCCGGCATCGGCTTCCCGGTGGTGATCAGGCCGTCCTTCACGCTGGGAGGCACGGGCGGCGGAATCGCGTACAACCGCGAGGAGTTCGTGGCGATCTGCGAGCGCGGGATGGAAGCCTCGCCGACGCGCGAGCTGCTGATCGAGGAATCGGTGCTCGGCTGGAAAGAATTCGAGATGGAGGTGGTGCGCGACCGCAACGACAACTGCATCATCGTCTGCTCGATCGAGAACCTCGACCCGATGGGGGTGCACACCGGGGATTCGATCACGGTGGCGCCCGCGCAGACGCTCACCGACAAGGAATACCAGATCATGCGCGACGCCTCGAGCGCGGTGCTGCGCGAGATCGGCGTCGACACCGGCGGCTCGAACGTGCAGTTCGCGATCAATCCCGAGAACGGGCGCATGCTGATCATCGAGATGAACCCGCGCGTGTCGCGTTCGTCGGCCCTGGCCTCCAAGGCCACGGGCTTTCCCATCGCCAAGGTGGCGGCGAAGCTCGCGGTGGGCTATACGCTCGACGAGATCGCCAACGACGTCGCCGGCGGCCTCGGTGGACAATTCATGCCGGCCTCGTTCGAGCCGACGATCGACTACGTGGTCACCAAGCTGCCGCGCTTCGCGTTCGAGAAGTTCCCGCAAGCCAGCGACCGGCTCACCACCCAGATGAAGTCGGTGGGCGAGGTGATGGCGATCGGCCGCACTTTCCAGGAGTCGTTCCAGAAGGCGCTGCGCGGCCTCGAGATCGGCGTCGACGGCCTCAACCAGCGCACGCGCGACCGCGAGACCCTCGAGAGATGACCGCAGGCTCGAAGAAATCGATAAGGAAAGATTCAAGGTTCTTAAGAGGAAAGGCTTCTCCGACCGGCGCCTGGCGTACCTCTTCAATTCAAAGGAGGAGCTGGTCAGGCAAAGGCGACGCGAGCTCGGCATCCGCCCGGTCTACAAGCGCGTCGACACCTGCGCCGCCGAGTTCGCGACGCGCACCGCCTACCTGTACTCCACCTATGAGGAGGAGTGCGAGGCGAATCCCACCGGCAAGAAGAAAGTGATGGTGCTCGGCGGCGGGCCGAACCGCATCGGGCAGGGCATCGAGTTCGACTACTGCTGCGTGCACGCCGCGCTTGCGCTGCGCGATGACGGGTTCGAGACCATCATGGTCAACTGCAACCCGGAGACGGTGTCGACCGACTACGACACCTCGGATCGCCTCTACTTCGAGCCGCTCACGCTCGAGGACGTGCTCGAGATCGTCGACAAGGAGCGCCCCTGGGGAGTGATCGTGCAATACGGCGGACAGACCCCGCTGAAGCTCGCGCGCGAGCTGGCGGCAGCCGGCGTGCCGATCATCGGCACCAGCGCCGAATCGATCGACATGGCGGAGGACCGCGAGCGCTTCCAGCAGCTCCTGACCAAGCTGAAGCTGCGCCAGCCGCCCAACCGCACCGCGCGCTCTGCCGAGGAGGCGGTGAAGCTCGCGCAGGAGATAGGCTACCCGGTCGTGGTGCGCCCGAGCTACGTGCTCGGCGGCCGCGCGATGGAAATCGTGCACATGCAGGAGGACCTCGAGCGCTACATGCGCGAGGCGGTCAAGGTGTCGAACGATTCGCCGGTGCTGCTCGACCGCTACCTGGCGGACGCCATCGAGATCGACGTCGATTGCGTGTGCGACGGCAAGAACGTCCTGATCGGCGGCATCATGGAGCACGTCGAGCAGGCGGGCGTGCACTCGGGCGACTCGGCCTGCTGCCTGCCGCCGCACTCGCTCGCCAGCCACCTGGAGCGCGAGCTGCGGCGCCAGACCGCTCTGATGGCGAAAGCGCTCAAGGTGCTTGGCCTGATGAACGTGCAGTACGCGATCCAGCGCGACACGGTTTTCGTGCTGGAAGTGAATCCGCGCGCCTCGCGCACCGTGCCCTACGTGTCGAAGGCCACCGGCGTGCCGCTCGCCATGATCGCGGCACGCTGCATGGCCGGCAAGAGCCTGAAGGACCAGCAGGCGAGCGAAGAGGTGACGCCGCCGTATTTCTCCGTGAAGGAAGCGGTGTTCCCGTTCGCCAAGTTCCCCGGGGTCGACACCATCCTCGGCCCGGAGATGAAGTCGACCGGCGAGGTGATGGGCGTCGGCGAGACCTTCGGCGAGGCGTACGTGAAGTCGCAGCTCGCCGCCGGCGTGCGCCTGCCGCAGGGCGGCAGGGCCTTCATCAGCGTGCGCGACGCCGACAAGCACGCCGCGGTGCAGGTCGCGCTAGACCTGGTCGAGCTGGGCTTTTCGCTGCTCGCCACGCGCGGCACCGCGGCGATCCTGAAATCGCACGGCATCGCCGTGACGCAGGTGAACAAGGTGGCCGAGGGCCGCCCGCACATCGTCGACATGATCAAGAACGGCGAGGTGAGCTTCATCGTGAACACGGTCGAGGCGACGCGCACCGCGACCTCCGACTCGCGCTCGATCCGCACCACCGCGCTCGCGCGGCGCGTTACTTATTACACGACCATCGCGGGCGCCAAGGCGGCGTGCGCCGGCATGAAGCACCTGGCGCAGCTCGAGCCCTACCGCCTACAGGACCTGCACGCGAAACTGCGGCGCGCCGCCGCCGAACCCGCAGTAAGCTCCTGACATGCCGAAGACCCCGATGACCCGGCGCGGCGCCGAGCTGCTGCGCGAAGAGCTGCAGCGGCTGCGGAGCATCGAGCGGCCGGCGGTGACCCAGGCGATCGCCGATGCGCGCTCGCACGGCGACCTGTCCGAGAACGCCGAGTACGACGCGGCGCGCGAGCGCCAGGGCTTCATCGAGGCGCGCATCGGCGACATCGAGTCGAAGCTCGCCAACGCGCAGGAGATCGACCCCAGGCTGCTCGATGCCGAGGGCCGCTGCGTGTTCGGCGCCACGGTGGACGTCGAGGAGGACGGCGGCGAGAAGGCGACCTGGCAGATCGTCGGCGAGGACGAGGCCGACATCAAGGCCGGCAAGATCTCCTACAGCTCGCCGCTCGGCCGCGCCCTCATCGGCAAGGAATCCGGCGAGAAGGTGGAGGTGCAGACCCCCGGCGGCGTCAAGCGCTACGATATCCTCGACGTGCGCTATGAATAAATCGCCGTTCCTGGCCGCCTGCGTCGCTCTCGCCGGCTGCGCGGCGTACGACGTGTCGGGCGTTGTCACCCCGGGCATGGCGAAGGACGAAGTCGGCGCGCTGCTCGGCAAGCCGATCGCCGAAGGCAGGCTGGCGGATAACGAAGCGTACTGGGACTACACGCGCCAGCCGTACGGCTACTACATCTACCGCGTCACGTTCGGGCCGGACGAGCGCGTGCGCGAGGTGCGCAATCTGCTCACGCCCGAGAACATCCGCAAGCTGCAGGCCGGCATGACCCAGGCCGAGGTCAGCTCGGTCGTCGGGGCGAGCCCGGAGCAGCGGGCCTACGCGAATGGCACTCGCTCCTGGAGCTATCGCTACCAGGACTACGGCGTCACCAAGCTGTTGCACGTGATCTTCGATTCCGGCGACCGCGTGCTCTGGTATTACTCGGAATGGGATCCGAGGGTCTATTCGAAGAAGGGCGGCGGCAGCAGCGGCGGCGGCCGCTAAGCCTTGCGCTGCAGGAACTCGGCGATCCAACGGCCGACGACTGGCCCGTCGGTTGGCTGTTCAAGGCTGGCCAGAGCGGCCTGCGCGCGCTCGGCGCCGATGCGAGCGGCGCGCGAACGGATGAGCGCCTGGTGGTAAGCCCGCGTGAACTCGGGATGGCCTTCGATGCCGAGCATGGTTTCGCCGACACGGAGCATGGCGACCTCGCAATGCTCGCTCTGCCCGAGGACCACGCTGTCCGCGGGCAGACGCTGGACTTGGTCCTGATGCATGTACTGGAGCCTGCAGCGCGCCTGCGCCGGTTGCATCCAGGCTTCCTGCCGCAGAATCGTCATGTCGAGAACGCCAACGCCCCAGCCCCGAGCGGCGCGCTTCACCTCTCCGCCCAGAGCCTGGGCCAGCACCTGGTGGCCGAAGCAGATGCCGACGAACGGCTTGCGCAGCTCGTGCAGCCGCTGCAAGAAGCCGGCGAGGCCGCCGATCCAGCTGAAAGAATCGTAGACCGAGAATTGCGACCCGGTGCAAAGGTACGCATCGCAGGCATCGGGCGCCGCAGGCAGGCCGCCGTGGCAAGCATCGTAGTAGGTGAAGCGAAGCCCGGGCGCGTGCGGACCGAGCAGCGCTGCGAACATTTCGCGGTACCCGCCGGCGATGCCCGGAAAGCGCCCCGCGACGTGATCGCATTCGAGCAGGCCGATGTGCATTACAGGGTCAATCGCAAATGGAAGGACTTGGGACGGGTGAAGCTCTCCAGTCCCAGCCGGGACAGCGTGCAGCCGCGCCCGGAGTCCTTCACTCCGGTCCAGGCAAGCGCCGGATCCAGGTAGTCGCAGCGATTCATGAACCAGGTGCCGGTTTCGACGCGATCGCCGATCCGGATCGCGGCTTGTGCATCGGCGGTCCAGATCGAAGCCGTCAGCCCGTAGCGGCTGTCGTTCATCAAGCCGACGGCTTCCTCGTCGGTCGCGACGGCCATGATGCCGACCACCGGTCCGAATGTCTCCTCGGTCATCAGCGCCATGCCGTGATCGACGTCGACGAGGACTTGCGGCGCGAGGTACGGCGTGCCTTCCCTGTCCGCTTTCGGGTCAAGAAGCGCCTTCGCCCCCTTGTTGAGGGCATCGCGGATCTGAGCGCG
>WNGC01000897.1_pt1 | contig 18484 bp, 20 predicted proteins | sample 5400051 | NCBI WGS metagenome assembly WNGC01 (sample SAMN13153368, study PRJNA577476) | soil metagenome | isolation source: 20 cm soil or saprolite under grassland replicate 2 | place: USA:California | collected 2016-06-15
GATGTTGTACGCGGGGAGTGCCCGCTGGGCTTCCGGAGATGCCTCACCGATCGGCGTGTTCACGAATCCGGGCTCGACCAGGCTCACACTGACGCCAAACGGCCGGACTTCGTGCCACAGCGACTCGGAATATCCCTCGACCGCAAACTTGGTCGCCGAATAGAAGGCGCTATACGGAATCGCGGTGTTGCCCGCGAGCGAGCTGATGTTGATGATCTTGCCGGCGCCGGCGGCGCGCATCCCTGGAAGTACGGCATTCACCATTCGCACTATGCCAAAGAAGTTTGTCTCGAACTGCGCCCTGGCCTCCTCGACACTCGTCTCTTCGGCGGCGCCCATCATCGCATACCCCGCGTTATTGACGAGCACGTCAAGGCGGCCGGCTTTTGTCATCACCTGATCTATGCAAGTACGCACCGATTCATCCGATCGGACATCGAGCGCGAGCATGGCGAACAGTTCGCGCTTTGCGGAGTCAGGCTTCCGAGCCGTACCGAATACACTGAACCCACGCTCGGCCAGTAGCCGAGCGGTCGACTGACCGATGCCGGATGAGGCGCCCGTGACCAGAATTGTCTGCGACATGGAAGCTCCTTAAGGGCGTTGCTAATTAGTGACTGATTGCAAAGAACCACGTCCCGATCACCGGGCCGCGCGGCGGCCTTTGTCCCGGAGCCGGCGGAGGAGTTCCAGGTGGGAGCGGCCCGTACTCGGGTTGGAAGAGATAGGCGACGTGCCGGACCGGATCGACGGCGATGGTCTTGGCCCCACGCATCGTCGGCACCGTGCCGACCACCGTGTATTGTTGCTGTCGCGCCCCGCAGGGATGTAGATGAGCTTCTCGGCGGGATCGAACCCGAGCGCATCCACGCCGTCGCCATTCGAGATCGTCGCGACCACCTTGCCATTGGTTGCATCTAGAACGACCGACGTCTTACCGCACCCGGAGAAGATCCTGTTGGTGGCGCGATCGTAGGCGATCCCCGTGGGACCCTCACACGGCGCGAGCGGCCACGACGCGAGCACCTTCATCGAGCCGACGTCGATCACTTGAATCGTGCTCTTGCCCTCGTTGTTGACGAAGATCTTGCCCTTGCCGTCGCTCGCCGCGCCCTCGGGGCCGTCGTCCTCGAGCTCGGCGGTTCCAACGATGTTGCCGGTCTTCGCGTCGAGCGCGACGGCCGTGCCGATGGGGCGGCTGTGATTCGTGAGGATGATGCGGTCGGAGAAGTCGTCGTACATGATGCCGTCGAGCCCGCCGGTCGGGATCTTGATCCGCCGGATCACTGCGAGGGTGCCAAGGTCGAACATTTCAACGGTCGAGTCCCCCGCGCTCGTGATGAACCCGTGCTTCGACTTCGGCGCAAGCGCGATGCCGTGGGTCCTCGGCGTATCGGGAATGTCGCCCAGCAGCTTGCCGGTCGCGCCATCGATGACCATCACGTGCGTGCTGCGCGAGACGAACACGCGCCCGGTCCCGGGCTCGGCGATCAAGTAGTCGGTACCGCCGTCACCGCCGATGCTGTATTTGGCGACCTTGAATTGCTGCGCCGCACCGGGCACGGCGAGACTGGTGACGAGCAGGAACGCGGCCGTTGCGTACCGGAACATATTCAACCTCGGTTGGAAGAAGGGGAGAGAATGGACAGAGACTGCAGCCGAGTCAATTGCCCTCTGCCCAAGACGCAACAAGAACGTTGAGAATCAGCCGCCCCGCCGTCACACATGTGATGCCGTTCGGTGAGTCAAACGACGGCGCGACCTCCACGATATCCATGCCGACGACCCGGTGCCGGCGCGCCACCGCACGCAAGAGCGGCGCGACCTGCTGGAAACGCAGGCCGCCGGGCGTGGGCGCCATCACGCCCGGCATCTCCGCCGGGTCGAGGCCATCTGCGTCGATCGTGACGTACACCGCTCGACCCGTGGGTATCGTCGCAAGGACGGGTTCGATCCCCTCGGCGTGGACGCGCTCGGCGGTGATGAGATGCGAGCCGTACGCGCGCGCGGCCTCGACCTCCTGACGGCGCGCGCTGCCGATCGCGCGCAGGCCCACCTGCGTCATGCCGGACACGGCCGGCCGAGTGCTCGCCCAGCGCAGCGGACTCGAGTAGCCGCGGCGCACGCCATCCACGTCCTCGCGCCAGTCGAGGTGCGCGTCGATTTGTAGGATATGGACCGGCTCGCCGACTGCATCCAGCGCGTCGAGCACCGGTATGGTGATGCCATGGTCGCCGCCCAGAATTATGACCTGCGCGCGCTGCTGCCACAGATGACGTAGTCGATCAGTGATGGCGGCCGAGTATTCGTCGTACGGCGTTGTCCACGGGACGTTGCCGAGGTCCAGGCGCTTCGGCGGCAAGGCGGATGCGGGGTCGATGCCGGTGTCGAAGTCCCAGTTGCCCGGCGAATAGCAGAACCGCTGGGAGTGCGAGCGGATGGCGTCGGGTGCGCGCGACTGATCATTCGGCTGCGGGTCCTTGGGATAGGGTTCGCCGCGCGAAATCCCGACGAGCGCGAGCTCCGCGTCCCACTTGGACGGATCCGTGACGACCGGCCAATCGAGGAAGGGACGCACGGGGGCGATAGTGGGTTGGAGAGTCAAATCATTCAGCTCCCTCATGGGTCGATCTTCAGCCACAAACCCGCCGCCACCAGCGCACACACCGCGCCGGTCGCGAATACCGACGTCCAACTGTAGGACGACGACAGCGCTGCGATGATCGGCGTCGCGACCACGCCGCCCAAGTTGCCTCCTGTATTCAGTAACGCCGTCGCCGCCATCGTATCGTCCGGTGCTCGACGCATCGTCGCCCCCCAATACGATCCCTCGGTCAGCTCGACGGAGCCGAACCCGAGACACAGCGCCGCCACCGCCCAGTAGGGGCTGGCCGCGGTTACCGTCAGGTACAAGAACACGGCAGCTAATGGTAGAGCGACCAGGGGCATTACGCGCATGCCGAAGCGATCGGCCAATCGTCCTCCCACGCCGGCAGCGATGCCGGCCGCGACGAACGGCAGGACCGCAAGCGCGCCGCTCTGGAGCACAGTCATATGCCGCGCCTGCACGAGATACAGGAAGCTCCAGAATGTCACGAGATAGAAGACGTAGTTCATTACGAAATAAGAGACGGTAAGCAGTAGGATTTGCGGATCGCGGAGAATGCGGCGGATACTTCCTTCGTGCGTCGTGCGTGGTGCGTCGTGCGTGGGGTTCGCCGCCAAGTCCTGTAACTCTTCTGTCGAGACGGCGTGGTGCTCTTCGGGGCGATCGCGGGCGTACATGTACCAGAGCACTACTAGTAGAAGAGACGGAACGCTCGTGACCACGAGTGCCCAACGCCAGCCGTAACTCTGCATCAGCAAGGCGACCAGAGCGGGCGTCGCCGCCGCGCCTGACCAGAGGCCGGTCACGACGAGTGCCTGCGCCGAGGCCCAGCGATTCACCGGGAACCAGGTGCGAATCGTCCCGGCGCCGACGGGGAAGAGGGCAGCCTGCGCCACGCCGAGGAGCCCGCGCGCCAAGAGGAGGACAACGAAAAGAATGGCGGCAGGGACGGCAGGGGCGGCAGCGGTCCCGACGCTGGCGATGACGGTGGCGAGCCCGATCCATGCGAGCATGCGTCGCGCGCCAATCCGCTGTCCGACGAGGGCGCCCGGGATCTGGAAGACGGCATAGGTGAACAGGAACGCCGTGAGCAGCCAGCCGACTTGGATCTGGCTGAGGCCGAGCTCCGGCATCATCCGTTCCGCGGCGATGCTGATGCTCGTGCGCTGTACATAGCCCGTGAACGCGAAGGCGAAGATCAGCCCGAGCAGGGCGCGGCGGACGCGGAAGCCTGCCATTTGATTGGCTGAAAAAATACAGGGGGGCGGCTCTTGCCGCCCCCCTTGCTTGGATTCGCTTCGCTTAACGTCCGACTGGCTGATTGAGGTTCTGACTCTGCGAGCCGACCTTGTGGAACGTCGAATTCGCGACCTCGAAGCTCTCTACCTTGGGCGTCCCATCGACCACTTCCTGCAGCTTCTGCAGCACGGTGGGATATGTCTCGCGGCTGTATGCCTCGGCGCTTTCCCGCCGATCCCATAAACTGATCGCGACGGCCTCGTCACGATCGGTCGCGAGAAACGTGATCTCATCCTTGAACCCGGGCTGCTTGCGTAGGAGTGGGAGAACGTCGGTCTCGAGCTTGCGCGTGAATTCGGGGGCCTTGTCGGCCTTGAGGTGTAGCGTGACGTTACGAGCGAACATGGCGACTCCTTGTCAGCGTGAACCGTCAAACGACGAGCCCAACGTTTGTCCTGCGGGACGAATCACGCCATAGATATTTGTGATTAGCCATTTTCAGAGAGGGAGTTAACTCGCGGGTTAACTATGATAAAACTCGTCCCGATCACGCTCGAAGGCCACGGTGTCCGTCTCGAACCGCTGACGCTCGTGCACGAGGACGGCTTTTCCACCGCAATAGCCGACGGGAAACTCTGGGAGCTTTGGTATACCGCCGTTCCCGAACCTGGAAAGGTCGATGTGTACATCAAGACTGCCCTCGAGGGACAGCGTGCTGGAAACATGTTGCCGTGGGCAGTGCGGGAGCTCTCGAGCGGCGCCATCGTGGGCAGCACGCGCTACCACGACATCATGGCCGCCATCGATCGCGTGGAGATCGGGTACACGTGGTACGGGGCGAGCTGGCAACGCACCCACGTCAACACCGCGTGCAAGCTGCTGCTCCTGACCCACGCCTTCGACACACTCGGCTGTAAAGTCGTCGGGTTGCGCACCGACAACTTCAATTTCAGATCACAGCGGGCGATTGAAGCGCTGGGCGCCAAGAAGGACGGCGTGATCCGCCATCATCACGCCCGGCGCGACGGCACGATCCGCGATTCGGTGATGTACAGCATCCTCCTCGCCGAGTGGCCGGACGTGAAACGCCACCTCACTACTCGCCTCGCTCGTCGCAGATCTGATCAACACTAAGAGCGCTCCAGCTCGTCCAAAAACCCCACTTGGCCGTGCAGTATCTTCTTGCGCGCTTCGGCCAAACTGAACCATCCAGCGCGATCGATCTCCGGATACTCGCGCCCCTTGAACGTGAACGTGTTGCTGCGCACCTGGGCCGGATCGCAATCGCCTTCGACCGCCCACGCATGCACGACCTTCCCACTCGGCTGCTTGATCGGAACGAGCGGCGCGAAATCTCCGTCCACCGTGAAGCCGGTCTCTTCCGTGAACTCGCGCCGCGCGGCCGCTAACGGATCCTCGTCCGGCTCGAACTCACCTTTGGGAATCGACCACGAGCCGTCGTCTTTCTTGGCCCAGAAGGGTCCGCCTGGGTGCACGAGGAAGACCTCGAGTGCGCCTCCTCTCTTGCGGTACATCAATAACCCGGCACTGGTCTTTGGCATTGCGGGGATTCTACTCTTGGTACCCACTCTGAAGAGTGGGCCCAAAAAAACACTGCGCCTGAGGCGCACTGCAGTGTCGGCCCCACCCTTGAGGGTGGGAACGGACAAGGGCCTGGATCCCTATGTATGATCCTTTCTCAATGCCCAAACGCCGTTCCCACCATCCTCGCTTCGACGGCTCTGACGACCTGCTTGGCGCGCCGCTCGGGGGGCGTATCGATCTCCACGGCATGACGGCTGATGAGGCGGAAGCAGCCGTCCGGAGCTTCATCGAAACGTCGCGCCGCCGAGAACCGGGTACGGTGGTCCTGATTATTACCGGGAAGGGAACTGTGCTAAAGCCCGCGATTCGCGGTCTCCTGAAGACCAAACTGAGCGGCTTCATCTCGGATTGGGCGTTGGACGATTCGGAAGGAGCGTTCAGAGTCAGGCTGCGCTGAGTTATTATTCGTCTATGCCTTTAGCCTTCACCCGTCTGCCCACGCCGGTCGGTGAGCTCATCCTGACCGCCTCGGACACGGCGATCACCGGGGTCTACTTCCCGACTTCGCGCCGCGGTCCGGCACCCACGCATCAGGCGGGCTGGAATCAACCGAGTGAAGGGCCGGCAGCAGAACTCCTCGCGCGCGCGCGCCAGCAGCTCGAGGAGTACTTCGCCCGCACGCGCACCACGTTCGACTTGCCGCTTGAAGCGCTGGGCTCGGCGTTCGAGCACCGCGTCTGGAACGCGCTGCGGCAGATCCCGTACGGAACGACGACCAGCTACGGCGCGCTCGCCAAACTGCTCGGCGATAAGCACGCCACACGTGCCGTCGCGCTCGCGAACGGCAAGAACCCGATTCCGATCATCGTTCCGTGTCACAGAGTCGTGGGATCAAAAGGCGAGCTGACGGGCTTTGGTGGGGGACTGGAGACGAAACGCTGGCTGTTGGACCACGAGCTGAAGAATGTGCAATTATCAATGATCGTTGGTCAATGATCGTTGATCATTGATTATTGATCATTGTTATTTGTGTCTGTAAACGATCCTGCCTCTGGTGAGGTCGTACGGCGACAGCGCCAGTGTCACACGATCTCCCGCCAGCACGCGAATCCGAAACTTCCGCATCTTGCCCGCGATCGTCGCGAGGACGGAATGGCCGTTCGTCAGGGTAACGCGAAACGTGGAGTTCCGCAGCAGCTCCGCGACGGTGCCCTCGATCTCGATCGGAACTTCTTTACTCACTGATTCCCCCCACTTCGCTGGTTCCAGTCGTCCCGCCCGCCCCGCCCGCCCCGCCCAGCCCGCCCGCCCCACCCTCGTCGCGCTTGCCGCTGCGGCGTTCCACATACGCACGATAACCGCACGGGCAGAACTCCACCATGCGGCCAAAGCGATCGGTACGGAATTCGAGGAATTCCTTACAAGTGGGACAGCGCGCCGGCCCGCGGTCGACCACGAGCGGACTGCGCGCCGCGGCGCGGTTTGAGCTAATGCGCGCCCTCGAGCTTGGGCTCGTACACGAGCGCGTGATCACAGCCGCATAACCCACTGTGCGGGATCGCAGGCGGCGTGGCAACGGAAGGCTCCCGGTACGTCGTCCCCTCCGGATTCCCGATGAACCCGCCGCAGCGATGACAGTGAATGTCCATTCCCTAACGTATCGGACTGTACTATTTTTGTCAACTTAGGTGTCTCATTCCGACATCAACTTAACGGAGGTTAGTTAAGCATGGACGTCGCCCTGGTGATCCGACAACGGCTCGACGAGCTGGGCTTGGACCAGCGCGATCTGGCCGGCGCAGCCGGCGTCACGGAGTCGTACGTCTCGCAGCTGCTCACCCGCAAGAAATCTCCGCCCAATCCCGAGCGCACGGAAATCTACGACCGTATGGACCGCTTCCTGAAGCTGCCGCATGGGGAGCTGGCCCGCGTCGCGGACGCGCACCTGAAAGAAGAGCGCAAGCGCCGCCTCGGCGAGGTCATCCCGCTGTCCCCCGAGTTGCGCGCGCTGATTCTGCGCAAGTGCGCGCCCGCGGAACGGGAATCGGTGCGGGCCATCATCGAGCGGCAATCGTTCGGCGAGCTGGAACGGCTCGCGGCGCAGACGCTCCTGCACGTCGCCCACCTCGGCGGCGATGTGCTGCACGTGACGCCCAAGCAGCGTGCCCGGCTCGATGCGGTGATCGAATCGTGGGAGTGGAATCCTACCACGTTCGCGCTCACCGTTGCGCTCGCGACGGGAGAGCAGAAGCGGTTCGCGTACGTTGAGCGGGTCGAGAAGGATGTCGATCAGGAGAAGGGGCTGACGGAATTCCTGCGCGATCACACGCTGAGCGGCACCGCCGCGCCCCCGGAGCTCGCCTTCTTGAAGTCGCTGCAATTCAAGGACCGGCGCCCGACCGCCCTCTACTATTATCGCGAGCTGCAGAACCTGCGGGACCCGCTGCACTTCCGCGGGTAGCGCGTTTACGGCCGCGAGCCTCGAATTCTCTCCCTCAGCGCTCGCCCCATCTTCTCGGCGGCGGGCGGATCGAGATTCGCGAGCACGATGACGTCGTAGCCGCCCGCGAGATCGCCCTCCATCACCGCATTGAGCCCGGGCGCACCGCCGGCGATCCCGATCATTCCGGTAGCCGGTGCGTTGGCGATCTTGCCGGCGCGCAGTGCATTGAGGAGCCGCAGCAGATCCTGCGCCGTCGAATAGCCGCCACCGGCCGAGCTGCCGCGACCGGGGAGCAAGGGGGTGTTGCGAACGGAGATCGGGAGGAACTCTTCCTTATCCGGGTCGCGATTCGTGTAACCGATCGCAGTGTTCGGCGGCAAGGAGTCTACCGGCCAGGATCCGGTGCGCTCCATTCCGGCCGGCTCGTAGATGTGCTCCTGTACGTAGTCATAGTAGTTCTGGCCCGACAGCCGCTCGATCAGTAACCCGAGCACGATGTATCCCGCGTTCGAGTATTCCTGTCGCGTCCCCGGCTGGAATTGCAGCGGTGTGCCCGCGATCAGTGGGAAATAGTCGGTGAGCGAGCGCATGTCGTGGCGTGTCTTGCCTGTTGGCGCGTTGAAGATGTTACCGGCGATGCCCGAACGGTGCTCGAGGATCTGCCGGATGGTCGCGCGGCGCGCGTCAGGATTTGGATAATCGGGCCAGTAGCGGCCGAGCGTCGAATCGATATTCAGCTTGCCCTGCGCGGCGAGCTGTCGGATCGCGATCTGCGTAAAGAGCTTGTTGATCGAGCCGAGATTGAAGGCGGTCTCGATCTCGTTGGGCCGAGTGGCTTCGCGGTCCGCGAACCCATAGGCGCGCTGCACGTCGGGCGATCCGTTTCGCGCGATCAGGACGACACCGCTGAATTGCTGCGCGTGCGCGAGACTGTCGACGGCTTGGCCGAAACTGAGCGCTTGGAGGAGAAGGAGTGTGTGCATGCTGCAAAAGACGCCTCACACGGCCCGATCGTCGCAGCGACCGCTAGTTCTTTCTGCCTTTCAGGCTGTCGAGCCTCATACCAGGCGGCATTCCCTGCGGAAACCGCGCGTACGCGGCGAGGTCGGGCCATGTGAGCGGTGGTACCCGGCGTTCGGGAGCGTGTGATTCTTTATTCCCCGTCACGATGCCCGTGATGATCCACGCGGGCGCCGTAAAGAACAGAAACCAGCCATTGGAGGCCGTCGAGAAAGTGCCGAGGGTGGTCCACCCGGCCACCGCGCCCGTGGCGGCGAGATAAGCAGTCAGCTTCCCTGCGGTGACATCCGCCGTCGGGATTACGAGCCCGCCGCCCTGGGCCAGCACCCACACGCTGTCGCTCGTCACGGCGAGCAGCTCGCCGTCCACGCTGCTGTCCTTGGTGATCGTCACCTCGATCCATCCGCCGTAGGGGAAGCGCGCGGCCTCCTTTGGGCTGGGCAACGAACCGACTGGGGCCGTATTCCCGGCACAGCCAGTCGTCAGCACGGCGGCAAGTGCGACACTGCGAATCAAGTCAATGCGTGACATACCGGCTGTTCCAAAACAGTCGTTCGATGTCGGGCTCGACGCGCTTATAGGCGGGCGCAAGGCGGCGCATTGCGTTGGCAGGATCGAGCAGCAGGCCGAGCGCCGCCGCGTGGTCTTCCTCGGCGAACCATTCGCGCCGCATCCACTCCAGATAGTAGCCGCGTGCTTCGAGGAACAACTCGTAGCGCTCGGGATGCGCGGGCAGGCGGTAGGTCAGCTCGTACGCATCGCCGGGCATCGTCGTGAGCACGCGAGCGCTGTCGCGCAGCGTGGCGAGCGCCACGGGATCGTCGCGTCCGTCGCGACGCACGCGCTGCGGCTGGAGGCGCTGCACCGCAATCGGCGCGCCGAGTGTGGCGAGCGCGACGTAATCGATGCGCCACAACCCGCGCGTAAGACGCAGTCGAATCTTCGATACGCTTGCAACGCTCGCCGGCAGCGGAAGGATCTTAGTATCAGATGCGAGCGGACCCGTTTCGCCTACCGTACCAACCACGACCCAAGAACTGTCTGCTCCTTGCACAAGAGCTTCAATTCGCCCGAGCACTTGCCCCATCCCACGCGCGCGTTCGCGCAACCCAGGCCCCGCAGTCTCGAGAGCGGCGAGGAAGCGGCTCGCTTCATGCCCCATGTATGCGAGTGACTGATAGATCAAGAACGTGGTGAGCAGCGTCTGCCGCGCGGTGATCACGAGGCCGACGTTGTACGACATCGACGGCGAGAACTCGAGGTCGATTATTTCACGCGCGCCGAGGTCCGTTGAATCCGCGAGACTCGATCGCTCTCGGCCATCCAGTTGCCCAACGGCCGAACGGCAATCGCCCTCGGCGGCCATGCAATTGACCGGTGCCGCGAAGTCGCTCGCGGCGTGGAATTGGCCGTCCGGCGTCACGAACACGCGGCCGCCCTGGGGTCGTGGCGCGATGAGCAGATCCGCCCAGCGAATGACGTGGGTCTCGAACGCCTCGTTCGTCATCCGCACCGTGAAATCGCGAGTAAGCGCCCGCGCGCGCGGGAGCATGTCGACGTCGGTTGCCTCGAGAGCGGGAGCAATGCTCGAGGAGAACCCTTCGGCGACCAGCAGACTCTTACCCGTGCTGTCGGGCGCATAGAACGTGGGGCAGGATCCGAAGCAGGTCTTGGGACTCGTCGCGCAGAGACCGGCGATGGCCGCGGTGATTCCCGCCATGACCGTGAGCGCGGTGCGGGTGTGTGAAGGACGCAGAACGTTCGTCTCGAACAGCGCCACCGAATCGAGGGGCACGTGGAACTCGCCGGTATCGACGACGGCCCGATTGGGATCGAACAGCTGACCTGTTCCTACGATCACGGCCGCCGCCGTATCCGCGCGCCAGCGCGACAGGACGTAGAGGGAGCCGTTCTTCAGATGCGCCTTGAGGTATGGGGAGGCGCTGTCGAGTGTGACGGCCTGCTGCGGGCCCACGAGCCGGCGCTCGACTCGATTCAACCCGCAGCTCGCGGCGAGCGCCGTTGCCGCGAGCGTAACCAGCACAGCGCTGAACCGGACAAAGGGGGCCATATGGCGCGAGGATATCGTCGCGGTGCATCAAGCGCGCGTCAAGCATACGCGCGCTAGGTTTAGAGTATGACCCGCATCCTCGCGATTATGCTCTGCCTGTTCAGCCAGATTCCCAGGAGCCAGCACGGCACCGTCACCCAACGCGTCGGCACTACAGACATCGCGATCTCCTACAATCGCCCCGTCGCGCGCGGTCGCACGCTGTTCGGCGACGACGGCGTCGTGCACTGGGGGCGCATCTGGCACCCCGGTGCCGACTCGGCCACGACGATCTCATTCAGTAAAGCGGTCATGATCGAAGGCCGCCCGCTTGGCGCGGGCCGCTACACGCTCTGGACAATTCCGGCGCAGCCGCCCGAGCAGTGGACGGTGATCTTCAATCGTGGAACCGAAGTCTGGCACACCAACTATCCCGGCGAATCGAAGGACGCGCTGCGGGTGCAGGTGACCGCGGAGACCGGTGCCCAGATGGAAGTGCTCGCTTATTATTTCCCCATCGTCGCTCCCGACTCTGCGGTGTTGCGGCTGCACTGGGGCACGATGATTGTCCCGATAAGAATCAGCACGACACCGTAGGACGCCGGAGGACGCACATTGGGACGCAGTCAGGCTCAGCTTCGCGGGACCGAAGAGTACAAGAGCGGCGCGCCGATCACGGACTTCGCGACGATCAACCGCCGCACCAATCTTGCGTCCCTCAATCTCAACTGGACCGAGCACGATCTCCCCGAGCGGGTACGCACCAAGCACGTGCACCGGCTGCACCCGTACCTCGGCAAGTACATCCCGCAGATGGTGGAGATCTTCCTGCGCAAGTTCGCGCCCAAGCGGGTCTTCGATCCGTTCGTCGGCTCGGGCACCACGCTCGTCGAGGCAAACGTGCTCGGCATCGAGAGCTTCGGCACCGACGTCTCGGCGTTCAACTGCCTGCTCTCGCGCGTCAAGACTGCGCGCTACGATCTCCCCAAGCTCGGTTCCGAGGTCCTGCGCGCGCTCCAGCAGCTCGAATTCGAGTACGCGCCGAGTTTGTTTACCAAGGACGAGCCGGTCTCGACTGAGAGCGTGTACCTGCGCACCTGGTATCATCCCGACGCGCTGCGCGCGCTGCTGCTGTTTCGCAACGCGATCGAGCAGTATGAATACCAGGACGCCCTGAAGGTCATCCTGTCGCGCGCCGCCCGCTCGTCCCGGCTCACGGCGCATTTCGATCTCGATTTTCCGCGCAAGCCGCAATCCGAGCCGTACTACTGTCACAAGCACGACCGCATCTGCCCGCCGACAACCGATGCCGTCGGTTTCCTGCGGCGTTACGCGCTCGACACGCTCAAACGCATCACCGAATTCGCGGCGTTGCGGAGCGCTGCCGATGCGCATGTCATTTATGGCGATGCGCAGACGGTCAAGCTGCCACCGATCGATATGCTGATCACGTCGCCGCCCTATGTTGGACTCATCGATTATCACGAGCAGCACCGCTACGCCTACGAGCTCCTCGGGTTGCCGTGGAAGGCCGACGCCGAGATCGGCGCGGCGCAGAAGGGGAAATCGCGCGCGGCGCACGAGGACTACATGCGCGGCATCGGCGCGGTGTTCGAGAACGCCCGCAAATTCCTGCGTAAAAACGGCGTCCTGGTGATCGTCGTAGGCGATCGCGAGAATCTGTATCAGGGTCTCGCCAAAGAGCTGGGCTTCAAGCAGAAGCAGCGCCTGCGGCGTCACGTGAACAGGCGCACCGGCCGCCGTTCCACTGACTTCTTCGAGGATGTCCTGATCTGGTCCGTGCGGTGAACTCCGCTACGAGAACCGCCGTAAAGCAGTACCTCCAAAGTTTTCTGCAGCGCATGATCGACGATGTTCGCGAATCGAGCCTCGATCCCACGAAGCTCCGCCCGGTCCGGAAGAAGTCGCCGCACGGGGATCTCAAGCCGTTTCACGAGTCGGTGCTTCCCGATGGGATCTTGCGGATCCACGAGTTCGAGCGCTCGTTCTCGACCAAGCTCGGGACGACCTTCGAGGAGGTCGCCCGGGTTGTCGGCGCTGCGTATCACGCCGAAGCGGAGCGGGGATACGAGGTCTGTGGACCGATTTCGGCGGCCGCGTTGGTACGCATCGAAGCGATCATCAATCGGGTGCGCGTGCGAGGCGAAGTACCGGCCTCATTTCCGCAGCTCGTTGCCAGCGTTTTGAAGGCGGGGCGCGGAGCTTCCAGCGAGCGACGCTGCATCGCGGATCTGTATCTCCGCGCCAAAGACGGCGCGGAGTTTTTCTTCGAGGTGAAATCGCCAAAGCCGAACAAGGGCCAGTGCCTCGAAGCGACGTCGCGCCTGCTGCAAATCCACGCGATTCGCGGCGCGACACGTCCGAAAGTGAACGCGTTCTACGCGATGGCGTACAATCCGTACGGCGCGCGTCGCGACTACACGCATGGCTTTGCAAAGAATTACATGGATTTCGACGAGCAGGTGGTCATCGGTGCCGAGTTTTGGGAGATCGTCGGCGGCCGCGGGACGTACGACGAGGTGCTGAAAATCTACCGCGAGGTCGGACTCAAGCAGGGACCTGCGGTGTTGAAGCACCTTTCGCGCGAGTCTTGACGGCGACGGCGAGCAGCTCCCGCATCCGAGAGTCCAACAGCTCGAGTGCGACAGCCGGCACGACGGTGCCTTCGATGTCGAAGCAGGCTGTGCTGCTGAGCTGCTCGATGGCATGCACCAGCGCGCGCAACGCACGGCCGGAAACGATGTAGTCGTTCTCGGCGCGGATATCGTGGATCGTGGCTCCCTGTAGCATGGCTCCAACATAGAAAACTCGGTAACAACTTGAATCGCCAAAACGATGTAACCCCTAGGCTCTTTCGTGCTCCTCCAAGACCTCGTTAATACGTCGCACCAGGTAGCCTCGACGTCGGGTCGTCTCGCAAAGGTCCGCCAACTCGCTGATCTCTTGAAGCGCGCGCAGCACGATGAAATCGAAATCGCAATCGCATACCTATCGGGCACGATTCGCCAGGCCAAAGTCGGCGTGGGTTGGGCAACGCTCCAAGCCGCCAAGGGGCAAGCAGCGCAAACGCCCACGATCGAGATCAAGGAGATCGATGCGACGCTCGATCTCGTCGCGAATACATCGGGCAAGGGCTCGGCCGCAACGAAGAACAAGCTGCTTGGCGCCCTCTTTTCGCGGGCGACGCCCGAGGAGCAGGATTTTCTGTTCCGGCTCTTGACCGGCGAGCTGCGGCAGGGCGCGCTCGAGGGGATCATGGTCGAAGCCGTCGCCAAAGCCGCGGAGCTGCCCGCGGCAGATTTGCGTCGCGCGGCGATGCTGTCCGGCAATCTCGGTGCCGTTGCCAGGGCGGCGCTCACGGAGGGCGCAGCTGGTCTCGCGCCATTCTCGATCCAGCTGTTTCGTCCCATCAAGCCGATGTTGGCGCAAACGGCGACCAATGTCGGTGAGGCACTCGAGCACGCGACTCCGGCGGCATTCGAATTCAAGCTCGACGGGGCGCGCATTCAGGTGCACAAGCAAGGCCAGCAGGTGAAGATCTTTTCGCGATTGATGAATGAAGTGACGAATGCACTCCCCGAGGTCGTCGAGATGGTGAAGGGGATCAATCTCAACGAAGTGATACTGGATGGCGAAGCGATCGCACTGACGGCTGACGGTAGACCGCTGCCATTCCAAACCACGATGCGCCGCTTCGGTCGCAAGCTCGACGTCGAGTCGCTGCGTGGTGAGCTGCCACTGGTCCCGTTCTTCTTTGACATCCTCTATGCGGACGGCAAGTCGGTGGTCGAGCAACCGTACGAGACGCGGTCTCAGATCTTGTCCCAACACGTCGCCGATTCACAGCGTCCGCCGCGCTGCGTCACTGGAGATCGCCAGGAAGCGCAATCGTTCTTCGATCAGAGTATCCACGCAGGGCATGAGGGTCTGATGGCGAAGGCGCTCGCCGCGCCATATGAGGCCGGCAGCCGCGGATGGAACTGGATCAAGATCAAGCAGGCGAACACGCTCGACCTCGTCGTGCTGGCCGCCGAATGGGGCCACGGGCGGCGCCATGGCTGGCTCTCGAACCTGCACCTGGGCGCGCGCGATCCAGCCGGTGGGTTCGTGATGCTCGGCAAGACCTTCAAAGGAATGACGGACGAATTGCTCGAGTGGCAGACGAAGAAATTGCAGGAACTGGAGGTGGGACGCGAAGGAATCGTCGTCTATGTGCGGCCGGAGTTAGTCGTGGAGGTCGCCTTCAACGGTCTGCAGCAGAGCTCGATCTATCCGGGCGGACTCGCGCTGCGGTTCGCGCGCGTGATTCGATATCGGCAGGACAAGAAGCCGGACGAGGCGGATTCTATCGAGACGGTGCGGCGGCTGGCTGCTGGCTGACGGCCAGGAGTCCCATCTCCTCCAGGAATCCGCTGCCGCCGGTCTCGCGCCCGAACCGCCGCTCAGCGCGCGTCAGCACCAGCCGCTCCCGCGCCCGCGTCATCCCGACATACAACAGCCGCCGCGCTTCCTCGATCTCTTCCGTGATGTGGTTTGTCGCCGCCTGGTAGCCGGGGATCTCGTAGTCCTCGACGCCCATGATGTAGACACGTGAGAACTCGAGGCCTTTGGTCGAGTGCAGCGTGAGGAGATTGACTCGCTCGGGTGCGACATCGACGCCCTCAGAGGTCGAGAGTGCGACGCGATCGAGCAGCTGATCGATGCTCTCACCGAGGGTCCCGCCATCTCCAACTAATGCCATCAGCCTCGCCACCGCTGTCGCATACCGCTGTCCCCGATCCCGCTCCGCTCTGAGTCGCGCCATGAGCGCCCGCCCGCCGAGTGTCGCTATGACATCTTCAACGTCCGGCGCGTTCGCACCGCTGCGCTCGCGCTCCATCTGGTAGAACTCGAGCGCGTCACTGTAGGCACCCAACGTCCGCCGCCGGGACAGCTCGAACAGTTTGCCGCGCTCGGTGGGCGGATCGATGTTGCCTTCGACCGCAACCGCCAACGCGAGATAGTCGAGCACATTCGCGAGCACCGCCTTACGCGCCCGAATGGCACGTTGCTTCTCGAGCGCGCGATACACGTGCGCCAGCGTGATCGCGTCATCGAGGGCGTGATGCGCGCGACCACAGTCGATCCCGAACCGATGCGCGATGTCCTCTTGTTTCGGGCTATCGTGCGAGAGTGAGCGCGCGAGCAGGAATGTGTCGTAGAACACGAGCGTATCGACGCCGTCGCGCCCTGCCGCCAGGCGACGCAGCACCGGCACATCGAAGCGCTGCCCGTTGTGCGCGATCAGGACGTCATCGCCGACGAACGCCCGGAACCGGGGCCACACCTCACCGAACGGCGGCGCGTCTTGTACGTCCGCATCGCAGTAGCCGTGCACCGCTTGAGCGCGCGCCGAGATCGGCTGGAATGGCTGCACGAGTGAGTGGAACCGATCGACGATCTCGCCGTGGACCACGCGCGCTGCGCCAATCTCTACCACGCCACAGGTCGCGACGTCGTTGTCGGTGGTCTCGAAATCAAACGTGACGTAGTGCTCGAGTGCCGACTCGAATTCCTTCGCGTGGAGGAGTTGCAGCGCTTTGAAGACGGTGAGGGCGTCGTGGTGAATGAGGGGCTGCGGCGAGGCGATCGGCACTCGTCGAATCCCCGCTCCAATCAGCATTCCTCGCAGCGCGATCTCCAATCCGCCCATCGGCGCGATCGAGATATCCGCCTGTGCTGTGATCGCCTCCTCGAGTCGCTCGGCAAGCTGTACAGCATCCGGCCAGTCTGCGGGATCCGTCAGCTCGTCATGCCGTTCCTCGAGCGCGTTTCGATACGGGCCGACCGCCTGCGACAGAATTTCCTCGATCACCGTGGCGAGCGTGCTGTGCGAGCGGGGCAGCGCCCGCAAGTTCTCCACCTGGTAGATGAGCCGCCACAGCTTCTTCGTGTCGGGATGTTGCGCAGGGCGGCGCTGCGCGAGCGCGCGGACGGAGCCGAGGAAATCGGCGCTCTTGTCCAACGAGCCTTCGACTTCCTGAAGGAAATGCTGCGACAGCACGCACTGGGCAAACGCGTGCAGCGCGGCGGCGTCGTCAGGATTGCGGACGATGCGGAGCGCCGCAATCACATAGCCGATGACGGCGTCCTCGATCAGCGACCGCCCCCGGGCCAGGCGACACGGGATGCCCGCGCGGAGCAGCCGGCCTTCCAGATACTCGCCGAGCCGATGCTTGCGGTAGAGGATCGCATAATCGCCCCAGCCGAGGTCCGCGGTCGCGCGATCGGTGCAAAGATCCTCCAGCAGCCAGGAGGCTTCCTCTTCCTCGTCGCGGAACGCATGCGCACATACCTCGTGCGGTGACTCGTGCTCGGCGGTGAGCTCCTTGTGGAAGATCGACGGATTCTGCGCCAGCACCTTGCGCGCCGTCTCGAAGATCTGGCGCGAGCACCGACAGTTCTTGTCGAGAATGATCGGCGGCGCGTCGTAATCGCGGCGAAACCGCTCCAGCACCATCGGGTCGGCGCCGGTCCAGGTGAAGATCGACTGCTCGTCGTCGCCGACCGCGAAGAAGTTGCCGCGCGGCGCCGCCAGTCGTTTCAGGAAATCATACTGCACGGCGTTCACATCCTGGAACTCGTCGACCAGCAGATAGTCCCAGCGGCCCGCGATCGTGTCGCCGATGTCGCCCGGCGCGCGCATCAAGGCTTCGGCTTTCACGATCAGCTGATCGAAGTCCACCATGTTGCGGTGAGCGAGCCAGGCACAATACTCGGTGTAGAGACGCTGGTCGTTAGCGGTCAGGCGGTAATTCTGAAAACGGTGGCGGCCGAACAGCGTCAGCAGTTGTCCGCGCCGATCCTCCGGGACGCGCAGCCGCCGCAAGATGATCTTCTGGTAGTCGTCAGCGGCAACGCCGAAGCCTTTGCGCAAACCGGCGGCGGCGGCGTACTCCCGCAGCAGGCCGAGGCAGAGGGCGTGGATCGTGCCGCGATGCACGGCATCGGCCCGGGCACCGATCGTGTGCTCCAGCCGTAGCGCGATCTCCTCGGCCGCGCGATTGGTGAACGTGACGGCGCAGATGCGCTTCGGATCGACACCGAGCGCCGCGATGACGTGCTCGATGCGCGCAATGAGGCAGAAGGTCTTGCCGGCTCCGGGACCAGCCACGACGAGTGTCGGGCCGAGCGCAGCTTCGATGGCGAGGCGCTGCTGGGGGAGAGGAACGAGCGGCGCGAAGCCCATTGCCGTGAAGATAAGAAGACGACGGGACATTTGCCCCCCTTGCCCCCTTACCGATCAGTGTCCAGCGGATAGGTTCAGCCTCCTGGTGTGACCAGGAGGTCCCCCGATGTCCCGCTCCGCCGTCGCTGTCGTCCTTGCAGCCGCACTCGCCGCCTGCTCCGTGGATTCGAGTGGTCCTCCACCCGTACCCGCCGCAATCGCGCTGATATCGGGAGACACGCAGACAGGCACCGCGGGTCAGGCACTCGGCGTCCCGTTAGTCGTGAACGTGACGACGGAGGCGGGGCGCGGGATCAGAGGTGTGACGATCAGCTGGAGTGCTACACAAGG
>WNGC01002013.1_pt1 | contig 18455 bp, 16 predicted proteins | sample 5400051 | NCBI WGS metagenome assembly WNGC01 (sample SAMN13153368, study PRJNA577476) | soil metagenome | isolation source: 20 cm soil or saprolite under grassland replicate 2 | place: USA:California | collected 2016-06-15
AGGAAAAACAGCGCGAAAGGCATTCCGGAGTATTCGACGTGGAACCCGGCGACGATTTCGGACTCGCCCTCCGCCACGTCGAACGGCGCGCGGTTGGTCTCGGCCACACCCGAGATGAAGTACACCAGGAACATGGGCGCGAGCGGCAGCCAGTTCCAGGAGAGGAAATTGAGCCCCTTGTGCGCGAAATAGCCGCGCTGCTGCCCCGCGACGATGTCGGTGAGGTTGAGGCTCTGGGAAACCAGGAGCACGCACACCAGAGCGAAGCCCATCGCGATCTCGTAGGCGACGATCTGGGCGGCCGAGCGCATGGCGCCGAGAAACGCGTACTTCGAGTTGGAGGCCCAGCCGGCGATGATGATGCCGTAGACGCCCATCGAGGTGATCGCCATCACGTAGAGGAGCCCCGCGTTGATGTCCGCGAGCACCGCCTCCGGGCCGAAAGGGATCACCGCCCACGCGGCGAGCGCCGGCATCAGAGTCAGCATAGGCGCGAAAATGAACAGGAACTTGTTCGCCCCCGTCGGTACGATCAGCTCCTTGAACATGAGCTTGATGGCGTCGGCGATCGGCTGCAGCAGCCCGAGCGGGCCGACTCGGTTGGGACCGAGGCGGATCTGCATCCAGCCGATCAGCTTCCTCTCCCACAAGGTGAGGTACGCGACGCAGGCGAAGAGAGGCAGCACGATGCAAAGGATCAGGATCGTGTTTTTCACGAGCGTCCAGGCGGGCGGGCCCCACTGCGGACCGAGCCAGGCGGTCCAAAGATTCGCCCAGATGTCGAACACCGCCGTCACGTACGCTCCACCGAAACCGTGCCGAACATCGGACCGAGCGACGCGGTGTGCCGGTGCGCGGCGGCGAGCCTCACGCAGCCGGCCGGCAGGCGCTCGTCGATGCCGAGCTCGACAATCGCCTCCCCCTCGCCTTGACGCACCCTTACCCGTTCGCCCGCCTTGACGCCGAGCTTCTGCGCGAGCACCGGCCCCACCCAGGCGCGCGGCGGCAGCGCGTCGCGCGTCCTCTGGAGCGATGCGGCGCGGCGCACGATCGGATCGCCGAAATAGATCGGGACGTCGGCGATTCGCTGCAGCCCCTCCCCGGAGGCGGGGGGCGAATCGAGATTCAGGGTGATACCGTCAAGGCGGTTGGCTAGTCTGCCCGCGATGTCTTCGGCCCTGCAAATCTCGTCGCGTACTGCTTGGGTCGATTCGTATTCGAAGCCGGGAAGGCTCATCAGATTGCCGACCACGCGCAGCACCTTCCACGCCGGCCGCGCCTCGCCCAAGGGTTTCACCGCGCCGTTGAAGCTCTGCATCCGCCCCTCGCAATTGACGTAGGTGCCCGATGTCTCGGTGAAGGGTACGATGGGAAGAAGCACGTTGGCGTAGTCCGCGGCAAAGCTGCGGTAAGCGGCCATCGCGACCACCAGGTCCGCGGCGCCCATCGCCTTGATCGCCGCGCGCGGGTCATGGCAGTCGAAATCGGGCTCGGCGTTGAGGAGCAGATAGGCTTTTCGCGGCTGCTCGAGCAGGGTCCTGGCGTTCAAGCCGCCCTCCGAGGGAACGCAGCCAGCAAGATAGCCTCCGACGCTGTTGGCGGCCTCGCCGAGAAAGCCGAATCGACCACCGAGCAGAGCGGCGAGCTCCTGCGCGAGCCGCTGCAGCTGCGCGCCTTGAGGATGCTGCGCGGCGAGGTTGCCGAGCAGCACCGCGACACTCTGGCCCGAAGCGAGGCTGGCGGCGATCGCCCTCGCCTCGCCGCCGACGCCGAGAGCCGCGAGCTCCGCGAGCGCGGGCTTTTGCCTGGTCTCGGCGACGGCTTTCACCACCTGGGCGAGCGTCCCCGCCAACTCGCTCGGGCGCACGATCGCCTTGTTGGCGACCGGCATCAGGAGATCGTCGTCGGCGCAGTGCAGGACGTTGATCTGCGATTTGCGTTTCGCGATCTGCCGCAGGCGGGAAGCGACCAGCGGGTGATCCTTGCGCAGGAACGATCCGACCACGAGCACGCGGTCCAATGCCGCGAGCTCCGCGACTCTCATCCCGAGCCAGGGAATTCCGGCGCGCTTCCCGTCCGCCGAAAAGTCCGATTGGCGCAGGCGGAAATCGACGTTGTCGCTCCCCATTGCGTGCATGAGCTTCGCGAGCAGCGCCATCTCCTCTAAGGTTGAATGGGGGCTGGCGAGCGCGCCGATTTCCTGCGGGTTGTACTTGAAGCGGATCTCCGAGAGGTTTCGAGCGACGTGCTCGAGCGCCGCCTGCCAATCGACCTCCCGCCAGCGTCCGTCCTGCTTCAGCATCGGCCGCTGGAGCCGTTCTTCGGAGTTGAGTCCCTCGTAGGAAAAACGGTCGCGGTCGGAGATCCAGCACTCGTTCAGCTCGTCGCTTTCGAGCGGCAGCACCCTCATCACGCGGTTCTGCTTGACCTGAACGATCAGGTTCGCGCCCAGGCTGTCGTGCGGGCTGACGGACTTGCGCCCCGAAAGCTCCCAGTTGCGCGCGGTGTAGCGAAACGGCTTCGAGGTGAGCGCGCCCACCGGGCACAGATCGATCATGTTGCCGGAGAGCTCCGAGTCCACCGTTTTCCCGACGAAGGCGAGAATCTCGGCGTGTTCGCCCCTGCCGATCATGCCGAGCTCCATGACGCCGGCGAGCTCCTGCCCGAAGCGCACGCAACGTGTGCAATGGATGCAGCGCGTCATGTCGGTCGAGATGAGCGGGCCCAGATTCTTGTTCAGCACCACGCGTTTCTCCTCTGTGTAGCGCGAGGCGCTCTTGCCGTAGCCGACCGCGAGGTCCTGGAGCTGGCATTCCCCGCCCTGATCGCAGATCGGGCAGTCGAGCGGATGGTTGATGAGCAGGAACTCCATCACGCCGTCCTGCGCCGCCCTGGCGTAATCCGAGCGCGTGAACACCTTCATGCCGTCGGTGACCGGCGTGGCGCAGGCAGGCTGGGGTTTCGGAGCCTTCTCGATCTGCACCAGGCACATCCTGCAGTTGGCGGCGATCGAGAGCTTCTTGTGATAGCAGAAATGCGGGATGTAGATCCCCAGGCCGTTCGCCGCATCCATCACGGTGGCACCGTGGCGGACTTCGGTTTCCCTGCCGTCGACCGTGATTTTGGGCACGGGTTTCAGGCCGCCTGCCGCACAGGAACGCCGGGCGCGGTGGAATATCCGGGAACCGTCACCATGCAGCGCTTTTGCTCGATGTGATACTGGAATTCGCCGCGGAAGTGCTCGATGAAGCTCTTCACCGGCAACGCCGCCGCGTCGCCCAGCGCGCAGATGGTGCGCCCGGCGATGTTGTCGGCGACGTTCGTGAGAAGGTCGAGGTCTTCATTCTTCCCCTTGCCGTGCTCGATCCTGTTCACCATCCGGTACAGCCACCCCGTGCCTTCGCGGCAGGGGGTGCACTGCCCGCACGATTCCTCGAAGTAAAAATACGACAGGCGTTCGAGAGCCTTGACCATGCAGGTGGTTTCATCCATCACGATCACCGCCCCGGAGCCCAGCATCGAGCCGCTCTTGGCGATCGAGTCGTAGTCCATGTCGGTGCGCATCATGATCTCGGCGGGGAGGACCGGCATCGAGGACCCGCCCGGGATCACGGCCTTGAGCTTTCTCCCGTCGCGCACGCCGCCCGCCATCTCGAGCAGCTTCGCAAACGGCGTGCCGAGCCTTACTTCGTAATTTCCCGGCCGCTCGACGTGGCCGGTGACCGAAAAGATTTTCGTGCCGCCGTTGTTGGGTCGGCCCAGTGCTAGGAACGCGTCCGCCCCGTGGTTGACGATCCAGGGCACCGCGGCGAAAGTCTCGGTGTTGTTGATGGTCGTCGGCTTGCCGTACAGCCCGAAGCTCGCGGGAAACGGCGGCTTGAATCGCGGCAGGCCCTTCTTGCCTTCGAGCGACTCCAAGAGCGCGGTCTCCTCGCCGCAGATGTAGGCGCCGTAGCCGTGGTGGTTGTGGAGCTCGAACGAGAAATCGCTGCCGAGGATGTTTTTTCCGATGAAGCCCGCGGCGCGCGCTTCGGCGAGGGCTTCCTCGCAGCGCTCGTAGATGTCCCAGATCTCCCCGTGGATGTAGTTGTAGCCCGCGCCGGCCCCCATCGCGTAGGCGGCAATCGCCATGCCTTCGTTGACGGCGTGGGGGTTGTAGCGCAGGATGTCGCGGTCCTTGAAGGTCCCGGGCTCGCCCTCGTCCGAATTACATACCAGATATTTCGTCCCCGGGAACTGTCGCGGCATAAAGCTCCACTTGAGGCCCGTCGGAAAACCCGCCCCGCCGCGCCCGCGCAGCGCCGATTTCTTGACCTCGGCAACTAAGGTCTCGGGCGGCGTCTTTTCGGAGAGAATCTTCTTCAGCGCCGAATAACCGCCGCGCTCGACGTAGTCCTCGAGCCGCCAGTTCTCGCCGTCGAGGCCCGCCAGGATGATCGCGTCGGGTCCGTAATCCAACATTTACTTCGCCTCCGCGATCCACTTGTCGATTTTTTCGGGCGTCATGAAGGACAGCATCTTCTTGTTGTTCACAAGCATCACCGGCGCGTCGCCACAGGCGCCGAAGCACTCGCCCTCCTTCAGCGTGAAGCGCCCGTCTGCGGTGGTCTCGTTCCAGTCGATGCCGAGCTTCTTCTTCAGGTGTCGGGCGGCGTCTTCCGCGCCGGAGAGCGCGCACGGCAGGTTGGTGCAGATGCACAGCTTGTGCTTTCCGACCGGCTTGAGGTCGTACATCGCATAGAAGCTCGCCACCTCGTAGACGGCGATCGGCGCCATCCCGAGGTAACCGGCCACGAAGTCCATGACCTGGGGCGAAAGATAGCCCCTTTCGTCCTGTGCGACGGTGAGCGCGGCCATCACCGCCGACTGCTTCTGCCCAGGCGGATACTTGGCGATCGCCTGGTCGATTTTCTTGAGCGAATCGGCGCTTAACACGTCCTCACCTGTCTATCTCTCCGAAGACGATGTCCTGGGTGCCGATGATCGCCACGACATCGGCCAGCATATGCCCCCGGGTCATCTCGTTCAGCGCGGCAAGGTGCGGAAAGCCCGCTGCGCGGATCTTCATGCGGTAGGGCTTGTTCGCGCCGTCGGACAGGATGTAGATCCCGAATTCCCCTTTCGGGTGCTCGACTGCGGCATAGGCCTCGCCGGGAGGAACGTGGATGCCTTCGGTGAAGAGCTTGAAATGGTGGATCAGCTCTTCCATGTTGCTTTTCATTTCGACGCGTGAGGGCGGCGCCACCTTGTGGTTGTCGGTGATCACCGGGCCGGGGTTTTTCCGCAGCCACTCGATGCACTGCCTGATGATGCGGTTCGACTGTCGCATCTCCTCGACGCGCACCAGATACCGGTCGTAGCAGTCGCCGTTCACGCCCACCGGGATGTCGAAGTCGACCCGATCGTAGACCGCGTAGGGCTGTTTCTTCCTCAGGTCCCATTCGACCCCCGAGCCGCGCAGCATCGGCCCCGTGAATCCGAGCGCGAGCGCCCGCTCCGGCGACACGACGCCGATATTGACAGTCCTCTGCTTCCAGATGCGGTTGTCGGTGAGCAGAGTCTCGTACTCGTCCACGTACTTCGGGAAGCGGCGGGTGAAGTCCTCGATGAAATCGAGCAGCGACCCCTGGCGATTCTCGTTCAGCTTCTTCAGCGCTCCTGCGCTCTTGTACATCGAGGCCTGGTATTGCGGCATCGTCTCCGGCAGGTCCCGGTAGACCCCCCCGGGCCGGTAGTAGGCGGCGTGCAGGCGCGCCCCCGACACGGCTTCGTAACAGTCCATCAGGTCCTCGCGCTCGCGGAAGCAGTAGAGGAAAACCGTCATCGCCCCGATATCGAGGCCGTGCGCCCCGAGCCAGAGCAGGTGGTTCAGGATGCGCGTGATCTCGTCGAACATCACGCGGATGTACTGGGCGCGGATCGGCACGTCGACTCCGAGGAGCCGCTCGACCGCCAGGCAGTAGGCGTGCTCGTTCGACAGCATCGACACATAGTCGAGCCGGTCCATGTAGGGCAAGGCCTGGATATAGGTCTTGTGCTCCGCGAGCTTCTCGGTGGCCCGATGGAGGAGCCCAATATGCGGATCAGCGCGCATAATCACCTCTCCGTCCAGTTCCAGCACCAGCCGCAGCACGCCGTGCGCCGCCGGATGCTGCGGACCGAAGTTGAGGGTGTAGTTCCGGATTTCCGCCATGGATCAGCGTGGAGTTCCCAGGTCGCCGTACTCGTCTTCGCCGTTTCTGCTCCGGGTCGTATCGCATCTCGACGTTTCCCGACAGCGGAAAGTCCTTGCGGAACGGATGGCCGATAAAGCCGTAATCGGTGAGGATGCGCCGCAGATCGGCGTGCCCGGCAAACATGATTCCGAACAGGTCGAAGGCCTCGCGCTCGTACCAGTCCGCGTTGGGCCAGACGCCGGTGAGGGAGTCGACCACCGGGAAGTCGTCCTCCGGCGCGAACACGCGCAGCCGCAGCCGCCAGTTGTGCACTAGGGAAAGCAGGTGTGACACGACCGCGAAGCGGCGTCCTCCCCAGCGGCCCTCGCCGAAACCCGAGTAATCCACTCCGCACAGATCGATCAGCTCCTCGAAGCGCACCGCAGCGTCGTCCCGCAGGCATCGCGCAGTCGCGGAATAGTCCTTCGCATCGACCACCAGCGTCAGCTCGCCCAGGGATTCGCTGAGGCTCACGATCTTGCCGGCGAGCGACGAGTCGAGCGCGCCTTTCAGTTGTTCGAGCTTCGCCGCCATATGGCTTCGATCCGATCAGCGCGCGATGGTGTTGGTGCGCTTGATCTTGTTCTGCAGCTGGACGATTCCGTAGAGCAGCGCCTCCGCCGTCGGCGGGCAGCCCGGAACGTATACGTCCACCGGCACGATGCGGTCGCATCCGCGCACCACCGAGTAGGAGTAATGGTAGTAGCCGCCGCCGTTCGCGCAGGACCCCATCGAGATCACCCAGCGCGGTTCGGCCATCTGGTCGTACACCTTGCGAAGCGCCGGCGCCATCTTGTTGCACAGGGTCCCCGCGACGATCATGACATCGGACTGCCTCGGGCTCGGCCGGAACACGATCCCGAAGCGATCGAGGTCGTAGCGCGCCGCGCCGGCGTGCATCATCTCGACGGCACAGCACGCCAGCCCGAACGTCATCGGCCAGAGCGACCCGGTGCGCGTCCAGTTGATCAGCTTGTCGAGAGAGGTCGTCGCGAATCCTTCCTCGAATACGCCTTCAATACCCATAATTCACCCAATCCCCATGGATCACCTTCACTTTCACTACTCCCACTCCAACGCTCCCTTCATCCATTCGTAGACGAAGCCCACGACGAGAATGGCGAGGAAGATCATCATCGACCAGAAGCCGAGGCCGCCGATCTCCTTGAGCGTCACCGCCCAGGGGAAGAGAAACGCGATTTCCAGATCGAACAGGATGAACAGGATCGCAACCAGGTAGTAACGCACGTCGAATTTCATGCGCGCGTCCTCGAAAGCTTCGAATCCGCATTCGTACGGGGACAGTTTTTCGCTGTCGGGACGGTGCGGCCCGAGCACCGTGCCCGCGGCGATCATGATGCCGCCGAAGACGAAAGCGATCACGATGAACAGCAGGATCGGGAAATAGTTTTCGAGCACGGGTCAGCCGCTGGCCTGAGAGCAGGAAGCCGTGCCGGTGGCTCGCACTCGCACGCTCGCACTCACAGAAACCATACCCCTCTCAAAATAGAGGACTTGGGCCGGAAGTCCCCTGCTTCCGATCCAAGTCCCCCTTGGTGCCGACGGAGAGACTCGAACTCTCACGGCTTTCGCCACCGCCCCCTCAAGACGGCGTGTCTACCAATTTCACCACGTCGGCATGATTTGGGCTTGATGCGTCGTCGTGTCGGAAACGAGCCCGTCCTCAACTGCTCGATTTTACTACTTCGGCACCTCATTTGCTTTCGATTTCGCCGCGTCGGACGCCTTCGCGGCATCGGGCGTCGCCTGGGTCGCGGGCATCTGCTGCTGCGCCGGTTGCGGCCGTTCCTTGACCGTGTCCATCACGCCTCCGCCCACGCGCGGCTTGTGCGTGACCAGGTAGGCGAGCACGAAGGTCGTGAGGAAAAATACGACGGCGAGGATGGCCGTCGTGCGAGAGAGAAAATTCGCCGAGCCGCTTGCCCCGAACAGGCTTCCCGAGGCGCCGCTGCCGAAAGCCGCGCCTACGTCGGCTCCCTTGCCGTGCTGGAGCAGGACGAGACCGATGATGCAAAGCGCGACGACGACGTCGACGATGAGGATCAGCGTGAACCAGAAATCCATATTGCATTCTCCAGAGTTATCTCCGCGCCGCAGCGCAGATCGCGATGAAGTCCGCAGCCAGCAGCGAGGCCCCGCCGATCAATCCGCCGTCGACGTCGGGCATCGCGAACAGCTCGGCGGCGTTGTTTGGCTTGACGCTGCCGCCGTACAGGATCGTCGCGTTCGCGGCCAGCGCCCTGTCGCTCGCTCCGAGCCGCACGCGGATGAACGCGTGCACGTCCTGAGCCTGCTGCGGCGTCGCGTTCCTGCCGGTGCCGATTGCCCAGACCGGCTCGTAAGCGAGCACGGCGTCGGCCAGCGCGGCGATCCCCGCGGCGGCGAGCACCGCATCGAGCTGGCGACTCACCACGTTTTCGGTCTCGCCGCGCTCGCGCTGCTCCAAGGTTTCGCCTATGCATAGAATCGGCGTCAAGCCGGCGCGCCGGGCCGCGACGAATTTGGCCGCGACTGTGCCGTCGCCTTCCCCATAGAGACCGCGCCGCTCCGAATGGCCGACGATCGCGAAACGGCAGCCAAACTCCTTGAGCATCGCTCCCGACACCTCTCCGGTGTAGGCTCCGGAGTCGTGCTCGGAAACGTTCTGCGCGCCCCAGGCTATCCGGCTGCCCGACAGAGCCTGCGAGACTTGTGCGAGGTAGGGAAACGGTGCGCACACCGCGTAACCGAGACCCTCGGCTTGCGCAAGGCCCGCCTTGAGCTCGTCCAGCAGCCGTGCGTTCGCTGCGAGGCTGCCGTGCATCTTCCAGTTGCCTGCTACCAGCCTCGCGCGCATCCCGTCCGGGAGAGCCGAAAAGGGGGAGATTCTACCGCCGGATCGCCGTGAGGGTCAACCGAAAACGCTGGAAAATTCAGAGTCTTGCAGAATATTCTAGCGCAGGACCTCGAGCGCGCTACGCGCGCAGCCAGAAGGTCACCGGACCGTCGTTCACCAGAGCGACTTGCATGTGCTCGCCGAAGCGGCCGCACGCTGTGCTGGAATAGCGCGAGCGCGCACGCCCGACGAGATGATCGAAGAGCCTGCGCGCCGCATCGGGCGCGAGCGCGGACGAAAAGCTCGGGCGCATGCCCTTGGAGGTATCCGCCGCAAGAGTGAATTGCGGCACGAGCAGGAGGCCGCCGCGCACCTCCTCGACCGAAAGATTCATTTTACCGGCGCCGTCGGAGAACACGCGATAGCCGAGCAGGCGCTCGAGCATGCGCTCGGCGGTCGATTCGTCGTCTCCCGGCTCCGCGCATACGAGCGCCAGGATTCCGCGATCGATGGCGCCCAGCGTCTCGTCCCCGAGCTTGACTTCGGCCCGCGAGACGCGCTGCAGCAGCGCGATCATCCGGCGAAGCTAGGCTGCCTCTTGCACGGTTTCGGCGATCATTCTGGCAAGCCGCCGAACTTCCGCGTCGTCCTTGCCCTCCACCATGACGCGGAGCACGGGCTCGGTGCCCGACGGACGCAGGAGCACCCGCCCGTTCTTGCCGAGAGCGCGCTCGGCGTCGCGTTTCGCCTTTGCGACAGCCGGCTGTTTCTCCCAGTCGAAACCCTTGGCCACGCGCACGTTGACGAGCTCCTGCGGGTAGAGCGCGAGTCCGCGGCACAGGATCGCGAGCGTCGCGCGGTCCGTGCGCAGCGCAGAGAGCACCTGCAGGGCCGAGACGATGCCGTCGCCGGTCGTGTGCTTGTCCAGGCAGATGATGTGCCCGGAATTCTCCCCCCCGAGCTGCCAATCCTTTTCCTGGAGCATCTCCAGCACGTAGCGGTCCCCGACCTTGGCGCGCGCGAAAGAAACTCCCATTTCCTCCAGCGCGCGCTCCAGCGCGAGATTGGTCATCAGGGTTCCGGCGACGCCTTTCAGCCCGCCGTTTTTCGCGCGCTCGCGCGCGATGACGAACAGGAGCTCGTCGCCGTCGTAAAGCCTTCCATCTCCGTCGGCCATAAGCACGCGATCCCCGTCCCCGTCGAGCGCGATGCCCAGATCGGCCTTGTGCTCGGCGATCGCCCGCTGCAGGATCTCCGGATGCACGGTTCCGGCCCGGTCGTTGATGTTGAACCCGTCGGGATCTGCTCCTATCGTTTCGACGTCGGCTCCCAGCTCGTGGAAGACGTGGGGAGCGACGTGGTAGGTCGCGCCGTGCGCGCAGTCGATCACGATCTTCATGCCGCGCAGGTCCAGCGCGGAGGGAAACGTGCTCTTGCAGAACTCGATGTAGCGGCCCCGGGCGTCCTCGATGCGGCGAGCTTTCCCGAGGCTGGCCGAGTCCTTGCAGCGCATCGGACTGTCGAGACGCGTCTCGATATCCATCTCCACGCCGTCGGGAAGCTTGCTGCCTTCGGCGGAAAAAAACTTGATGCCGTTGTCCTGATACGGGTTGTGCGACGCGCTGATCACGACCCCGGCCTGCAAGCGCAAAGCCCGGGTCAAATAGGCGATCGCAGGGGTCGGCAGCGGTCCGGTCAGCATCACGTCCACCCCTGCTGCGGCGAATCCGGCTTCAAGTGAGGCCTCGAGCATGTAGCCCGAGATGCGGGTGTCCTTGCCGATCAGAACCGCCGGGTGCGCGCCCTTCGGCATGGTGGACCGCTTCACCAGCACCTCGCCCGCCGCAAAGCCGAGCCGCATGACGAATTCCGGAGTGATCGGCCCCTCGCCGACTTTTCCGCGCACGCCGTCCGTTCCGAAATACCTTCTGCTCATTGCTTTCCGCGGCCCCCGTGCCCGTCCATCGCGGCGAGCACCGCGAGCGCGTCCCGCGTCGCCGCCACGTCGTGCACGCGAACGATTGTAGCTCCGCGCTGAACTGCCAGCAAAGCCGCGGCGATGCTTCCCGCAAGGCGTTCGCCTGCTCCGCGGCCCGTGACGGCACCCAGGGTCGACTTGCGCGACCACCCGGCCATCACCGGCAGGCCCATCTCGGCGAACCGGTCGAGATTGCGCAGCAGCTCGAAATTGTGGGCTGCGGTCTTGCCGAAACCGAAACCCGGATCGATGACGATGCGCTCGCGGGCGATGCCGCGCGCCTCGGCCGCGGCGACGCGCTCAGCGAGAAACGCGCGGACCTCCGCCACGACGTCGCCGTAGCTCGGCTCGCGCTGCATCGTGCGCGGCTCCCCCCGCATGTGCATGAGGCACACCCCCGCGTCGGAGGCCGCCACCGCCTCCAGCGCGCCGGGAGCCCTCAGCGCGTTGATGTCGTTGATCATCGCCGCGCCGGCGCCGATCGCGGCGCGCATCACCTCGGGCTTCGTGGTATCGACGGAAATGGGTACCGGACAAGAGCGAAGTCCGTCGAGCACCGGCATCAGCCGCGACAGTTCCTGCTCGGCCGATACGCTGCCGGCTCCGGGGCGGCTCGACTCCGCGCCGATATCGACAAGATCCGCTCCCTCATCCGCCAGGCGTTGCGCATGCGCGATCGCAGCCCCCGGCTCGAGGGAGCGCCCGCCGTCGGAAAACGAATCGGGCGTCACGTTGACCACGCCCGCGACGAGCGGGCGATCGAGCGCGAGGCGGAATCTGCCACAGCGGAGACTTCGAGCAGTCGCGGCCGCGAACATGAAAAAAAGCCCGAAGCAGGCTTCGGGCTCCGCTTCCTGGAAATGAGCTAGGAGACGGGTGCGGGCTCGGCCGCGCCGGGCGCCCCCGCCTGAGGCGGCTGCTGCGGCGCCTGCGTGGGCTTGGGCGGGCGCGGCGGCCGGCCGTCCATGATGTCCTGGATCTGCTCGGCGTCGATGGTTTCGAGCTCGAGCAGCGCCTTGGCCATGGCTTCGACCTTGTCGCGGTTGTCGAGGATGAGCTTCTTCGCCAGGCCGTACTGCTCGTCGATGATCTTGCGGATCTCGGCGTCGACCTTCTGCATCGTCACCTCGGACACGTTCTTGTGCGTGGTGATCGAGCGTCCGAGGAACACTTCCCCCTCGTTCTCGCCGTAGACCATCGGGCCCATCGCGTCCGACATGCCCCACTGCGTCACCATGCTGCGCGCGAGGGCGGTGGCGCGCTCGAAATCGTTCGAAGCCCCGGTCGTCATCTGGCCCATGAACACTTCCTCGGCGATTCGTCCGCCGAACAGGACGGTAATCGTCGAGAGCAAGCGTTCCCGGTCCATGCTGTAGCGGTCCTGCTCGGGCAGCTGCATCGTGACGCCCAGCGCCCGCCCGCGCGGGATGATCGTGACCTTGTGCACCGGATCGGTCTTGGGGAGGAGCTTCGCCACCACCGCGTGGCCCGACTCGTGAAAGGCGGTGTTCCTGCGCTCTTCTTCGGGCATGACCATCGAGCGGCGCTCCGCGCCCATGACGATCTTGTCCTTGGCACGCTCGAAATCGTCCATGTCCACCAGGCGCTTGTTCTTGCGCGCGGCGAAGAGCGCCGCCTCGTTGACGAGATTGGCGAGGTCGGCGCCGGAGAAGCCAGGCGTCCCGCGCGCGATGATTTCCGCTCTCACGTCCGGCGCCACGGGGACCTTCCTCATGTGCACCAGCAGGATCTGCTCGCGGCCGCGGATATCGGGGAGCGGGACGACGACCTGCCGGTCGAACCTGCCGGGGCGCAAAAGCGCCGGGTCGAGCACGTCGGGGCGGTTGGTTGCGGCGATGACGATCACGCCGGTCGTTCCCTCGAATCCGTCCATTTCGACGAGAAGCTGGTTGAGCGTCTGCTCGCGCTCGTCGTTGCCGCCGCCCAGGCCGGCCCCTCGTTGCCTTCCGACCGCATCGATCTCGTCGATGAACACGATGCAGGGTGCATGTTTCTTCGCCTGATCGAACATGTCGCGCACGCGCGCGGCGCCCACGCCGACGAACATCTCCACGAAATCCGAACCTGAAATGGAGAAGAACGGCACCTTTGCCTCGCCGGCGATCGCGCGCGCGAGCAGCGTCTTGCCGGTGCCGGGGTTGCCGACCATGAGCACGCCCTTGGGGATGCGGCCGCCGAGCTTCTGGAACTTGGCGGGATCGCGCAGGAAATCGACCAGCTCGGCGACCTCCTCCTTGGCCTCTTCGCAACCGGCGACGTCGGCGAAGGTGATGTTGTTGTTGGACTCGTCGATCATTCTCGCGCGGGATTTTCCGAACGAGAACGCGCCACCCCGCCCGCCGCCCTGCATCTGGCGCATGAAGAAGATCCACACGCCGATGAGGAGCAGCATCGGGAACCACGAGACGAAGATGTTCATGAGGAGCGAAGGCTCTTCCTCGCGCTTCGCCTTGATCTTGACGCCGTACTTGAGCAGATCCGACACGAGCCAGATGTCGCCGGGCGAATAGCTGTTGACCGGTTTCCCGTCGGTGGTCTTCGCCTTGAGGTCGCGGCCCTCGATCATCACCTCGGCGATGCGCCCGGCCTTGACCTCCTCCATGAATTGCGAATAGTCCACCACGGCCTGGGTCTGCTGGCGCGTGTTGAACTGGTTGAACACCGTCATCAGGACGAGCCCGATGACAAGCCAGATCACGAGGTTCTTGAAGAGGTTATTCAACTAGTTTCCTTTCTTGCCACCGACACGTTTCGACCATTCTAAGCCCAAGTGAGGTTCAGGAACCAGTGCGGGGTTTCAATCCCTTGCCCAACAGATACATCTCGTTCGAGCCGCCGCGCGAGGCCCCGGGTTTTCGAGAAGAAACATCGATGAAGGCCACGCGCATCGCCGCCAGAAACTCCGGATAGCCGGCCCCCTGGAACACTTTGACCAGGAACGCGCCTTTCGGCTTCAAATGAACCCGGGCGAATTCGAGCGCCAGTTCGCACAAATGGATGCTGCGGGCCTGATCGGTTGCGCGCACGCCGCTTAGATTGGGGGCCATGTCGGAAACCACAAGGTCGAGCTTCTTGCCGTCCAGAGCTTCCTCGAGGCGTTTGAGCACCGCTTCTTCCCGGAAATCTCCGCAGATCGCGGTGACTCCGGGTATCGGAACGATTTCAAGCAGATCCACCGCGATGACGCGACCCGCCCGCCCGAGGCGCTCGACAAGGGCCTGCGACCAACTGCCCGGTGCCGCGCCGAGGTCGACCACGATATCGCCGGGATGCACTAGCCCGTCCCGCTTCAGAAGTTCGAGCAGCTTATAGGCCGCGCGCGAGCGATACCCCTGCGCTTTTGCCCGGTGGACATAGGGATCAGTGACGTGGCGTTTCAGCCACGCGCTGCTGGATTTGCTGCGGGCCATTCTCTAGACTTCCTCGATGCCCGGATTATCGCCTAGTCGGCGGCGCGATTTGAAGGCGCGGGCGCACGCGCTCGATCCGGTCGTGCTGATCGGCGCAGCCGGACTGTCGCCCGCGGTCCTCGCGGAAATCGAGCGCTCTCTAAAAAGCCACGAGCTGATCAAGGTTCGCGTCCCCGGCGCCGATCGTTCCGGGCGCGAGGCGATCCTCGAGGAGATTTGCAGGCGGACCGGAGCGCAACCGGTCCAGCACGTCGGAAAAATCATTTTGCTGTTCCGGGAGAACCCCGAACCTTCCCCCGGTTCGGCGGAGGACTCGCTTCGCAGGATACGACGCTGACGATCCGGGGGCCGGTCACCTCATCGGCCAAGCTTGAACGCGAAGCCAGACCTCTTTACCGCAGGCGTCCTGAACGGAATGAAGAATCCGAACCACTTCACGTATCCCGCCAAGCCGATCCTTCGCGAGCCCGCGACCTTTTGCGCGGCGAGACTGGCAAAATTGTGAATGCCGGTACACGCGATCTGGGCAACGCGGCCACGATCCCCAAGATAGCGGTCGGAATAGCGCGCAAGGGCGGCCAGGATGCGCCGCCCCCGATGCGACGGCCGCGTGAACGCGTTGTATGCGTAATGGTAAGGCGGGTCGAATCTCACCCACACGCCGTCGACATGAGGAGCAGAAGCAAATGCACACCAGGAATAGCAGACCAGACTATCGCCATCGAATACTCCGAACGCCACATCTCCCCGGGCCAGCGCGCCATGAACGAATTCGGAGCCCATGTCGAGTTCCGGATCGCCAGCTGCCTTCAGGAATTCCTCCGCCCGGACGACCCGGACGGCGATGCCGTCTGGAAGATGCGACTCGGCGAGAGGCCTGACCAGATCTCGTACCAGTACCCATTGGACGTTTAGACCGGCAAATTTCTGGAGCAGGACTGCCACGCGGCCGAACAGGCTCCGCAAGAAGCCCCAACGCTTGACGTCCGCCCGAAAGTTCTTGAGTTTTCCCGGCCGTTTGACCATCTTCGTTCCCAGGGGAGAGACTACGTTCTCCCCCCTGTCTAACTGCTTACAGACCGGGCACCGCGACGCTAGCCAGGGTGAGGGGCTCCAAGTCGGAACGGCGCCAGCGACTACTCGTACCGCACCTCGAGAACCTCATACTTCCTCACGCCACCCGGAGTCTGCACCTCGACCTGGTCTCCCGCGTATTTGCCGATGAGCGCCCGCGCAATGGGCGAGCCGATCGAGATCTTGCCTTTCTTGATGTCGGCTTCGTCGTCGCCGACGATTTGGTAGGTCACCGACTCGCCGCCCTTCGTCTCCTCAAGATCGACGGTGGAGCCGAACACGCACCGCCCGTCCGCGTCGACCCGCTTCGGGTCGATGACCTGCGCGTTGGAAAGCTTGCTCTCGATCTCCTTGATCCTCGCTTCGACGAAGCCCTGGCGCTCCTTGGCCGCGTCGTATTCGGCGTTCTCCGAAAGATCGCCGTGAGTCCGCGCCTCGGCGATCGCCGTGATCGCGTTCGGCCGTTCCACCGTCTTCAGACGGTGCAGCTCCTTCCGCAACAGCTCGGCCCCGGTCGTGGTCAGCGGAATCGTGCTCATGGCCGTATCAAGAAAAAGCCGCCGCTGCGCCCCAAGAGCGCCAGGCTGCGGCATCGGTTATTCAGAACAGAAGAATTCGCGGAAGGCGATCTAATGTGACCACTTTTCGAGCCATTTTGCAATAGGCCCGCTCCGGCGCAGGCTGGAGTGCAGCTCTTGAAGGGAGTACGGCACCAGGGACTTCATGTGCCGCATGCCCTCGCACGCCGCCCGGGCGCCCGCCACCGTGGTGTAATAAGTCACCCGCCGCTGCACCGTGCTTGTGCGGATCGAGCGCGAATCCGCGACGGCGGTGCGCGTTTCCTCCACCGTACTCACGACGAGGCTCACTTCGCCGTTCTTGATCATGTCGACGATGTGCGGCCGGCCTTCGACCACCTTGTTGACGACGGTCACGGCGATGCCGTGCGCCGCGAGCACTCCGGCCGTCCCGCGCGTCGCAAGCAGCCGAAACCCGAGCTTGAGCAGCTCCCGCGCGACGTGCACCACCGCCAGCTTGTCGCCGTCGCGTACGCTGATGAACGCTGCGCCGGTCTCGGGGAGCTTCGCGCCCGCGGCGAGCTGCGATTTGACGAAAGCCTCCCCGAAACTCTTCCCCACGCCCATCACCTCCCCGGTCGATTTCATCTCGGGACCGAGAATGGTATCGACGCCCGGAAACTTGACGAACGGAAACACGGCTTCCTTCACCGAAAAATAGCCTGGAACCACCTCTGCGCGCGCATCCTGCTGCGCGAGGGTCTTTCCCACCATGCAGCGCACCGCAATTTTTGCAAGCGGAACGCCGGTGGCCTTGCCGACGAAAGGCACCGTGCGTGAAGCGCGGGGGTTGACCTCGAGCACGTATATGACGTCCCGTTGAATCGCGAATTGCACGTTCATCAGGCCGACCACCTTCAGCGCGTGAGCGAGCTGAACGGTCTGCCGGCGCAGATCCCGCTCGATGCGGGCGCTCAGAGAATGCGGAGGCAGGGAGCACGCCGAGTCGCCCGAGTGCACTCCCGCCTGTTCGATGTGCTCCATGACCCCGCCGATCAGCACCTGCTCGCCGTCGCTTGCGGCGTCCACGTCCACCTCCGTGGCGTCGCTCAGGAACCGGTCGAGCAGCACCGGCGAATCGTTCGAGACCTTGACCGCCTCGCGCATGTAACGCTCGAGGTCCTTCTGCTCGTGCACGATCTCCATCGCGCGTCCGCCCAGGACGTAGCTCGGACGCACCACCAGGGGATAGCCGATCTCCCCCGCGAGGCGCAGCGCATCGGCTTCCGTTCGGGCCGAGCGATTGGGCGGTTGCTTGAGCCCGAGACGGTCGATCAGCTGCTGGAAGCGCTCGCGGTCCTCGGCCATGTCGATCATGTCCGGCGTCGTGCCGATGATGGGCACGCCGTTCGCCTCGAGATCCCGGGCAAGCTTCAACGGGGTTTGCCCGCCGAACTGGACGATCACTCCGTAGGGTTTTTCCTTGTCCACGATCTCGAGGACGTCCTCGAGCGTGAGCGGCTCGAAATAGAGGCGGTCGGAAGTATCGTAGTCGGTCGACACCGTTTCCGGGTTGCAGTTGACCATGATCGTCTCGAAGCCGTCCTCGCGCAGCGCGAGGGCCGCGTGCACGCAGCAGTAGTCGAACTCGATGCCCTGTCCGATGCGGTTGGGCCCGCCCCCCAGCACGATCACCTTTTTCCGCTGAGTGGGAGAAGCCTCGCATTCCTCTTCGTAAGTCGAGTACATGTACGCGGTCCGCGTCGCGAACTCCGCCGCGCAGGTATCGACGCGCTTGTAGACCGGCCGGATTCCAAAGCGATGCCTCGCGGCACGGACTTCCCCCTCGCTCGTATTGAACAGGTAAGCAAGCCGCCTGTCGGAAAACCCCTTGCGCTTGAGCACGCGCAGCGTTTGCGCATCCATCTCCGCGAGCCTCCGGTCGTCGAGATCCATTTCGAGGTCGACGATCTCCTTGATCTGCGCGAGAAACCAGGGATCGATGTGCGTGAGCTCGTGCACCTCCTCCAAGGTGAATCCGTTCTCGAAGGCATCGCCGACGTACCAGATGCGCTCCGGCCCCGGTTCGCCGAGCTCCTTCTCGAGTTTCTCGCGATCGGTCGTTTTCTGATTGAGCCCGTCGACGCCCACCTCGAGCCCCCTCAGCGCCTTCTGGAAGGACTCCTGGAAGGTACGGCCGATCGCCATGACCTCGCCCACCGATTTCATCTGCGTCGTCAACCTGTCGTTCGCCTGGGGAAATTTCTCGAACGCGAAGCGCGGGACCTTGGTGACGATGTAGTCGATGCTCGGTTCGAACGAGGCGGGCGTCGCGCCGCCCGTGATCTCGTTCCTCAGCTCGTCGAGGGTGTAGCCGACCGCGAGCTTGGCCGCCACCTTGGC
>WNGC01005512.1_pt1 | contig 18452 bp, 19 predicted proteins | sample 5400051 | NCBI WGS metagenome assembly WNGC01 (sample SAMN13153368, study PRJNA577476) | soil metagenome | isolation source: 20 cm soil or saprolite under grassland replicate 2 | place: USA:California | collected 2016-06-15
CCCGGCGGAAAGCGGCTTTTTCGCGCCGCTCGACGTGACGGGATTGGCTCTCATGCAAACGCCTGCAGGGAACGCCGTGCTCGTGTCGAACAGCGGCGATTCCCTGCAGGCGTTTCTGATTCGGCGTCGTTAGACGAGACGCGGCGTTACGCTAGCACCCCGATCCCCATCCCGGGTTTTGGGTCAGCCTGCATTCGCTTCCAAACTTGCTCAACTCGATCTGCACCTGCGGGATGGGATAGTAACGAAACGTCGGCAATGTAAGCGTCGGAGCCTCGCTCAGATACCCTCTGCGCAGCTTCTCAGTAGCGACGTAGTTGTTGATGGTCGTATCCGCCCTGCCCCACCGCTCCAGGTCGAAGAAGCGCTGGCCTTCCATCGCCAACTCGAGCCGCCGTTCCGCGCGCACCGCCCGCCGAGCGTACGCCTGGTCGGGGAACGACGTGTACAGCCCGACCTTGTACGTCGCCCAGGTGATGGCGGGATCGGTGATCGGGACGGCGAGGCGGCTATCGCCCCCTAGACCTGCCGGACCCTGCGCCTTAACGCCGGCACGCGCCCGAACTTGATTGACCAGGTCCATGGCATTTGTGAGCGAACCCGCCTCAACCTCGGCCTCGGCGAGCAACAACAGCAAGTCAGCGTAGCGATAGATATGGATGTGTACCGAGTTCAGCCCGGTGGGCACCCACCCTACGGTGCTCGTCGCGCCGCTCGACTTCTCTTGCACGTTTTTCTTCGGGCTGTAGGGGCCCGAGTATGCCGCATCACGAATGAAGCCGCTCGTGTGGAGGCCCCAGTCCTTATAGGGCACGCCATTTCGCCCCACGGTCCAATCGAGTCGCGGATCGACGGGGTTGGTCTTTGACGCATCAAAGTTCGCGTCGTGCGCTGGACTCGCGTTCCACGCCGGATCGGACAGCGCGAGTGGCAGTCCACTCGCGTCGACGAGGAAGAAATTGACCAGGTTTTGTGTCGGCTGGTTGAAGCCGCAGCAGAAGAGATCGTTATAGGGCATGGTGAGCCGCTCGCCAAAGTTGCCGTTGTTGCCGTTCGGCTCCCCATCGTTGACGGACGCCTCGTACACCAGGATCGTCTCCTTGCCGTTCGCCAATGACGAGAACCCGGTCCAGACGTGATCGAAACTGGTTTCGAGGGCATAGGGACCGTTGTCCTTCACGTCCGTCAGCGTCGCAATTGCCCCTAGATAATCCCCCATGTACACCTGCACGCGCCCCTTGTACGCTTTGGCCATCCACGAGGTCGCGCGCCCCACTTGTCCATCCCTCGGCGCATCCGGCAACAACGCGATCGCCGTATTCAGATCGTTAATGATCAGCTTGCCGACCGAATCCACGCCCAGATTGTTCGGCTTGAAGTATTCCTTGTCGGTCTCCGTGTAGTAGGGGATGTTGCCCCACATCCGCCACCCCTCGAAGTGATAGTGCGCACGGAGGAAGATCGCTTCGCCCTGGATGCTTTGCGCGTCCGCCGCGGAGATCTCATTCGGTTTGGCCGCCTGCACTTTCGCGAGCAGCTGCAGCACGGCGTTCGAGCGGACGACGCCTTCCCACACGGCGACCCATTTATCGTTGATGTACTGGTTCGACGCCCCGGTGGACCAGTTATAGACCTCGATGTCATGTGCCGACGCCTGGTCGCCCTGATTCGAACCCTTGTAGGAATCGTCGCTCGCCAGGCTCCCCCACACCCAGTTACTGGCAGCGCAGCCGTAATGGTCGCCCGCGGTGTTGATCTGCGCGTTCGTGCAGCTCAGCGCCCGATAGGCGGCAATGAGCGCCCCCTCGACGCCGGATTTCGTCTCCAGCGCCGTCTCATCCAGCGTGCCTTGCGCCTTCGTAGCGAGAAAGTCTTTGCAGGCGTACGTGATCACCCCGAGGAACAGGACGATCGCCGTTGCGCCCAGCAGCCGAGATCTCACGTGAGTAGTCATTCAGATCCCCTAGAAAGTGGTGCTGATGCCGACGCTGATCGTCCGGCTCGTGGGATAGCTGCCTCGATCGATGCCGCGATACTGATCGCGGATGTCCCCCACCGGGCCGGTGACGTTCGCCGCCGGCAATGACGGATCCAGACCCGGGTAGCCGGTGATCGTCAACAGATTCTCGGCCTGCAGGTAGACGCGCGCGGCCGGGAGCCAGCGGGCCAGTGACGGCGGCAGCGCGAACCCGACTTGCAGGTTGCGCAGCCGAACGTACGAGCCGTTCTCGAGATAGAAGGTGCTGGGCTGCACGCTGAACGCGTCGTTGATGTCGAGCGCGGGGTACTTCGCGTCCTGATGCGTGGGAGTCCATGAATCTGTCAATAGGTCCTGCACGTCCCAGATCTTGTTGCCGAAGCTGCCAAAGAATGTGGCGCTGAAATCCCACGCGCCCCACCGCATGCCCAGATCCAGGCCCGCGGTCAGATTCGGATGCGGGCTGCCGATGATCGTGCGGTCGGCTTGCGTGATGACGCCGTCCCCGTTGCGATCGCTGAACTTGATCTGCCCCGGTTTCGCCCCATTGCCCTGGAGCGCACTGTTCGCCACGTCGGCGTCGTCCCGGAAGTATCCTTGCGCCACCAGCCCGTAGAACGACCCGATCGGGTAGCCGACTTGATTGATCACCTGACCCTGCGCCGCATACCGCGTCGTGACCGGCCCAAAGAAGAAGTCATGCGATCCGTCAATGCGGACAATCTTATTCTTGTAGTGACTGCCGTTGAAGCTCACGTTCCAGCTCTTGCCCGCGCCGATCGTCCCGCTGTAGCCAAGGGCGAAATCGATGCCGCGGTTCTGCATCTTCCCGATGTTCACGATCGCGGGAGCGGTCAGGCCGCCGGTCGCCGGGTTGGGCGGATCGAACAGCAAGTTATCCGTCGAACGCTGATAGACATCCAGCGTGAAGTTGGCGCGCCCGCGGAGGAACTCGAGGTCCAGGCCCACGTTGGTGGACGTGTTCTCCTCCCACTTCAAGTCCTCGTTCCCGAGCTTGACCTGCCGGAATCCGGGGACGACACTGCTGCCGCTGCCGCTGATATCGTAGAATGTGTCACCGCGATCGCCGCCGAACTGCGCGACGATGCGCCCACCAGGGATCCGCTGGTTGCCAGTCTTGCCCCAGCCAAACCGCAGCATGGCGTTCGTGAAGAACCCGTCCGTGGGAAAGAATGATTCCCGCGACAACCGCCACCCGACGTTGAAGGCCGGGAAGTTCCCCCACTGATGGCCCGGACCGAATTTCGATGAGCCGTCGCGGCGGATTGTCCCGCTGACATAGTACCGCTCGCCGTAGTTGTAATCGGCCTTGCCGAAGACCGAGAGCAGGCGATCGAGGGAACCGGTGCTGCTGACGTTTTTCGAGGACGCGGAGCCGAGCGCGTCCTGGATATAACGATTGGCCGGGTCGGTGTTGATGAGGCTACCGATGCTGCCCGTGATCAAGTTATACGTGTTCTGGTTGGCCTCTTCGCCAAGCAGCACGGTCACGTTGTGTTTATCGAACGTGCGCGCGTAGTTCAGCGTGTTGGTCCACGTCCAATCCGTCGAGCGGCTGAGATTGTCGACGATGCCGTTCGAGGTCTGCGGCTCCTTGTCCTCCGGGGTCGTCGGCGTGAAGGCACTGTTCGTGTTTTGTCCAAGATTGAATCCAAAGCGGGTGCGGAACGCCACGTTCTGAACGACATCGAGACCCGCAAACACGTTCCCGAACGCCCGATCCGTCGTGTTCTTGTCGTCCTTGCGCACGAACGCCCACTTGAGCGGGTTGGACTGGTTTTCATTCGTGCCTTTTCCCGAAGCGAAATTGCCCCGGATATCGTAGATGGGGACGACGGGCTGCATCAGGATGTCCTTCCCCAGGATCCCGTCTTCGGCGTAGCCGCCGGGGTCGTCGGGGATTCCCCCGAAGTGCTGTTCGCGCGACACGGCGATGTTCTCCCCTACCGTCACCCGGCCCACGTTAAATGCCGTGTTGACGCGCATCGTCCCGCGCTGGAACTGATTGTAGGCCGCCGTACCGTCTTGTTTGAGGTAATTGAATGAGACGTTGTACGAGTTGTCTGCACCGCCGCCTGAAATCCCGAGGTTCGCATCGGTCACTTGGGCCGGGCTGAACACCGCCTTCCACCAGTTGGTCCCAGAGCTGCCCGGCATGATCAAGGTACTCGGGAACGCGTACATGCCTTCATCGACGCTTGTCGGTCGGCCCCACGCGTCGCGCACCAGCACCGCCGCATCCGGGACGTACGTGTACTGAGGGATCGACGGACTGTTCGGATCGCCGTACAGCTGTTTGTATTCGTCGGGAATGGTGTCGCCGAGATCCTTCCCGTCATTGATATAGCTGCGCCGGACGACTTCGAAGTAGTCGAGCGGATTGGAAATCAGGAAGTCATCATACCCGCGCGTCGGGGACGCCACACCGGTCCGCACGTCGAGACGCACCTGCCGGCCGCCATTCCGTCCCTTCTTCGTCTCGATGATCACGACGCCGTTGCTGGCGCGCGACCCGTAGATCGACGCCGCCGATGCATCCTTCAGCACCTGGATCTGGTCGATATCGTCGGGGTTCAGGAAGTTGATATAGGAGTCCGACGTGCCGTCGATCGGCGTGCCGTCGATGATGTAGAGGGGATCGTTGTTCTGGAACGAGCTGACGCCGCGGATGCGCACCGTGCTGCGCGAGCCGGGCGAGCCGCTGTTCTCGACGGTCACACCGGCGACACGCCCGTCGAGCCGCTGCAGGACGCTGGCGGACGTCTGCTTCTGCGCGCTCTCGACATTGACGCTCGACACGGCGCCGGTGATGTCGCCGCGCCGCTGCGTCTCGTAGCCGGTGACGACGACTTCCTGCAGCACCGTCGGCGCCTGCTCCATCACGACGTCGATCTCCGAGCGGCCGCTGACCGGTTGCTCCGTGCCGCGATACCCGATGAGGGCATACGTCAACACGCCGTCACTCGGCGCGTTGATCGAATACTTCCCCTGTTGATCGGACACGGCGCGGGTCGTCGCGCCCCGCACGCGGACCATCACGCCCCAGAGCTTCTCGCCGGTGTTGGAGGTGACGGTACCGGTGACCTGCGTGCCGGTGCCGGTGACCTCCTGTGCGCTGGCGATGCCGGCAGCGAGCAGTACCACGAAGAGCGCTGCACTCACTGAACGAAAGAACTTTTGCATGTCCTGCCTCCTCAGCCTACGGGTCTGCGCATGGATTTGAGGCCTTCTTTGGCAATCACCTGGCGGTACGTCAGCAGCACGATGTTGCGCGCCTTGAGCGCGGCGCCGAATCGCTGCGACGTCAGGGCATCGAGCTCGCCCTGACGGTTCTTGCTCATATCGGGCAGCGGCTCGTCGGTGTTCATGTCGAGCAGCGCGCCCAGCTCGGCGTCATCGATGCCGACATGCGTGACGACGAGATTGAGGCCGGGCTTCAGCCGGTCGATCAGCGCGAGGAGGCTGTCCCCCTTCTGGCGCGGGGCGGCGGAATACTGCGGCGCATCTTCCGCCTCGCCGAAATACTCCGACATGCCGAGCCCATACTCCTGCGCGAGCCGCTCGGTGAGCTCGCGGAACTCCGGATAGCGCGTCGCCGTGCCCATGTGATAATCGACGTAATCGATCTTCACCCCCGAGTGCAGGGCGCGATCGATCTGGGCGCGCAATTCCTTCTCGACTTCACTGATGACGGGGCCGTGCTGGTGCAGCGCGTCGGAGGAGGGAAAGAAATAGCCGTCCGCATCGACGAGCGATGGGACGGCTTCACGACCGGCGACCGGCCCCCAGCGGTAATATTTCCATTCCGAGTTCAACGTGAGATGAATGCCGACCGCGACTTCCGGATGCTGCTTGAGGATCGCAACCGCTTCCTGATACCACGGGCAGGCAAACATCACCGAGACCGAGAGCGGCAATCCGGTGGCGATGAGCCGCTGCACGCCCATGTTGACGCTGTGGCTCATCCCGACGTCGTCGGTGCGGATGATCAACGACACGGTGCGAGCCTGCGCAGACAGGTGCGCCGACGCGCAAGCGAGGACGATACCAGTGTAAACGCCGAGCGGGCGTAGATGCATACGGGGCCCAACCATACGTCGCCGCCCTGACCCGACAAGACCCCCAGTGCGGGTCACCTGATCAGGCTACACCGATCGGCTATTTGCGTCCGTTGGGAATGCGCTTGGGAAGTCCGCGGAATTCTGCGAAGACACGTACGAGGAGCTCTTCACGACTCTGCACCTGCAGCTTGCGATAGATGCGCCACACATATGTATGCACCGTATGCGGTGAGAGACCGAGGCGCTCGGCGATCCGCTTCTCCGAATCGCCGTCGAACACGCCGCGCACGATCCCGCACTCGCGCGGTGAGAGCCCAAGACACAGCGAGAGCGAACGCCACTCGGAGGGCACAAACACCGCTTGTCCGGACGCGCGCAGAACTGGGGCGGGGGCGTACATAGGTCGTGTATTCTACGGCTGGGCGCTCGCAGCGCCAGACAGGTCCGATATGTAGAAACCCACATATCGGCTAAGTAGCGTCAAACCCTGCGTACTCGCCTGTCTGGTAGACATTCCCCTTGTACTGCTGGTCGTCGTGGATGCCGATCTTGGACGTGTAGTACGCGTAGATCGTCTGCCACTTCAAATCCTTGAAGAACTGGTCGAGCGGTGTCTTGGGGTCCGCCTCGGCCGCCGCCATACGCGTGACGACCGCGACCCGCTGCTCCGGCGTGGACTCGAGGAGCTTCTTGCCGTTCATCTCCCCCGACAACGCTTCCACCGCCGCCAGGCCGGCGCGCCATTTCGCCTGGCGGTCGTGCTCGAGCGTCTCGGCGAGCCGCGCATCGATGTAGGCCGCCACACCGGCGGCGCGCGCGCCGGGCGAGTGATCGTCGGTCGGAATGATGATGTCGCTCAGCTCATCGACCAGCGCGTACTCGGCCGGCGTGAAGAAGTGGGCCAGGCTCGTGCCGAGCCGGAGGCGCGGGAGGACCACCAGCGCCGCGGCGGTGGACGCGATCATCTCACGGCGCGAGATCATAGATTCCCCTTTTTGAATTCGTCGGCGAGGTATTCGCACGAGCGCCACGCCAGCGACATGATCGTCCACGTGGGGTTCTGGCACGACGCGCTCACATGACTCGAGCCGTCCACGACGAACAGGTTCTTCACGTCGTGCGACTGCTGGAACTGATTCAGCACCGACGTCTTGGGATCGGTGCCCATGCGCGCGGTGCCGAGCTCGTGAATCGACCACCCTTCCGTCAGAATCCGCTTGTCCACGCCGACGACCTCGATGCCGGCCGCTTCGAACATCTCGCGCGCCGTGGTTGCCATGTCTTCGCACATCTTCTTCTCGTTGTCGCCGAATTGATAATGAAAGCGCAGCGACGGAATGCCCCAGCGGTCTTTCACGTCCGGATCCAAGTCCACGTAGTTCTCGTAGCGCGCCAACACTTCGCCGAAGCCGCCAATGTTGATGAAGGCGCCGGCGTGATCGCGCACCGTTTTCTTGAACCCGGCGCCGAACCCTGGTGCGTCCACACCGTCAGGGAAAATCGAAAAGCCGCTGCCGCCCTCGAATCCGTAGCCGCGGATGAAACCCGGCTGCTTGTCCTGGAGGTTGCGGAAGCGCGGGATGTAGAAGCCGCCGGGCCGGCCGTCGTCGAGGGTGGGTGGCGCGCCGACCTGCTCCTTGATCAGCCCGGTCGCACCCGGTCCCATCACGTGCTCGCAGAAGTTGTGGCCGACGTGCCCGCTCGAGTTGCCGATCCCGTTCGGATATTGCCGAGATTGCGACAGCAACAACAGGCGTGCGGATTCCAGCGTCGATGCCGCCAGGATGACTTCACGCCGTCGGTGGTGACGCCGGCACGATACGGCGTCAGCACCCGGCCCATCGTCGCGAGGCTCTTGCGAACCTGTACCTCTCCCGCATTGAGCTTCGTGGGGCGCTGGAACTGACTGTCGGGCAGATGCGGCAGGTTTTCCTTATGGCCGGAAATGCCGAGCAGGAGATCGACCTTGTCGTAGTAGGGCTCAATGTCGGCGTAGGCGATCGGCCAATCCTCGCCATAGCCGTCGTGTGACTTGCCTTTGAAGTCGTAGTCGGATAACCGCAGCGCGAGCCGGCCCCAGATGTTGGTCTTCCCGCCGAGCAGGCGCGCGCGTACCCAGGCGTAGCGCGTGCCGGTATAGGGATGGTCCTTCTCATCGACGAGAATGTTTTTGACGTAGTCGCCCCCGCCCCAGCCCCCCACGTAGGAATAGACGTGGCGGAATGCGGTGGCCTTGGCGTACGGGGGCTGACGCACGGTGTACTCGTTGAACCGGATCGCATGCGACCCCGGCTCCAGCTCACCGCGGCGCGGGTGTTCGTACGGCCATTCCATCGACCGCAGCTCCTGCTCGATCGGGATCTTCTTCCCTGCTTCGAGCAGCAACACCTCCATCCCCTGCGACGTCAGGACGTGCGCGGCCATGCCGCCAGCGGCGCCGGAGCCGACGACTACGGCGTCGTAGGTGCGGGAGAGGTCGACTTCTTGCTCCGGCGGAGGCTGGATTCGCAGAACAGTCATGGAATTCGCTCCAGCAATGCAACGAGTGGGCCACGCGCGGTGCGCTCGGGTACGGGATCGGCCTGGAGCCGGAAGACCGGCCAGCCGCGCGCGGCGGCGCGGTCGGCAAAACGCTGAAACGGATCCGGATTCACGGCCGGCTCGAAAGTGAGGATGTAGGTCGCCGGAACGCGACGGCCGGCGGAATTCACGAGTCGCAGTGTGTCGGTGAACGTCCGCAGCGGCTGCGGCACGTCGCGCGGAATGGTGAGCGTATCCTTCACCCACGGAGGGACGATCAATCCATTCTTCACGTTGCTGCGGAGGAACGATAGGCCCGTGGAATCCGCGAGGCCCATGGCAGTTTCGCCCGAATCGGGCAGAAACGCGTCGAGGTAAACGAGACGCCGGATCCGCTCGGGAATGCGGTCCGCTACGCCGGTGATCACCATTCCGCCGTAACTATGCCCCACCAACACGACGTCGTGCAGATCATCCCACACGATCTTATTCACGACGTCATTGATGTGGGTCTCGAGGCCGACGTCGGGTGACGCGAGGTGTAACCGTTCACCCAAGCCGGTCAGCGTGACGCGCACGACGCGATGGCCGTGCCGGGTGAGCATCGAGTCGACGGTGATCCAGTCCCACCCACCGCCCCACGCGCCATGCACGATGACGTAGGTGTTGTGCTCGGAACGAGCGTGCTGCTGCGCGGTCAACGACTGAGTGACGAGGAGTGCAGCGAGTATGACCGCCGCCGTTGCCGTTTGACCGCCCCGACCGCCTCTCAGAAGTCGAGCCCCTGCAAGTACTGACAATTGCTTCGCGCCGCGGCCAACTCATCCGCCGGGCTCTCGTCTTCGACGTAGCAGGGCTTGCGGTCGAGATCCGGCACCGCGGCCAGAAAGCGCTTGAAGTTGAAGATTCCCTGGCCCAAGCGCGTGTCGCTGGAGCGGTTGGCGACGACGTCCTTGAGATGGAAACTCCAGTAGCGATCCCGATACTTCTCGAGGTACTGCATCGGATCGCCGCCGCCGATCAGCATGTTGCCGGTGTCGAGCTGGAGCCGGACGACCGCGGGATCGAGGCGCTCGACGAACACGTCGTACGGGATCGTGCCGTTGATCGGCTTCATGTGGTTGGCCTCGTTATGAAACGCGAGCCACACGCCGGCCTTACGCGCAATCGCGCCGGCGCTGTTGAAGCGATCGGCCCATTCACGCCAATCGTCCAGCGTATGGGTCGTATCGCTGCCGAAGTCGGGCACGATGAGGTAGTCGTGGCCGAGCTGTTTCGCCGTGTCGAGACTGCGCTCCCACCCGACGAACAGGATCAAGGGCGAGACGTGCGCGGAGGGCGCGCGCAGCCCTTCGCTTTTGAGCGTCGCGGCAACCTGCGCCGGCGTGCGCCCGAAGTTATCGAACGACCAGAGCAGCTCCACGTCGCTGTAGCCCATGGCGCGTACCGCGGCCAGCGTGCGCTCGGGATCCTTCGCCATCGCCGTGCGCACCGCGTACAGCTCGAGCCCGATGCGCGCCAGCCGCCTGTTCACACCCCAGCGCAGTGGAGCGATCGCTGCACCAGCGGCCGCCGCGCCAAGGGTATGCACGAACATCCGCCGCTTCACCGGGCCATCATCACGCTATCGGCTTCGGCCATTGCAACCGACTGAGCGCTGAAGCCCTTCAGCGCGGCCCTGCCCAACCACACGAACAGCGCCAGCACGATCAGCTGCGTCAACATGAAGGGCGGTTCTTTCTGGGTGGGGGCGGCAACGATCAGACCGGGGATGCGCTGAAACAGCTGCACCACGAGCACGAAGACGTTCAAGTACAGCGTGGCGACGGAGCCGACGATGTAGACGCGCCGCCATGGGCCGGCGAGGTGCTTCCAATAGCGCGCCGCGATCACCAATGGTAGAACGATGAGCGAGACGATCGCGATGATATGCGATGGCAAGAGTGTGACAAACGGAAACCCGAAGCCTGTCACGTTGGTCAGTACGGTCGTCGCCAGAAATACCGCGGTCCCACGCCGCAGCGATTTGCCGGCCACGAGCCCACCCACCACAACGAGCCCAGCGAAGATTGCCACGAGACTCAAGACAACATGAATGACTGTAAACGTCGGGAGACTGAAGATCACGGGCGCATCCTTTTTGGAAGGAAAGGACTGATATACCTGCGTTCGCCGACCGCACAAGTGCGCGATATCATATGGCCATGCTCTCATTGCTCGTCGCTGCCGCGCTCATCGCCGGCACGCAGGACACCACGCTGTCGGTCATCCCTCGGCCGGTCCGCATGACGCGCGCCGCCGCCGCCGCTTTCGTCCTCACGCCGGGCACCCGCGTCGTGACCGATGCCGGCACCCGCGCGATCGGCTACCAGCTCGCCGACTGGATCGCGCCGGCCACCGGGTATCGGCTGACCTCTCGGCGACGCGGACCCGAATCACGATTCGCGCGTTTCGCCCCGCGGGCGTCTTTTACGGCGTCGAGACGCTGCGACAGCTGCTCCCGCCGGACATCTTCCGCGCCGCGCCGGTCGTGGGAGTGACGTGGTCGGTGCCCGGCGTCGAGATCGAGGATATGCCGCGCTTCGGCTGGCGCGGCGCGCACCTCGATGTGTCACGCTCGTTCATGCCGAAGGAGTTCGTCAAGAAGTACATCGACCTCCTCGCGCTGCATAAGTTGAACCGCTTCCACTGGCATCTCACCGATGACCAGGGGTGGCGCATCGAGATCAAGAAGTATCCGCGCCTGACCGAGATCGGCGGATGGCGCCGGCAGACGCTGGTCGGCGTTCAGCACGACTATACGGACTCGACGCAGTGGGTCTACGATGGTCGCCCGCACGGTGGCTTCTATACGCAGGACGACGTCCGGGAGATCGTCGCCTACGCGGCGGCCCGCTACATCACGGTGGTTCCCGAGATCGAGATGCCGGGGCACGCGCAGGCCGCCATCGCCGCGTACCCACAGTTGGGCAATAGCGGCCAGCCGCTCGAGGTGCTCGCCCATTGGGGCGTCGATGAGAACATCCTGAATCCCAGTGACTCGACCATCCGCTTCATGCAGGACGTGCTCGCTGAGGTGCTGGCGCTATTCCCTGGCCGCTACATCCACACGGGCGGCGACGAAGCCCCCAAAGCGCAGTGGCAAGCGAGCCCGGTCGCCCAGGCGCGTATCCGGCAGCTCGGCGTGAAGAACGAGAACGAGCTACAGACCTGGATGACGGATCAGATGAGCGAGTTTCTCTCGGCGCGCGGCCGCTCGCTCGTGGGGTGGGACGAGATTCTCGAGGGTGGCGTCGCGGGGCTCGCCCCCAACGCGATCGTGATGTCGTGGCGCGGCATGGCGGGCGGCATCGCGGCCGCGCAGGCCGGACACGATGTCGTGATGGCGCCGACTTCGCACACGTATTTCGATTATCTCCAAGCGCGGGACAGCGTGGCGGAGCCCCCCGGCCAGGGCGGATTCCTGCCGCTCGACACGGTCTACGCGTTTGACCCCGTGCCTCCCACCCTCACCCCGGACCAGGCCGCCCACGTCCTCGGCGCGCAGGGACAGGTGTGGACCGAGTACATCCGCCACCCGAAGGACGTCGAGTATATGGCGTTCCCCCGCCTCGTGGCGCTGGCTGAAGTCGTTTGGACGCCACGTGAGCGAAAGGATTTAGCGGACTTTCACACCAGGCTGGAGAAGCATCTCGCGCGGCTCAACATCTTAGACGTGAATTACAGACCGCTGCGGCCTTGAGGAGGAAGTCTTTCCCCTTCGCGCTGTTTCGCGAGCATTCTTTCCGCGAAATCGACGCGTTCTTCAAGGTCTCCCACGCGTTGCTGGAGCGCGTCGACCGTTTCGGCGAGCGGAGAATCCTCGCCCTCTTCGCCGCGCTCCAGGCGAGCAGCTTTGGCGCGTAACAGCGCAGCATAGGCTTTCCCGACGGTTGCCGCGATGATGATGATGCCGACCGCTATTCCCCAACTGAAGTCATGCATGCTTGGTCTCTGCCTCAGTCACCCGACCGTCCGGCCGTCAATTCTTTCCCGACACCGCGGCGTAGACCAACCGCTGAAATTGTGAATCGAGCGACCAGTACTCCATGACCGGCATGTACTGCGCCCACACCATCGCAATCAGATCGTTCTTCGGATCAATCCAGAAAAACGTCGTCCCGTAGCCGGCCCAGCGGAACATGCCCGGCGCGCCGGGGACAGTGGTGTCCGAATCGACGCGCACCGCGCCGCCATAGCCGAACCCGGACTGCCCGAGCGGCCAGCCGGGTGCCACGGTCGCCGGCACCAGATTTGCCGGCAGGTGATTCTGCAGCATCAGGGCGACGGTCTCGCGCTGCAGCACGCGATGTCCACCGAGCTCGCCGCCGTTCAGCAGCATCTGCGCAAACCGCAGATAGTCGCTCGGCGTCGACAGTAATCCGCCCCCGCCGGACAGCATATGCCCTTCCGCAGTGTACTGCGGCCAGATCAGTGGCGTGAGCGCGCGCAGCTTACCGTCGGGACCGCGGGCGTAGATCGGAATGAGCCGGGCTGCCATCGCCGGGGTTGCGTGGAAGCCGGTCATCCGCATGCCGAGCGGCTGGAACAGCGCGCTATCCATATAGCGATCCAGCGTCGTGCCCGAGACGATTTCGACGATGTGGCCCAGCACGTCGATCGACCAGCCGTAATTCCAGCGTGCCCCCGGCGTAAACACGAGCGGCAGCCGCGCGAGGCTATCGACGACCTGTGCCGTGGTCATTTGCATGTTGTCGAGGCCGGCGCGCAGGTAGATCGAATCGACGGGTGTGTTGCCGAACAGTCCGTATGTCAGACCGGACGTGTGTGTCAGCAGGTCCGCGATGGTCATCGGTCGATCGGGATCGCGCAGCTGCGGCTGCGCCGCGCTCCCGCCCGCATACACCTTCACGCTCGCGAATGCCGGGATGTACTTCGACACAGGATCGTCGAGGCGCAACTTCCCGTGCTCGTACAACTGCATCACGGCCGCGCTGGTGATCGGCTTCGTCATCGAGAAGATGCGGAAGACGGCGTCTGCCTGCATCGGGCGCGCATGCTTGATGTCCATCGAGCCGACGGTGCCCACATAGGCGACCTTGCCGTGCCGCGCGACCAGGGCGAGCACGCCGGCGAGTTTCCCCGAATCCACGTAGCCCTGGAGCGCCGGCGCGATACGATCGAGAGCGACCGCTGACAGCCCGACATCGGCGGGACGAGCGCGCGGCAGTCCCTGCGCGAACACGCTGGTCGCGAGGAGCGACCACAACACTGGCGCGAAGATTAGCGGCTGGCGCACAGAGCCACGGCCAGCATGAGCGCGCAGGCGCCGATCATAAAGGAAAGGAAGAAACGGCGTTGATACTCTTTGCCGAGCGGCGTGAGGCCGCTGCTGCCGAAGGGCACCGGTTCCCACCACAGGAGCGGCGCGCGCCGCTCGTAGCGGAGTTGAATGAGGCAGTATGACGCGTACACCCAACCCGCGCCGGCCAGCACAAGCGACATATAATCGAAGGGGCTCAACGCCTCACAATTCCAAAAGAACATGCGCGTTCCTTACAGCGGTGGAGGTGTGCGTCTCGGGGCTTTGCCGACCAGCAACCAGGCCCAGACGCTGAATCCGGCGGCTACCACGAGGATCATGATGTCGCTGGCGAACAGCCGCCCGCGATCGATCACCTCAAAGATATGCGCGCCCACAATGATCGTGAACACAATGCCCGTGGTAATGAGATAGGCTTTCATCGGGGCGACGCCACCGTCTTCACCAGCTGATACACGTACTCGGCGCCATCGTAGAAATTCTGCACACCGATTCGCTCATCTCTGCCATGCGCTCGCTGGTCGTTAACGTCGATAAACACCCCGGAGACCCCGTACACCGGGATGCCGGCGTTGCGCAGGTAGACGCCGTCCGTCGCTCCCGTCTCCATTACCGGAATGACGGGGATATTCCACAGCCGACTGGTGACACGCTCGACCGGCTCCATGATCTGCGGCGTGAGCGGCGAAGCGGGACTGGGAATTGCCGGCGTAACGACCGAGAGTGCGACCGCCGTGTCGCTCACGACTCGTCTCAACGTTGCGGCGACGGAATCCGCTGCCGTGCCGGGCAGCATCCGGCAGTTGATGGTCGCTGACGCGGTCTGGGGCAACGCGTTCTCGGCGTGGCCGCCGGCCAGCTCCGTCGCGACGCAGGTTGTACGGAGCTGCGCGTTGTAGAACGGCGAGGAATCCGACAGGCGCCGTACGGCTCCCGAATCGGGCGTGGGACGTGATACCGCCTCCATATCCGCCGCCGTCGTCCCCTGCTGGAGATGCGCCGCTCGTTGGAAATAGGCGCGCGTGATCTCATTGAGCTGCGCGGGAAACTCGTACGCCGCCACGCGACCGAGGGCTGTGGCCAGCCGGTAGATCGCATTGTCCTTCGTCGGCATCGAGCTATGACCGCCCGGGTTATGCACTTCGAGCTTGAATGTGACGTACACCTTTTCACTGGCCTGCAGCGGTCGAATCAACCGCTTGCCATCGAGACTCTCGGGGTCACCGGCGTCCATGTTCAGCGTGTAGACCGCTGCGATCAAGTCCCGGTGATTCTGGAGCAGCCATTCGACGCCGTTGTAGTCGCTGCCGCCTTCCTCACCCGCCGTCAGGGCAAGGATCAGGTCGCGGTCCGGACGAAATCCTTCCTGTTTCAGGCGAATGAGCGTGGCCGTCAGAATCGCGGCGCCGTCCTTGATATCCGACGTGCCGCGCCCGTAGAAGTAGCCGTCCCGCTCGACGAGCGTGAAGGGATCCACCGACCAGTCCTCGCGCCGGGCCTCAACGACGTCGAGATGCGCAAGCAGCAGAACCGGCGGCTTGTTCGATCCGGTGCCGCGGAACCGCGCCACGAGGTTGTGGTTCTTGGAATGCTCCGGTCCGATCACCTGCACATCGGCGGCCGGGAAGCCGGCGCGCGTGAGCCGTTCCGCCATCGCCGTGGCCGCCGTCGTCGTGCTGCCGCTCGAGCCCGTCGTATTGATCTCGATGAGCTGTTGAAAAATGTCGCGCGCGCGCTGTTGGTCCGGCGTGAGCTTCGATTGCGCCGGCGCCAGTTTCGGCGCGACGGCGCTCAGGCACGCGACGATCCACATGAGTTTCATCATTGCGATGTTGGATTCCCCGGGTTTTCCAGTAGGAGCCGGTCCGATGGACTGCCGTTCCACGTATCGATGATGCAGACCCACGGTCCGGTGCGGTCGCGCCTCCACACAGTGACCGCCTTCCCGAATAGCGTATGCATTTTACCGCTCGAATCGGCAAACGTGAATTGATTCCGCTCCACAAGGTAGCCGATATCGCCGGCCGCAGAGATCCGGGCACGTTCCGGCTCCCAGGTCACGCGGAAATGTGGCAGCGCGAAGCTCCGGCGCACGAAGTCCCGGATGGCGTCTTTGCCGACGATTGCCGGCCGGTCGGGAGGGAGGATGATCGCGTCGTCGGCCCAATAGGAGACCATGCGCTCCACATCTCCTGACGCTGCAGCCCGCGCCCAGGCCCGGCTCGTTTGCATCAAGGCTTCCCGCTCTGGTTCGGTATCTCGATTTGGCGTGCAAGAGCCGAGGATGACACACATCATGAGAAGGACGCCCTTCATCGTTTGCGCAGCCGCCGCAGCTCGACCTCCGACATGATGAATCCAAACGCCGGCCAGCCGCCCGATGCGACGGAGCGCTCGAACCACGCGCGCGCCTGGGCCGTGTCGCCCCGGACGAGATACCAGTTGCCCATCCCATAGCTCAGCGTCGCCACAGCGATATCGCTGGTATCGCTGGCAGTGATGACGGAGTCTGGGCCTACTTCGCCGCGATACAGGCGCAGCCGTTGCGTGTACGCATTGCCGGCGGGTGGCACGTCGGGATGGCGATCCAACAGTGCCTGCGCTTCGTTGCCGCGTCCCACGCGCGAGAGCGACATCCACAACCAGTCCGTGGAGCCGGACCGCTCGCCGGAATCGGGGGCGATCGGGAGTGCCCGGCTGAACGCAGCGACCGCGCCGGCGAAATCCCCGCGGGCGTAGCGGACGATGCCGAGATGATACCAGATGCCGTAGATCGTGCTGTCGAGCCGGGCGCCGCGCGTCAGATCGTCCATGGCGCGATTGAACTCGCGCACGGAGAGATAGCGGTGCCCGCGCCAGCGATAGAGCAGCGCATTGTTGGGCGCGATCTTGAGCCCGCGCGTAAACGTCTGGATCGCCTCGCGGTATTGACGCACGCCGGATTGCGCAATCCCGAGCGCGATGATGCGATCGACGTTGCGTGGATCCGCGGCCAAGGCGCTTTCGGCGCGCGCGATCGCGCCGGTGTCGCGCTGCGAGCGATACTCGACACCAGAGGAGGACCGGTACTCCACCGACTGCGCGGTGAGGGGCGAGCTCGCGGTGAGCGCGATGATACAGGACGCCGAAAGACGCCGAAAGTCGGTGAAAGACGCCGGTTTGCTACCGCGACTCGAGATACCCACCGGTATGCTCATGTATCGCGCTTTATAAGCGTCATTGCATGGAAAGAATGCCACCAACTGGTATTGGATGTCTATAAGGCCACAGAGAAGTGGCCCAAGCACGAGTTTACGGATTGACTTCGGTCGCTGGGTTAGATCGGCCGCACCGAACGTCTCGATGCACTGAGACGCCTCGCGACCTGGTCGTCCTAATGCGTGGCACGCTCACGCTGTGCAGGGGAGTGGTGCCCACCGGCAAGGAGCCGCAGCGTGGGGCCGGCCAACCATCACCCTCGAGCAGGTGTCCAGACGCGATCTCCTGAAATGGAATGAGGTCACCGGCAGGCGCGAGCGGCTGCTGCTTGCATGTCGTGAGGGCAGCGACGGCGAGCAGGACGATAAATGGTCTCGGAATCACGGTCCCATGATTCGCAAGAAACGCGCCCGAGTTCACGCATGCGGGGAACGGACAGGGAGGGATTCGAACCCTCGATGCCCTTGCGGGCATACCGGTTTTCGAGACCGGCGGTTTCAACCGCTCACCCACCTGTCCTGAACGACAGTCGCTAGACGGGTAGACGGATAGAAAAGACACCCATCGAAACACTTTCTAACCATCTAGCCGTCTAACCGTCTGCTCTTCCGACGGATAGGGTGGGATTCGAACCCACGTAACGGTTGCCCGTTAACACGCTTTCCAAGCGTGCGCCTTCAGCCACTCGGCCACCTATCCCAACGCCCCGACGCCTAGATGCCGAGGCGCCCAGAAGCCGAGGAAAAGCTAATCAGGCACCGCGCAGCTTACCACGGTCGACCTTTCCGAGGTGCGTGCGCGGAAGAACATCTAAAAACTTCACCGCTCGCGGAGCCTTGTAAGGCTCCAAGCGTTCCCGGGCAAACGCCTGGAGCTCCTCGGCAAGTCCTGGACGTCGTTCGATAGGGACGACGAACGCGTGTGGTTTCGTCAATCCATTCGCGTCTTCGACGCCGACCACTGCGACTTCCTTGACGAGCGGATGCTGCAACAGGCATCCCTCCACTTCCTGCGGCGCGAGCCATTTGCCGCCCACCTTGAGCAGATCATCCGCACGGCCACAGTACGTGAAATAGCCGTCGCCATCGCGCCGGATCAGGTCGCCCGAGACATACCATTCGCCGCGAAACGCGGCTTTCGTCTTCTCCATCTGCTGCCAGTAGCCGATCGCGCGCGAGTCGCCGCGCACCCAGAGCGCGCCGACGTCGCCGTCCGGCAGCTCGCGGCCGTCGTCGTCGCACACCCTCACATCGAACCCCGGCACGACGGTGCCGAGCGTGCCGGGCTTTACGGCGCCCGGTTTGTTCGAGATGAAGATGTGCCACATCTCCGCCGTGCCGAGTCCGTCCAG
>WNGC01000826.1_pt1 | contig 18449 bp, 27 predicted proteins | sample 5400051 | NCBI WGS metagenome assembly WNGC01 (sample SAMN13153368, study PRJNA577476) | soil metagenome | isolation source: 20 cm soil or saprolite under grassland replicate 2 | place: USA:California | collected 2016-06-15
ATGAGAAGATGCCCTCCGGGGGGATCGTGGAGAAAGAAATGCGGTTTCCGTCCGGCAAGGCCATGCTGGTGTGCCCGCGGTGCGGGCGCGCGGTTCGGTTCGGGCACCAGACCATTGAGGACGGGACGAAAGTTCGCGTCTGCCGTCACTGCGGAGAGATCATTGACAAAGCCTGACCGCTCGGAAGCGGCAGCTGGGAAGGGCGCGGAAGGGGCACCGCCGAAAGGCGGCCGTCCCGCCTCCGGGGGCTCCAAGCCGGAGAGGGGCCAACGGCAAGCAGACGTTGCCCCCGGCGGGGGCTCCAAACCGGAGCGGGGCCAACGGCAAGCAGAGGTTGCGGCAGGACCGAAAGGCGCGGACGCGGCGCCGGCGAAGGACGCCCCTCCCCCCTCCGGGGGCTCCAAACCGGAGAGGGGCCAACGGCAAGCAGAGGTTGCGGCGGGACCGGCCGCACCGAAGGAACCGCGGCTAGTGCGCCTGCGCGAGCGCTACAAGCAAGTGGTCGCGCCGGAGCTGCAGAAGCGCATGGGGTACACCAACATTATGCGGGTGCCCCGGGTGGACAAGGTCGTTATCAACATGCGGGTCGCGGACGCGCTGCAGGATCAACGGCACCTGGACAAGGCGGTGGAGGCGCTGACCCTGATCAGCGGCCAGCGGCCGGTGGTCACACGCGCCCGCCGGTCGATCGCCGCCTTCAAGCTGCGTGCGGGGAATCCCATTGGCTGCAAGGTGACCCTGCGCGGCGAGCGGATGTACGAGTTCCTGGACAAACTGTTCAACATCAGCCTGCCGCGGATCAAGGACTTCAAGGGGATCCCCACCCGCTCGTTCGACGGCCGGGGAGGGATGAACATCGGGATACGCGAGCAGCTGATCTTCCCGGAGATCGACTACGACAAGGTGGACAAGATCCGCGGGATGGACATCGCGATTGTCACGACGGCGCGCACGGACGAGGAGGCCCGGGAGCTGCTCCGATCCCTCGGCCTGCCGGTCCGCGAGGGGGCGTAGGGAGCATGCCGAAGAAGGCGCTGCTCATCAAGTGGCGGAAGCCGCCGAAGTTCAAGGTGCGCCGGTACAGCCGGTGCCGGAACTGCGGCCGGCCGCGGGCGGTCTTCCGAAAGTTCGGCCTGTGCAGGATCTGCCTGCGCGACCTCGCGCACAAGGGTGAGATCCCCGGGGTCGTGAAGGCGAGTTGGTGAGGTGAGACCGTGGGCGTGATCACAGATCCCATTGCCGATATGCTGACCCGGATCCGGAACGCGCTCGTGGCGCGGCACCCGTTGGTGACCGTCCCCACCTCGCGAATGAAATTGGAGATCGCGAAGATCCTCAAAGCGGAAGGATTCATCGCGGACTTCCAGGTGGACAAGGACCATCCCGAAATGGTGCGGATCCACCTCCGCTATGGGGAGCGGAAGGAAGGCATCATCACCGGCCTCCGCCGCATCAGCCGGCCGGGCCTGCGCATCTACAAACGGAGGACGGAGATCCCTCGCGTCCGCGGCGGGCTCGGTGTGGCCATCCTCTCGACCTCCAAGGGCGTGATGACCGACCGCGACGCCCGCAGGGCCGGGCTGGGGGGAGAGATCTTGTGCTTCATCTGGTAATCCTGGGGGCCGGCCGGGCAGGAGGACGGAACGATGTCGCGGGTTGGTAGGCTGCCGATCGGCATCCCGGCGGGGGTCGAGGTGAAGGTGTCCGGCCCCGTCGTGCGGGTCGCGGGCCCGAAGGGCACGCTGGAGCGGTCCGTGCACCAGGCGATGCGGGTGGCCGTCGACGACGGGAAGATCGTGGTGAGCCGGCAGAGCGAGGACCGCTTCCACCGCGCCCTGCATGGGCTGACTCGGGCGTTGATCGCCAACATGGTGCAGGGCGTGACCAAGGGGTACCAGGTCGAGCTGGAGATCCAGGGCGTCGGCTACCGCGCGGTCAAGCAGGGCGCGAACCTCACGCTGCAGGTCGGGTTCTCTCATCCCGTTGAGATCCGGCCCCCGGCGGGGGTTCAGCTGGAGGCCCCCGCCCCCAACCGCATCGTGGTCAGCGGGAGCGACAAGGAAGCGGTCGGCCAGACGGCGGCGAGCATCCGCGCGATCCGGGAGCCGGACCCGTACAAGGGCAAAGGGATCCGGTATCTGGGGGAGCGCGTCCGGCGGAAGCCCGGCAAGGCGGGCAAGGCGGTGGCCGGCGCCGGGGCCGGCGGCGGTGCCGCGAAGGGTGGGGCATGATCAAGCACAAGGATCGCAACGAGTCGCGCCAGCGGCGGCATCTCCGGATTCGCCGGGCGGTCCAGGGGAACGGGGAGCGGCCGAGGCTGTCCGTGTTCAGGAGCCTGGCCCACATCTACGCACAGGTCATCGACGATCGCTCCCAGCGCACGCTGGCGGCGGCGTCGACGCTGGACCCCGAGATCAAAGCCGAGGCGGCCGGCGTCAAGAAATCGGACGCGGGGCGTCTCGTCGGCCGTCTGATCGCGCGGCGGGCACAGGCCAAGGGCATCCGGCGGGTCGTGTTCGACCGGGGCGGGTACCTCTATCACGGCCGGGTGAAAGCGCTGGCCGATGGCGCCCGCGAGGGCGGATTGGAATTTTGATGGGACGGCCCGACTAGACTAGGGGGAACGAATGCCGCGAACCAAGGGCAAGGGGAAAGGCAAAGGGACCAAGGTCCGGGGGAAGCTCCGGAAGCTTGAGCCACCACCAGCGCCAAAACCGGCAAACTTAGAATATCTGCACCGGCGCGTGAACGCCGACACCGTCAACCTGACGACGGAACGGGCGATCTGGATCAACCGCGTGGCCAAGGTGACCAAGGGGGCCAAGCGGTTCAACTTCAGCGCGCTCGTCGTCGTCGGAGACGAGCACGGCCACGTCGGGATCGGGCTCGGCAAGGCGGGGGAAGTCCCCGATGCGATCCGCAAAGGGACCGAGGATGCGAAGAAAAACCTGATGGGGGTGTCGCTCAACGGCACCACGGTCCACCACGAGATCGTGTCCGACTTTGGCGCGGCCAAGGTGATGCTGCGCCCGGCCGCCCGGGGGACCGGGGTCATCGCCGGCGGGCCGGTGCGGGCGGTGCTGGAGGCCGCCGGGGTGAAGGACATTCTCACCAAGTCGCTCGGCAGCAACAATCCCATCAACCAGGCGCGGGCGACGCTCAAGGGGATGCTGGACATCCGTGATCCCCGCGAGGTGGCCAAGCAGCGGCACAAGACGGTCCAGGACCTGCTCGGCCGGAGGGCGGCGCAGTGGATGGGCGCGTAAAGGCCAAGGGAGCGCCCGGCGCCTCCGGCGTGAGCCGGAACGGTCCGGCCCGCCGGGTGAAGGTGACCCTGCGCCGCAGCCTGATCGGACGGCCGGAGCCCCAGCGGAGGATCATCTGGTCGCTCGGCCTCCGGCGGATCGGGTCGGCCCGGGAGCACTCCCTGTCGCCGTCGGTGGCCGGCGCCCTCAAGCGGGTTGGGCACCTGGTGTCCATTGAAGAGGTGGATCATGCGGCTCGGTGAACTCAAGCCGCCCCGCGGCGCCCGCCGCCGCAAGCGCCGCGTCGGGCGCGGGGGCTCCTCCGGCAGGGGGAACACCGCGGGGCGCGGCGCCAAGGGCCAGAAGGCGCGAAGCGGGGGGCAGACCCGCCCCGGATTCGAGGGTGGACAGCTCCCCCTGATCAAGCGGATCCCCTACCGGCGGGGCGTCCGCGGCGCGGGGAGCAATATGACCGGGGGGCCCCCGCATCATCGGATGGGGGTGGTCAACGTCGGCCGGCTGAGCGTGTTCCCGGCCGGAAGCGAAGTCACCCCGGACACGCTCAGACAGGCCCGGCTCGTGCGGGAGGACCGCGTCAAGATCCTCGGGAGCGGTGAGCTGCCGCACGCCCTGGTGGTCAAGGCCCACGCCTTCAGCAAGGGGGCGCGGGCGCGCATCGAGGCCGCCGGCGGCCGCTCCGAGGTGCTGGCATGATTCCGGGGCTGACCAACATTATTCGGATCCCGGACCTCCGCCGGAAGTTTTTGTTCACGATCGGCATGCTGGCGATCTTCCGGTTGGGGTCGCACATCCCGGTGCCGGGGGTCGATGTCGCGCGCCTCCAGTCCATCTTCAGCCAGCAGGGGAACGTGTTCGGGTTCATCGATCTGTTCGTGGGCGGGGCGCTGTCCCGGTTCGCCCTCTTCGCGCTGGGGGTGTTCCCCTACATCACCGCCTCGATTATCTTCAGCCTGCTCGAAGTCGTCTTCCCCCGCCTGAAGGAGATCCACCGGGAGGAGGGGGAAGTCGGCCGGCGCCGGATCGGGCAGTACACGCTCTACCTCTCGGTGTTCCTCGCCGTGATCCAGGCCGCCGGCCAGACCATCCTGATCCGCAACCTCGGCGCGCTGCCCGACGCCCGGCCGCTCGTCTTCGGGGAGGTCGTCACCACCCTGGTGGCGGGGACGATGGTGCTGACCTGGATGGGATCGATCATGACCGAGTACGGGATCGGGAACGGCGTCTCGCTCCTGATCTTCGGGGGCATCGTCGCCCGGCTGCCCAACCAGCTCAAGCAGACGATCGCGCTGGCGAGAGTGGGCGAGTCCTCGGTGCTGTTTGCGCTCTTCGACATCACCATGATCCTGGCCAGCATCGTGCTGGTCATCTTCGTCACGCAGGCCGTGCGCAAGGTCCCGATCCAGTACGCCAAGCGGATTGTGGGGCGCCGGATGGTGGGGGGGCAGACGACGCACCTGCCGATCCGGATCGCGTCGGCCGGGGTCATCCCCATCATCTTCGCCATCTCGGTCCTGCAGTTCCCCCAGACGGTCGCGCAGTTCTCCGCCTGGCCGTGGCTGCAGCGCATCGGGAACGCCTTGAGCATCAACAATGCCCTCGGGGCGGCGCTCTACTTCGTCCTGATCATCGTGTTCACGTACTTCTACACGGCCGTCAGCTTCGATCCCGACGACGTCTCCGACAACATCAAGAAGTACGGCGGGTTCATCCCCGGGATCCGCCCCGGCCGCCCGACCACCGAGTTCCTGACCCGGATCCTCGAGCGGCTGACCCTCGTCGGCGCGATCTTCCTCGGCCTGATCGCCGTGGGGCCGATCGCCCTGGGGCGCTTTACCGGACAACTGACCCTCTACCTCGCCGGCACGTCGCTCCTCATCGTCGTCGGCGTGGCCCTGGAGACGATGAAGCAGATCGAAGCGTACGTGCTGATGCGTCACTACGAAGGCTTCATGAAGTGAAGACCTTGCATCTCGTGTTCATGGGACCCCCCGGCGCCGGCAAGGGCACGCAGGCCGCCCTGTTCCACGAGCGCTACCGGCTGCCGCACGTGTCCACCGGGGACATGTTCCGCGTGGCGGTGCGGGACGGCACCGAGGTCGGCAGACGCGCGACCGAGTATATGCTGCGCGGGGACCTCGTGCCCGATGAGATCGTGGACGAGATCGTCCGGATCCGGCTGGCCCAATCGGACACCGCCCGCGGGTTCATCCTGGATGGGTATCCCCGAACGCTCCCGCAGGCGGACTATCTGGACGCCCTGCTGGCGGAGCGGGACCACGGCCTGGATGCGGTCGTGTCCTTCGAGATCCACGAGGAGGTCCTGCTGCGCCGGCTGACGGGGAGGCGGGTGTGCCCCACCTGCGGGGCGATCTATCACCTGGGCAACAACCCTCCCAAGGCGCCCGGCCGCTGCGACCTCGACGGCACCGCGCTGGTGCAGCGGAAGGACGACGCGCCGGACACCGTGCTCCACCGGCTCCAGGTCTTCCGCCAGTGGACGGCGCCCCTCGTGGACCACTACCGGAAGCGGGGGCTCTTCCTGGCGGTCGATGCGGAGCGGCCGGTGGAGACCGTCCACGAGCAGATCCTCCAGTTCGTCAGGTCGCGGGCGGCCAGCCCATGATCATGGTGAAGACGGCCACCGACCTGGCGGCGATGCGCCGCGCCGGGCAGGCCGCCGCCCAGGCCCTGCAGACGGTCGTGGCGGCGGTGCGGCCGGGGGCGACGACGGCCCAGCTGGACCGGATCGCCGAAGCCCGGATCCGCGAGTTCGGCGGAGAGCCGTCGTTTCTGGGGTACCGGGGGTTTCCCGCCAGCATCTGCACCTCGGTGAACGACGAGGTCGTGCACGGGATCCCGGGCCCGCGCCGGCTCGTCGAAGGGGAGATCATCAGCCTGGACCTGGGCGTGGTGCTCGACGGGTTCCACGGCGATCTGGCGGTGACCGTTCCCGTCGGGAAGGTGTCGCCGGCCGTGGCGCGCCTGCTGCGGGTGACGGCGGAGGCGCTCGAGATCGGCATCCGCGCGATCCGGCCGGAGGGGCGCCTCGGGGATGTCGGCGCAGCCATCCAGCGATATGTCGAACAGCACGGGTTCTCGGTGGTCCGCGAGTTCGCGGGCCACGGAATCGGCCGCAAGCTCCATGAGGATCCGCAGATCCCGAACTTCGGCAGCCCGGGCAACGGCGTCGTGCTCCGCCGGGGGATGACCCTGGCGATCGAGCCGATGGTCAACATGGGGACCTCCGAGGTCGTCATGGACCCCGACGGGTGGACGGTGCGCACGCGGGACCACAAGCCGTCGGCGCACTTCGAGCACACGGTGGCCGTGGGGGACGAAGGGCCGATCGTCCTCACTAGACTTTCGCCAGATGAATCGGTATAATGGTTCTTTGCTTGGTTGAGAAAGAGACGACGCCGGGTTTGTTGGGGCGGCTCGCCACGTCGCGCTCGGGGCGGGACGCGGGCGTGGTCTACGTGGTGATCGCGTCGGAAGCCCCGGGGGTTGTCCTCGTGGCGGACGGCCGGAGTCGGGGCATCGCGCGTCCAAAGCGGAAGAACGTCAAGCATCTCGAGTTGGGCGGAACGGCTCCGGCCGCCCTCGTGGAGAAGCTGGCGGGGGGACAGCCGGTCACCGACGAGGACATCCGGGCGGCCATCAGCGCAGCCGCTCCCTCGGTGGCGGCGGAGTAGCCGGTGGCCAAGAAGGACGTCATTGAGGTTGAGGGGACCGTGGTCGAAGTTCTCCCCAATGCGATGTTTCGCGTGGAGCTGTCGTCCGGGCACAAGGTGCTGGCCCATATTTCGGGCAAGATGCGGATCCACTTCATCCGCATCCTCCCCGGCGACCGGGTGAAAGTGGAACTCTCGCCCTACGATCCAACCCGAGGCCGGATCACCTACCGGTTCCGGTAAGGAGTAGGGCCAAGGAAGGCAGATATGGGGGGTGATGAAGCGTGAAGGTGCGGGCGTCGGTCAAGCGCATTTGCGAGAAGTGCAAGATCGTCAAGCGCAGCAACCGCGTGATGGTGATCTGCGACAATCCCAAGCACAAGCAGAAGCAGGGCTAAGATCCTGAGGAGGCACGGATGGCGCGCATTGCCGGGGTAGATCTTCCGAGGGAGAAGCGGGTGCAGGTGGCTCTGACCTATATCTATGGGATCGGGCGGAGCCGGGCAAACGAGATCCTCCAGATCACCGGCGTCAACCCCGATACCCGTGTGCGGAGCCTCACCGACGAAGAGGTCACCCGCCTGCGCGAGGTGATCGACCGCAACTACAAGGTCGAGGGCGACCTGCGCCGGGACGTGGCGATGGACATCCGGCGTCTGATCGAGATCGGCTCCTACCGGGGTCAGCGGCACCGGAAGGGGCTTCCGGTGCGGGGCCAGCGGACCCGCACGAACGCGCGCACCCGCAAGGGCCCGCGCAAGACCGTCGGCCGGGTGAAGGCGGCGAAGGCCCCGACGGGGCCGGCGGCCGCGGCGTCGGCTTAGCGGCGGGCGGCGGTCAGGGCGAGCAGCGCAGGATACAGGAGGGCGAGCATGGCGCAGGGGGCACGCGGCAAGCGCAAGGAAAAGAAGAACGTGCCGGCGGGCATTGCCCATATCCAGTCCACGTTCAACAATACGGTCGTGACGATCAGCGACCTCCAGGGCAACGTCCTGGCGTGGGCGAGCGCGGGGACGTCGGGGTTCAAAGGGTCCCGCAAGGGCACGCCGTTCGCCGCGGGTCTCGCGGCGGAGAACGCCGCGCGCAAGGCGATGGAGCAGGGCGTGCGCCAGGTCGAGGTCTACGTCAAGGGACCGGGCGCCGGGCGCGAGGCCGCGATCCGCTCGCTCCAGGCCGCCGGGCTGGAGGTCAACCTGATCAAGGATGTCACGCCCATTCCGCACAATGGATGCCGGCCGCCCAAGCGGCGGCGGGTGTAAAGGAGGGCTCATGGGACGGTACCACGAGGCCGTCTGCCGGCTCTGCCGCAGAGAGGGCATGAAACTGTACCTGAAAGCGGAGAAGTGCTACACCGACAAATGCCCGGTGTCCAAAGACACGACGCCCCCGGGGATGCACGGGCCGAGCCGGCGGAAGCCCTCAGACTTTGCGATCCGCCTCCGGGAGAAGCAACGGCTGCGCCGGTTCTACGGCGTCTTTGAGGCGCAGTTCAAGCGGTACTTCCAGGAGGCGTCGCGCACCAAGGGCGTCACCGGCACTCAACTGCTGCAGCTCCTGGAGACCCGGCTCGACAACCTCGTCTACCGCCTGGGCCTTGGGGGCAGCCGGAAGGAAGCCCGCCAGCTCATCGCCCACGGCCATGTCGTCGTGAACGGCCGCCGGGTGACGGTCCCGGGGTACCTCGTCAAGCCGGGAGCGGCCGTCGGGGTCTCCCCGGGGAGCCGCGACCTTCCTAAGTTTAAGGCGCTCGCGGGCCAAACACCGGCCCACGGGCTGCCGGCGTGGCTGGAGTTCAACGCCGAGAGGCTGGAAGGGCGGGTGCTGACGCTCCCCTCTCGTGAAGAAATTGACGCGCCCGTGCAAGAGCAGCTGATCGTCGAATACTACTCGAGGTAACGGAGATGATGGAGAGAGACACGGTCACGGCGGGGCCTGTGGTGCGTGCACCAAACAGGGGGTTGGCGGACGTGTGGGAGACCACAAAGCCCAAGATCGAGTACGCGGAACTCTCTGATACCTACGGCAAGTTTGTCGTCGAGCCGCTGGAGCGGGGGTTTGGGGTGACCCTGGGCAACGCGCTCCGGCGGGTCCTCCTGTCCTCCATCTCCGGCGCGGCGGTCACCTCGGTGAGGATCGAAAGCGTCCTTCACGAGTTCTCGACGATCCCGGGGGTGGTTGAGGACGTGACGCAGGTCATCCTCAACCTGAAGGAACTGTCCTTGAAGCTGCACAGCGACAAGCCCAAGCTCCTCCGCCTGGACGTCCGCGGCAAGAAGGATGTGCTGGCCGGCGATCTGCAGCCCGACGCGGAGGTGGAGATCCTCAACCCCGATCTGCACATCGCCACCCTGGACGGGAAGAACGCGCATCTGGCCATGGAGCTCGTCGTGGAGCGCGGCAAAGGGTACGTCCCGGCGGAGCGGCACCGCAAGAGCGAGCACGTCATCGGCGTGATCCCCGTCGATTCGGTCTTCTCGCCGATTCAGAAGGTCAATTACGTCGTCGAGGATACCCGGGTCGGGCACGCCGCCGATTATGACCGGCTGGTGCTGGAGGTCTGGACCGACGGCAGCATCCGGCCGGAGGAAGCGCTCCAGGAGTCCGCCCGGCTGCTCATTGACTGCTTCCGCCTCTTCGTGGGCACCGCCGCCGGCCCCGAGATCGTGGTGGGCCCGCAAACAGACGAGACGAGCAAGATCGCGTCGATGCCGATCGAGGAGCTCGACCTCTCCGTCCGCCCGTACAACTGCCTGAAGCGCGCGGGGATCAACACCCTGGGCGATCTGCTCCAGAAGACCGAAGAGGAAGTCGTCAACGTGAAGAACTTCGGGCGGAAGTCGCTGGACGAAGTGAAGGAGAAGCTCGCCGGGCTCGGCCTGGAGCTGCGGCGGAGGGGAGCCTGATGACGCTCGGGCAGCGGGGGCGGCGGCTGAATCGGGACAGCGGCGCCCGGATGGCCCTGTTCCGGGGGCTGGTCACGGCCCTGATCGTCCGAGAGCGGATCGCCACCACGGAGGCGAAGGCCAAGGAGGCCAAGAAGGTCGCGGACCGGGTGATCGACCTGGCGCTGCGCAACGATCTGCACGCCCGGCGGCAGCTGTCGACAATCGTGCCCGACCGCACGGTGCTCCGGCGGCTCTTCGGGACCATCGCGCCCCGGTACCAGAAGGGACGCGGAGGGTATACGCGGATCATCCGGACGGCTCCCCGGCGCGGCGATGCGGCGCCGATGGCCCTGCTCGAACTCGTGAAGTAGCAGCCGGGCCGGCTCCCGGCGGTCGAACCTCCCAGGGGTTCAACATGGTCCCCCCCTTGATCACGGTTCGGGACCTTCACCACGCCTACCGCTCGGGCACAGGCACCGACACCCCAGCGCTCCAGGGCCTCGATCTCGACGTCTACCCGGGGGAGTGCCTCGCCATCATCGGCGGCAACGGCTCCGGGAAGAGCACGCTCGCCAAGCACCTCAACGGTCTCCTGGTCCCGACCTCGGGCGAAGTGCGCGTGGACGGGATCGACACGCGCGATCCGGAGGCGGTCTGGCTGGTGCGGCAGCGCGTCGGGATGGTGTTCGAGAACCCGGACAATCAGATCGTCGCGGCCGTGGTCGAGGAAGACGTCGCCTTCGGGTGCGAAAATCTCGGGCTCCCCCCGGCCGAGATCCGCGACCGCGTCGACCGCTCGCTGCGGTCGGTCGGGCTGGAGTCCCTCCGCCGTCACCCCCCTCATCAGCTCTCCGGCGGCCAGAAGCAGCGCGTCGCGATCGCCGGGGTGCTGGCCATGCGGCCGCAGTGCCTGGTGCTCGACGAGGCCACGTCCATGCTCGACCCCGAGGGGCAGCGGGAGGTGCTGGGGACGGCGCTCAGGCTGAGCCGCCAGGAGGGGCTGGCGCTCGTCCTCATCACCCACTGGATGGAGGAGGCCGCCCAGGCGGACCGGGTCCTGGTGCTTGCCGAGGGGCGGATCGCCCTCCAAGGGTCTCCGGCGGAGATCTTCAGCCGCGGGAGTACCTTGGCCCGCCTCCACCTTGAGCCGCCGGAGGCCGCGACCCTCGCCCGCGAGCTGGCCGACGCGGGGCTGGCCGTCCCCCCCGGGGTGATCACCATCGACCAGTTGGTCGAGCTCCTGGCGCCGTCTCCGTGATCCGCTGCGAGCACCTCACCCACATCTACGGCCGCGGGACGCCGCTCGAGACCCAGGCGCTCACCGACGTCTCGCTCACCATTGCGGCGGGCGAGTTCGTCGGGATCATCGGCGCCACCGGCTCGGGCAAGTCGACGCTGGTCCAGCACTTCGACGGGCTGCTCCGCCCCACGGCGGGACACGTCTACCTCGATGGAAGCGACATCCACGCCCGCGGGGCGGACCGCCGGCGCCTCCGCCAGCAGGTCGGCCTGCTGTTCCAGTATCCCGAACAGCAGCTCTTCGAAGAGACGGTCTCCGCCGACGTGGCGTTTGGCCCGCGGAACCTGGGGCTGGATGACGACGAGGTCCGCGTACGGGTGCGCCGCGCCCTGACGCTGGTGGGGCTGGACCCGGATCGGTTTGGTCCCCGCTCGCCGTTCGAGCTCAGCGGAGGCGAGATGCGGCGGGCGGCGCTGGCGGGGGTCCTGTCGATGGAACCCCGCATGCTGATCCTCGACGAGCCGACGGCCGGCCTCGACCCCACGGGCCGCCGCGAAATCCTGGGGCACGTCAGCCGGCTCCACCGCGAACGCGGGCTGGCCATCGTGCTGATCACCCACAGCATGGACGCCGTGGCCCGGCTCGCCGGCCGCGTGCTCGTGCTGGACCGGGGGCGGCTCGTGGCCGAGGGCGGTCCCCGGGAGATCTTCGCCGACCCGGCTCGGCTCCAGGCCCTCGGGCTTGGGGTGCCGCAGATGACGCTGCTGGCCCAGCGGCTGCGGGAGCGCGGGCTGTCGATCCGGCCCGATCTCCTGACGGTGGGCGAAGCGCGGACCGCCGTCCTCGAGGCGCTGCGGGTGCGAGGCCGGAGCCATGGAGCTCTTTAAGGGGCTCGTCCTCGGCCAGTACGTCCCGGTGGACTCCGCCGTCCACCGGCTCGATCCGCGGACCAAGATCCTGGCGGCGCTGGGACTGCTCAGCGTGATCTTTGCCATTCGGGGATTCGCCGGCCTGGCCGTGTTGACCGCCGCCCTCGCCGCGGCGACCCTGGCCGCCCGCATTCGGCCGGGGTACGTCATCCGGGGCGTGCGCCCCCTGTTCTGGCTGCTGGTGTTCGCATTCGCCCTGCAGGTGTTCTTTGGGGAGGAGGGGGGGCATCCGGTCGTTCGCTGGGGGCCGCTGGTGGTGACCCAGGAGAACCTCTCCCAGGCGGCGTTCTATGGGTGGCGGCTCTTGCTCCTGGTCTTCTCGACGACGCTGATGACGCTGACGACCTCTCCGGTCGAGTTCACGGACGGCCTGGAGCGCCTCCTGCGCCCCTTCCAACGCGTCGGGGTTCCCGCGCACGATTTGGCGATGATGATGACGATCGCGCTCCGGTTCATCCCGACGCTGCTGGAGGAGGCTGAGAAGATCATGAAAGCGCAGATGGCGCGCGGAGCGGAATTCGCGCGCGGCAGCCTCCCCCGCCGGGTCCGCGCCCTGCTTCCCCTGCTCGTGCCGCTTTTCGTCAGCGCCTTCCGCCGCGCGGACGCGCTCGCCGTGGCGATGGAAGCCCGATGCTACCGCGGAGGCGAGCGCCGGACACGGATGCGCGAACTGCACCTGCGCCCGCGGGATTATACCGCCCTGTTCCTGGTCGCCGCTGCGGCCGCGCTCGCCCTCGTCTCCCCCGCCGCCTGGCGGGGGCGGTGAGGCGGGGTGCTGGGGCGGGCGCCACGGCCAGGGCCCCGGGAGGACCGCGGCGCCGTGCGGACCCTCAGGCTGGTGCTCGAATACGATGGGACGGGGTACTGCGGGTGGCAGCGGCAGCGGGGGTCCGCGGCGGCCGGCGCGCCCTCCGTGCAGGCCACCGTCGAGGCGGCGGTCCGCGCGGTCACGGGCGAGGAGGTGGCGGTGGTGGGCGCCGGCCGGACCGACGCGGGCGTGCACGCGTTCGGACAGGTCGCGCACCTTGTGACCGGCAGCCGGATTGCGGCCGGCCGGTTTCCCGGAGCCCTGAACGCGCATCTTCCCGCGGATATCCGCGTCCTCGAAGCCCATGAGGCGCCTGCCGGGTTTCACGCCAGATTCGACGCCATCTCACGGACCTACCGCTACCAGATCCTGAATCGCTCCGCTCCGTCCGCGCTGCTCCGCTTCCGGGCATACCACGTTCCGGACCCCATCGACGTGGAGGCGATGCAGCGGTCGCTCACCCCGCTCCTCGGCCGGCACGACTTTGCGGCCTACCGAGGCGCCGGCACACCGACCCGGACGACCCTCTGCACCATCACCCGCGCCGAGTGCCGCCGGACCGGCGCGCGCGTCCGTGTGACGGTCACCGCGGACTGGTTCCTCCGGCACATGGTGCGCATCTTGGTGGGCACGCTGGTGCGGGTGGGAACGGGCCGTCTGCCCGCGGAGGCCCCCGCCGACTTCCTGAACGACCCCGATAATCGCCGGACCGGTCCCAACCTCCCCGCGCACGGGCTGTACCTGGTGCGCGTCGACTATGCGCCCTGAGTCCGCGAACGCGTTGAGACGTTGCCGCTGTCTATTCCGAAGCCGGAACGACGCAAGCACTTGATCTCCGACGGAGGGAGCCAGTGAATCTTATCGTTGTGGTCATCGACAGTCTGCGTCAAGATCACGTCAGTGCCTACAACCAGGGCCTTGGTCCCTTCCCGGACGTCCCGGCATGCCGAACCCCAAACCTGGATGCGTTCAGCCGAGACGGCCTGGTCTTCACGAACGCATACCCCGAAGCGCTTCCTACGATACCAGCTCGCTACGTCCTGATGACCGGTCAGCGTGGGTTGCCGTTTAGGCCATGGGCGCCGCTTTGGCCGGGCGAGATCACAATCCCGCAGATCCTTCGCAGTGAGGGATACACATGTGGACTCATCACCGACTGTTACCATTACGGCGCTCCTGGTATGAACTATCACTCAGGATTTCATGCCTTCAGGATGATTCGCGGCCAAGAGTACGATCCGTGGGAGTCGGCGCCTTCAACTCGTTCCGTCGAGCGGTTCGTCAATGGCAACTATTCCACCGAATGGCGGGAGCGGGTGATGCAGTTCCTCGCAAACACTGACGAAATCGTTTCGGCGGGTGACACCTTCCCTGCCCGCGTCGTGGGCGAGGCGATTCGCTGGCTCCGAAACAACCGTGTCCATCAAAAGGTGTTTCTGTGGGTCGATTGCTTCGATCCCCACGAACCGTGGGATCCTCCCCGGCCATTCGATGTGTATACCGATCCCGCCTACTCGGGCCCCCGCCTGATACTGCCAATGGGCGGATTCAGCCGTACTTGGGCCACGCCGTCCGAAGTACACCTCATGAGGGGGCTCTATGCAGGGGAAGTTGCGCTCGTCGATCATTGGGTGGGGCAGCTGTTTCAAGCCCTGAGGGAGCTAGGCTATTACGATGACTCGATCATCGTGGTCATGGCAGACCACGGGCATCCGCTTGGTGATCACGGCAAGTTCTTGAAGGGAGCAGATCGGCTCTACAGCGAGTTGCTTCGAGTGCCCTTCGTCATCCGTTTGCCAGGAGGCAGGTGTGGCGGCGAACGCACCGAGGCATTGGTGCAGTTCCAAGATCTCCTCCCCACGCTGTTGGATTTGCTGGGATTGAGCTCCAGCCTGGGCGCGATGCATGGCACAAGCTTCCGTGATGTGATGGAGCGCCGTTCCGATGAACACCGCCGTGCGATCGTTGCCGGATACCATGAGGGCGTCGATCGGTGTATCCGCACAACGACGTGGAGCTATATTGAACGGCCGGCTGGAGAACCTAATGAGCTCTATCATCTGCGGGATGACCCGAAGGAGCAGCGCAACCTCGTCGAGACCTATCCGGACGAGGCTGACCGACTGGCTCGCCTGTTTGGTCGGTACTACCGAGGACGACGCCGGCGTGGCAAGGGGATCCAGGGGAAGTACGAACTCGCCTCGTCGGGGCTTGAGGAGCCTGTCCTGGGGAGCGGGTGACGTCGCAGATCTCGTCTGCGGCATTCTCCCGTCTTCGCCTGACCGCGGGGCTGGCAGGAGGCCGAAGAAGACCGAATGAACCCCTTAGGGCGAAATCGGTGGCCCCGTGTGGGCCGGGGAGGTGGAGGGAAGTGAAGCCCACATCGTGGACCCTGTCGGCAGCCGTGGGGGTGCTGGCGCTCGCGCTGGCTCCCGTTCAGGCGCAGCAACGCGTGACCATTATCAAAGCCTGGACGATCGGGCCGGACGCCCCGTCGGTGACCCGTTTCAGCAACTTGCAGGCCGCCGCCGAGCGTCTCAACGCCGGCCTCAAACGGGAGGGCGTCCAGGATCAGATCAAAGTGGAAGGCTCATTTGACACCACGAACTGGGATCAGTTCCTGCGGCGCGTCCTCCTGGCTTTTCAAAGCGGCGACCCTCCGGATATTGTGCAGGCCTCGGCCGCACTCAGCACCACCTGGTCCGCTGCGGGATTTCTTGCGCCGCTGGACGAGTACATTCCCAAGTATCACGCGTTCGGCGACATCGTGCCCGCGCTCTGGACCTCCGTAAAGTACAAGGGCAAGACCTGGGGCATCCCGCAAGATACGGAGGCCCGGCCGCTCTACTTCAACAAGGTCTTGCTCAAGAAGCTGGGGTGGACCGATCAACAGATCACGGATCTCCCCAAACGAATCGCGAGCGGCAGCTTCACCTGGGACGACGTCCTGGCGGTCGCCAAAGACGCGCGGCAGATGAACATCATCGAGCCCGGCAAGGGCTACTATCACCGGCCGTTCAATGGTCCAGACTTCATGCAGTGGTACCGTTCGTTCGGTGGGCGCGACTATGACGCCCCGACTGGCAAGCTGGTCTTCAACAAGGCCTCGGCGCTGCGCTATTATCACTGGCTGCGGGCCGGGGTCGACGCCGGGATCATTGAGAAAGACCGGCTGAACAACGACTGGAACCGCTTCCACCAGCCCATCACCGACGGCGACGGCAAGGTCCTGTTCTGGTCTGGCGGGACCTGGAACTGGGCCGAATGGTCGCAGCAGTGGGTGGCAGCGCGGGGCGGCGATACGTGGCTTTTCGACCATTTCGGCTTCGCGCCCCACCCCGCCTACGTGAAGGGCGGCAAGCCGATCACCCTGTCGAATCCGCAGGCCTATATGGTGGCGGCCACGTCCAAGAACAAGGACGTGGCCATCCGCCTGCTCGCCGACACCATGGTGCCTGATCTCGACGCCAAGCACGCGATCGGCAGCGGACACCTGCCGGTCCTCAACCGCACCGTGGCATTGATCAACAACCGCTTGATTAAAGAGGTCAGCTACCTGCTCAACTACACGAGCTTCCAACCGCCGCACCCCGACCTTCCGAAATGGCAGGATGCGTTCTTCCGCGGGGTCTCGGCGGTCGAGTCGGGAAGTGCAACCCCTGAGCAAGCCGTGGACGTGGTCGCCGGGGAGATGCAGCGGAACCTGGGCGATCAGGTGATCGTCGAGTAGACGGGCGATGTGCGCGCGCCACGCGGTCGCGATCCGCGAGAGCCCGTGAGAAGATACTGGGCGCCGTTGGCGTTTGTGCTGCCCGCCACGGTGCTCATCATGCTCTTCTTCGTCGCGCCGGTCGTGACGACGCTGTACCTGTCTCTGACCGACCTCTCCACCATCACGTTCCAGCATCCCCGCTGGATCGGACTGGGGAATTACGCGTCTCTCTTGCGTGATCCGTTCATCGGCAAGATCCTCTTCAACACGGCCCACTACCTGGGCTTCACCCTGCTCTTCAACATCGGGATGGGCCTGCTGTTGGCGTTGCTGAGCTCGTCCGTACGCGAGCGCTACGGGGCTCAGATCCGGGCCGTTTGGCTGTTGCCCCGCATCTTGCCGCCGGTGGTCTATGTTGTGATCTGGCAGGGGCTGTCCCGCGAAGCGCCGTACGGACTGATCAGCGATCTGTTGGGCAAGTCCAGGAACTGGATTACCGCGCAGCCGTGGAATGTGATCATCCTCGCCAATGGCCTGGTGGGCGCCTCGTTTGGGATGCTGCTGTTCACCTCGGCCATCCGCGCGATCCCTCCAGACCTCTTCTATGCCTCGGCCGTCGACGGCGCGACGACCGGTCAAACCGTGCGCCGCGTCGTGCTGCCCCTGCTGCGCTGGCCCATCCTGTTCGTGACCGCCTATCAAACGCTCTCCCTACTGACCTCATTTGAGTACATCCTGCTCCTGACGAATGGCGGACCGGGATTCTACACGACCACGGTGTGGTCGCTCCACGCTTATCAGCTGGCGCTGTCCAACTACTTCGGCAATGTCCAGTTCGGCCTGGGCGCCGCGATGGCCGCCGTGCTCGTCGTCATCGGCATCGTGGTGACGTTGCTCTACCTGCGCATCTTCAACTTCAGGGCGCTGGTTGGCGAGCCCAAGGTCGAGGTCAACTGATGCCGCTCCTCCCACCCCGCTGGCGGCTCGTCTTGCTTGGGGTGGCCGCGCTCAGCCTGCCGGTAATCGCCGGCATCGTTTGGCTCATCCTGACCGGTTCATTCGGCGAGGTCCGCGGCCTGGTGCCGGCCGGGCCGCTTACGCTCAAGAATTGGCGCTTTCTTTGGGAATCGATCGGCAACCGGCCGCCGGTCTATGTCCCATTGCTCAACTCCATGGCGTTCTCGGTAGTGGTGGCGGCCGTCGTCGTGACGTCTGCCTCCATGGCCGCTTATGCCATCTCACGTCTCTCCTTCCCCGGCCGATCCATGTATCTGGGATTGGTGCTCATGCTCCACGCGTTCCCGGCCATCAGCCTCATCATCGCCATTTTCTACATCCTGAGGCTGCTCGGGCTGTTTGATACCCTGACCGGCGTCATCCTGGTCAAAGCGTCGCTTGACCTGCCCTTAGGCATCTGGTTGATGAAGGGCTTCTTCGATGCCCTCCCCTGGGAGATGGAGATGGCCGCGCTGGTCGACGGGATGTCCCGGTGGACCCTGTTCTGGAGGGTCGCACTGCCGCTCGTGCGCCCGGGGATTCTGGCGCTGGGCACGTTTTCACTGCTCTCGGCGTGGGGAGAGTTCATCCTTCCGTTCACGCTCATCGTCTCGACGCGCAACTGGACGATGGCGCTCTACCTGCAGAGTTTTATCGGCGAAGTTTTCACCGACTATCGGATGGCGGCCGCGGTCGGTCTGTTCTACGCGCTGCCCGTCCTCGCGCTGTTTTTGTTGGGACAGCGGTATCTGCTGAACGTCTATTCCGGGGGCGTCAAGGGATGAGGGGCCAGAATGTCCGCCTGGAGGGACTGATGAAACAGTTCGGCAACGTGGTGGCCCTCCGGACCCTGGATCTTGCCGTCCGCGCCGGCGAGTTGATCGCGTTCCTAGGGCCCTCGGGGTGCGGCAAGACCACGACGCTGCTGATGATCGCCGGCAT
>WNGC01001446.1_pt1 | contig 18447 bp, 14 predicted proteins | sample 5400051 | NCBI WGS metagenome assembly WNGC01 (sample SAMN13153368, study PRJNA577476) | soil metagenome | isolation source: 20 cm soil or saprolite under grassland replicate 2 | place: USA:California | collected 2016-06-15
CTGCACGACAGCATCGTCAACTATCTCGGAAACACGCGGCCGCAGATGCTGCTGTGCCTGCACGAGGAATCGGCCGTGGCGATCGCGCAGGGCTATGCCAAGGCCTCCGACAGGATGATGGGTGCGGTCGTGCACTCGAACGTCGGTCTGATGCACGCGAGCATGGCGATCTTCAACGCCTGGTGCGACCGCATGCCGATGCTCGTTCTCGGCGCGACCGGACCCTGGGACGCCGCCAAACGCCGCCCCTGGATCGACTGGATCCACACCGCTTCGGACCAGGCTGCGCTGGTGCGCGACTACACCAAGTGGGACAACCAGCCGGCCTCGGTGCCGGCGGCATACGAAGCGATCCTGCGCGCCGCGCAAATCGCCAACACCGCGCCCCGCGGTCCGACGTACATCAACCTCGACGCCGGCTTGCAGGAAGCGAAAATCGGCGCCCTTCCGCCGCTTCCCGATGCGAAGCGCTACCGCGCGCCCGACCCGGTGCTGCCGGCCGAGCACCTCGTGGAAGCGGCAGCGAAGCTTCTCTCAGGCGCCAAGCACCCGGTGATCCTCGCCGGACGCGTCTCGAGAAGCGAAGCGAACTGGAAAGAGCGCGTCGCGCTCGCCGAGAAGCTTCACGCACGCGTCTTCACCGACATCAAGGTCGGCGCGGCGTTTCCGACCGATCACCCGCTGCACGCAGCTCCGCCTTCGACCTTCCTTTCGCCCGACGCGGCGAAGCTGCTGCGCGAGGCCGACGTGGTGCTGTCCCTCGATTGGGTCGATCTCGCGGGCGCGCTGAAGGCGGCCTGGGGCGCGGATCCGGTGGGCGCGAAAGTGATCCAGATCTCGCCCGACGCGCACATTCACCGCGGCTGGAGCATGGATCACCAGGGTTTGCCGGCGGTGGACGTCTATATGATGTGCGAGCCCGATGTCGCAGTGCCGCTGCTGCTCGATGCCGTGAAGCCGCGCCCCGGCGCGGTCGCGGTGAAACCCGCGCCTCTGCCGGACGCCGCACCCGACGTGGTTTCGATCCGTACGCTCGCCGACGCACTGAATGTCGCGACAAAGGACGTGGAAGTCTGCATCACGCGGCTGCCCCTGGGCTGGAACGGCGCCTACCGCCATTTCCGCCATCCGCTGGATTACATCGGCTCGGAGGGCGGGGGCGGGGTCGGCGCGGGGCCCGGCATCACCGTGGGCGCAGCGCTCGCGCTGAAGGACAGCGGCCGGCTCCCCGTCGCGATCATGGGCGACGGCGATTTCCTGATGGGCGCGACCGCTCTGTGGACTGCGGCGCACTACGGTATTCCCTGCCTTATCCTCGTCGCGAACAACCGGTCGTTCTTCAACGACGAGCTGCACCAGGAGCGCGTCGCGAAAGAGCGCTCGCGCCCGGTCGAGAACCGCTGGATCGGCCAGCGCATCAGCGGGCCGGACATCGACATCGCGATGATGGCGCGGGCGCAAGGCGCCGAAGGGATCGGTCCGGTCGCGAAAGCCGCGGAGTTGAAGCCTGCGATCGAGAAGGGAATCCAGGCAGCGCGCAGCGGAGCCGTGTGCGTCGTCGACGTGCGCGTCGCCCCTGGATACGACACGAATATGGGTGGCTCGGGCGCGAGCCAGAAACGCTAGCCGCGGTTCGTCTCGAAACCCGGCTCGCTCCCGAGGAGCGCCGCAGGCTTCTTCAAGCTCTCCTGCCAAAGGAGCGATTCCATAAAGATATTGAGCGGCTGGTCTTGTACCGTGAGCTCGTAGACGTGATCGTCGTAGGAAGCGTGGTTGTGCACCGCCCAGCCGGGGGCGGAGAGCATCAGGTCACCCGCGGCCCATTCGTAGCGATTGCCCGCGACCGTCGAATACCCCTTGCCGTGGAAGTAGTAGTTGATCGCGGCGGAAACATGGCGGTGCGGTCGGTCGACGATCTTCGGCGGACGAATCGTCATGGTGGCGAAGAAGTTCGGCGTGATGCCGTTGGTGCGGCCGGTGACAGGGTTGTACATCATGTAGAGCCTGCGCCCGGCGTACTCTTTCCCGAGCGCCTCGAGCTTGTCGAGCTCGCGCTTCACTTCCTTCCAGGGAAAGTGCAGGGGCTTCGACGCCACGGTCTCCGGATTGATAAGAATCTCGTACGGCATCAGCATGCCGCCGTCCGCGCCGATGCGGATCATCCCGTAGGGACTCTTGCGGCGCGGATCTCCCGAGCGCGCCTTGTCCTCCGCGTCCTCCACCGGATGCAGTTCCGCCGCGGGATCGTCTTCGGGGAGGTACACCTGCATATGCTGAAGAAGAGGCACGTTCGAATAGGTGAGGCGCACCTGAAGATCTTTACCGTCGTTGACGTGACGGTAGGCCGCATAGGAGGGGTGATTCCACACGTCGTATTGCGCGAAACCGATGCGCTTTCCCGCGACCAACGTATGGCCGGAACCGCGAATGCAGAAATTGACCTCGGTGGCGTTGTGCCGGAACGCGGCGGTCTTCTCGCCCGGTTTCAGAACCGAGAGCTTGACCTGGATGCCCGGGGCGAAGCCCGGCGCATTGGCCTCGGCGAGCGGATGCACGATCAGCGACTCGCGCCGGCCGTTCGCAGGCGAGGGCAGGCTCGCGAGCCGCTCGGTTTCGGCATCGATCTCGCGCTTGGTGACCACGATCGGCGTCCAATACAGGTTCTCGTCCCGCGCGCGCTGACCGGAGCGGTCGGAGAAACGACCCTGCATGTCTTGAAAATCCTTCTTGAACTCGTTCATAAGACCTCCTCGGCCGAGGAAGAGAATCGTACTCCCTAGACGGGGTTTTTGGCTTTCGCACCCGCCAGCCGCGGCTTTGTCTTCTTCGGCTGGGGGATTGCGCGGCCCGCGCCGCGCTCTCTCGCCCGCTTCAGCAATTCCACCCCGAGTGCGAGATCGGAAATGCCCATCCCCATCGCCTTGAAGAGCGACACGTCGTCCGCGACTGAGCGCCTGCGCCCCGAGGCGATCAGCCCGGAGAGCGGCATCACTTTGTCCCACCCGGAGGAAGCATATCGAGTCATGAACTCGCGCGAGAGCTGCTGCACGCCGGGAAGATTGTCCACGGCCACGATCGTCGCGCGCGCAAAGACATCCTGCGCGAATTCCTCCCGGTCCGGTGCGATCGCGCCCACGGCGTTCAGGTGCGCGCCTTTCTCAAGCATGGCTGCGGTGAGAAAAGGCTGCGCCGCTCGTGTCACCAGCGTCACGATCTGCGCTCCTTTGCATGCCTCGCGCGCCGAAGCGGAGACTTCGGTTTCGATGCCGAACTCCTCGCGCGCTTTTGCGGCGAACGCCAGTCGCGAGTCTTCGCGTGGGCTGTAGATCCGCAACCGTTCGATCGCCCGCACCGCCAGCATCGTGCCGACCTGCGCGAGCGCCTGTTTGCCCGTTCCGACGATCGCCATCACCCTGGCGTCCTTTCCCGCCATCCACTCGGCCGCCACGCCAGAGATTCCGCCGGTGCGCAGATTGCCGAGGGCGAAAGCCTCGATCGCCGCGACGAGAGAGCCGTCCTCGGCGCTCCACAAGAGCAGCAGCGGGCAGGTGCCGCCCTGCGTGTGAGTCCATGTTTTGGTGCCCACCAGATTTCCGAGCTTTCCCCCGATCGCGTGCAGGTTGTTCTTTCCGTATTGCAGCAAGGTCTTCGTCATGTTCTGCGCTTCGCCGCGCGCTTCCTCGCGCAGCGCGGCCTCGAGAGCGACGATCGCCTCCTTCAAGTCCATCAGCTCGACGACTTCGGCCTCGGTGATCCAAATCGCGTCGGCACCCATTTTCAGACCTTGAACGAGGCCAACACCTGCTTGGGAAACAACTCCTCGAGCTCGAGGCGCCGATGGCAGACACCCTGCTCGAATGCGAAATCGACGAAGGCCTGAAGCGTGCTGCGGTTCTTCTCCAGCCCGTAGGGCCAGATGTCTTCCCCGAACAGGGCCCTCATGCGCTCCGCGTAGGGCGCGAGCCAGGCGAGCGGCGCGTGCGAAGCCGTGATGTCGGAAAGCCGCTCGACCGAGCGGCGCTTCGCTTCCTCGAAGGCCTTGTAGAGATTCATCGCGAGCCAGGGGTGGCGCTCCAGCACCTCGGTCTTGATCACGATCACGTGCATGATGGGAAAGATCCCGGTCTCCCTGAAATAGTCCGCTTCGATCGCTTCGTAGTCCGGAAACAGCCGCCGGATCCCGCTGCCGAAGCCGCGCGGGGGCCGTGCGGAAAGCACGGCGTCGAGATCCCCTGCGAGCAGCATGTCGTTCAGAGAGTGTTGGGGCTCCGGGCGGAGCCGCACCCCTTCGGGCAGCTTCGGCTTCTCCACGCGCCCTGCCTGGTTCACTCCGGCCTGGACCCATTCGACCGAGGCGAGCGGCACCTTGGCCTGGTGGGTGAGGTAACCGCGCGAATAGATCACCGCCGTTTGCGCCCACTCCGGAATCCCGATGCGCTTGCCCTTTAGCTGCTCCGGGCGCTCGATCTTGCCGCCTTCGCGCACATAGATCATCGATTGCCGGAACACCCGCGACGGAAATATGGGGATCGCGGCGATGCTCTCGTCCTCCTGCGAGCGCAGGGACACATACTTGCCCATCGACATTTCCGACACTTCCCATTCACGGAAGAAGGTGAAGCGAAAAAACGCTTCCTCCGGCGACAGGTTGAGCACGTTTAGGCTCACGCCCTGCACAGGCACCTCCCCCGTTGCGAGGTCGCGCGTGTGCTCGTAATCGCCGATAGCAAGCGTGAGAGACAAGCTTTCCACGGCCTTGCTATTCCTTGAGCAGCACCACGCCGTTTTCGATTTTCACGGCGTAGGTGCGAATGTCCTCGGTGCAGGGAGGGCCGACCGCCTTGCCGGTCGCGATATGAAACTTCCCCTGGTGCAGCGGGCATTCGATCTCCTCGCCGTCGATGAATCCGTCGGCGAGACTCGCTTGCCCGTGAGTGCAGGTGTCGTGCGTGGCGAAAATCCTTCCGCCGAAGTTGTACAAGCACACCGGCTCGGCGCCGAGATTGACGAGCAGCGTTCCGTCTTCGGGAACATCGGAGGCATCGGCGACCTTGATCCAGTTCTCGCTCATGTCAAAGGGGATAGATCAGGCTGTTCGGGACGAGGAGACTGTCGAAAATGCAGAGCTTTTCCTTGAATTTTAACCTGCCCTCCTCGACGACGAGCTTGTCGCGGTATTGACCGGTGTTGAAAACTCGCGTGAGCTCGTCTTGCAGCGTCTCGAGCGCGACATAGTTCGCGCGCACCTCGAGCATTCCTTCCTTCCAGCCGAGGACGCGAATGCCGCTCACCATGCGGCGCACGTAACGCGGCGCGTACACGGCGGTCTTGCGGATCGCGGTGACCCGGTCTGCGAGATAGCCCCTGCTCTCGCAAAGCCAGGTCGCGAGCGGCAGCCCGCGCTCGAAGTTTTCGCGAGGAACGATCTTGTAGACACAGTGCTCGACGAAAAACCCCGGCCATTCCTCGAAACGCTCCTCGTCGAGGCAGGCGGTGTACGCGGCATAAAGCTCTTCTAGCTCCAGGCGCAGGTCCCGGGAGTTCAGGGCGATATAGCGTTCTGTCGCGCTCATGAAGAAAAGAACGAACGTTCGATTTCAAGAGTTTTTTTGATGATTAACAGCCTGTTAAATTTCCATGACCTGGCGGTAATAGGCGTAGAACGCGCGGATCACGGATTCCGTGACCATATGCTGCTCGTCCTTCCAGTCGCGTCCACCCATCTCCATAACGCCGGCCCCTTCAGGATACGGACCGACGCCGGCCTGGGAGAATTTCATCACCTCGCTGTCGTCGATCGAGACGAACCCCGCCGGCCCCATCAGGTTAGCCTGGCGCAACCTGCGCCGGGTCATGTCCTCGTCGTCGTCGGCGTAGCCGAAATAGGTCCAGGCGAGCTCGAACGCCGCCGGGCCGCGCGTGATCAGCTGACGCATCGCCAGGGTGTTCGACTGCTGCTGGATGATGAGGTTGGGCCACAGGGTCGTCATCACCACGGTGTACTCGGGAAATTCGCGCAGCGGTTCGAGGAGCGTGGAGTCCTGCAGCTTGAAGTTGTCGATCAGGGACTTCATGTCGGCGTTGTCCTCGGTCTTTTTCTGATCTCCTCGCCAGGAAATCAGCGCGCCGTGACGCCCGGTTGCATCCATCTGCACTTTCGAGGGCTGATCGGCGCGAAACAGCCCGAAGCTCACCAGGAACACGTGCAGCAGGCTCGCGTGATAGGGGTCCTTGATGTTCTCGAACATCAGCTTCCAGTTGGCCGGTGTCAGCTGGCGAGAGTAGCCGAGCACGCGGAGCTCCCGACCGTCGAACACGCGGTCGAACAGCGCCAGCATCGAAGGGCCGAGATATTTTTCCAGCGGCTCCAGATCCGACGCAAAGGAGGCGAAGATCACGCCGTTGCGGCGCGCGACCTTGAGCTTGCGCAGCCCGTGATTCTTCGGATCGAAATCCGCGGGCATGCCGCCCTGCTTCTTCACACCGCGCCGGAACGGCACGCCGATCAGATCGCCCTTAAGGTCGTAGGTCCACTGGTGGTAGGGACACATGAACTCGGTGGCGCTGCCGAGATGCCTCTGGCAGAACTGCACGCCCCGGTGAGCGCAGCGGTTCTCGACCACGTTGATCGAGCCTTCCTGGTCGCGCACCACCACCACCGGCTTCTCGCCGATGAAAGTGCGCTTGAAATCGCCGCGGCGCGGCAGCTCCGCCTCGAGCGCAACGTAGCTCCAGCTCGAGCCGCAGAAGATGCGCTCCTGCTCCCGCCCATAGATTTCCGGGTCGGAGTAGATCCAGTAAGGGATGCGGGAAACGCCTTCTTGGGGCCATACATGGCGCGCGCCCATGGATTCCTCTCTTTCCAGTGTGCTGGCGAACTCGCTAGGAAACAGACCGCTTGCGGCGGAATTTGGACAGGAGGTCGTCCAGGTGATCGTGACTCGAGTAGCGGATGATCAGTTTCCCGGTGCCTTTTTTACCCGGCTTGATCTCGATTTGGGTTCCAATCTCTTCGGACAATTCTTCCTCGAGGCGCGCGATGTCGCGGTCGGACCCGTGCCTGCGCCTCGCCTTGGCCGCGGGATGAAGGATGGCGTTGACCAGGCGCTCGGTCTCGCGCACGGAGAGCGCCTGGTCGGCGACCCGCTTCGCGGCGCTCTCCTGCTGGCGGCCGTCGAGGGCGAGAAGCGCGCGTGCGTGTCCCATCTCGAGCTTCCCGTCGAAAACCAGCGCTTGAACCGCCTTTTGCAAATTCAACAACCTAAGCAGATTGCTGGTGGCGGTGCGCGAGCGGCCGATGGCCTCCGCCGCCTCCTGGTGGGTGAGTTTGAACTCAGCGATCAGCCGCTGCACGCCGCCCGCTTCCTCGAGCGGATTGAGGTTCTCCCTTTGGATATTCTCGACCAGCGCCATGGCGAGCGCCGAGGAATCCGGAACCTCGCGAACCAGCGCCGGGACTTCCTCGAGACCGGCGATTTTCGCCGCGCGCCAGCGGCGTTCGCCTGCGATGATCTCGTAACGGTTGCCCCCGACCGGTCGCACGAGAATAGGCTGCATCAGCCCCTGCGCCCTAATCGAAGCCGCGAGCTCCTGGAGCGAGCTGTCGTCCATCTTGGTGCGCGGCTGGTAGCGGCCGCGCTGCAGCTGATCGATGCGCAGCGTGGCCTGCCGCTCGGAGACCGCCCCCCCTTCCCCGTCCTTGTCTAGGAGGGCATCCAGGCCCCTGCCCAGTCCCTTGAGTTTCACCGGCATTTCCCGCTCATACTGCCGCCGCGATGCCGTTCCGGGAGAGGATCTCGTCCGCCAGCGCGACATACGCTTGCGAGCCTTTGCATTCGCGATCGAGCTTGACAGCGGGCGCGCCAAAGCTCGGCGCTTCCGCGAGCCGGACGTTGCGCGGAATTACGGTCTCGTACACCTTCTTGCCGAAGTGCTCCTTCAACTGCGCCGACACCTGCTGCGCGAGCGCATTGCGCGGGTCGTACATGGTTCGAAGCAGGCCTTCGATATCGAGCTTCGGATTCAGGTGCTGGCGGATCTTCTTGATCGTGTTGACGAGATCCGAGAGCCCCTCGAGCGCGTAGTACTCGCATTGCATCGGGATCATCACCGCATTGGCTGCTACCAATCCGTTCAAGGTGAGTATGTTCAACGCAGGAGGGCAGTCGAGCAGGATGAATTCGTACTGCTCGGCGATCGATTCGAGCGCAGCCTTCAGGCGGGATTCGCGGTGCTCGAGGTTGACCAGTTCGATTTCCGCGCCGGCGAGGTCGCGGTTGGCGGGAATCAGATCGTACCCGCCTGATTCCGACTTCTGCCGCGCCGCATCGGCGGTAGCCAGTCCCAGCAGAACCTGGTAGATCGAGGTCTGGAGCGTACGCTTGTCGATGCCGCTACCCATGGTGGCGTTGCCCTGTGGGTCGAGATCCACCAGCAGCACCCGCATCCCGGACTGCGCGAGGCCCGCCGCGAGATTGACGCTGGTCGTGGTCTTTCCGACCCCGCCCTTCTGGTTGGTGACCGCGAAGATGCGGGTCATGCGCGCTCGATCAAGACAAGGTGCCGCTCGGCTTCGAGCCCTGGGACGGCGAAGGCGTGCACCTGCCGCACGCGGAAGTCGGGCGGCAAGCGCTCGATTTCCTCGAAGGGATGGACGCCCTTCATCGCCGCGAAGATGCCGCCTGGCGCGAGCAAATGTTTTGTCAGCGCGGTGAACTCGGCGATTTCAGCAAACGCGCGGGAAATGATGCAATCGAATTTTTCACCGGCGTGCCATGCCTCGACCCGCTCGCATACCACAGTCGCGTTCTTCAGGCGAAGATCCGCTACCGCCTGCCGGAGGAAAGCCGCTTTTTTGTGACTGCTGTCGAGCAGTGCGATCTGGAGGTCAGGCCTCGCCACCGCAAAAGGAATCCCAGGAAATCCCGCGCCGCTACCGACGTCCAGCACCCGAGGTCCAGTCAGGTATGGGATCACGGCGAGGCAGTCAAGCAAGTGACCGCTGACCATTTTCCCTCTGTCTCGTATGGCGGTGAGGTTATATACCTGGTTCCATTTCTCCAGGAGCGCGAGATACTGAAGGAGCTTGCCCCTGTCATCGCGACCCAATGAAAGACCCAGTTCCTCCGCTCCTTTTTCGAGGCGCCGGCTCAACTCGGCTTGCGCTGGCCCCGCCGCCAGCGTCGTCATACGGCCGATCTTTCCGGCGCGCCCATTCCGCGCTTCAGGTGGACGAGCAGCAGCGAGATCGCTGCGGGAGTGATGCCTGAGATGCGCGAGGCTTGTCCGATCGTCTCCGGTCTGTGTTGGTGCAGTTTCTGCTGCACTTCGATCGACAGGCCGCGCACGCGTCGGTAATCGAGATCGCGCGGCAGCGCCATCGTCTCGTAGCGTTCCTGGCGCGCGATTTCTTCATGCTGACGCTCGACATATCCCTGGTATTTGGCTTGAATCTCCACCTGTGAGGCGACTGCCTCATCGCCGACGAGTGCACCTCGTTCAGAAAGCTCAGCCAGCGAGGCGTAACCCACCCCCGGACGCTTCAGCAGATCCAAGAGAGAGTATTCGCGTTCGATCGGCTTACCGAGCACACGCACAGCAAGCTCGGCAGGCAGGGACTTGGGATTGACCCAAGTGGACTTGAGGCGCTCCTGCTCGCGGCCGATCGCGTCACGCTTGCGGTTGAACGCGTCCCAGCGGACGTCGTCCACGATGCCGAGCCTGCGACCGGTCTCGGTGAGGCGCAGGTCCGCATTGTCCTCGCGCAGCATGAGCCGATATTCCGCGCGGCTGGTGAACATGCGGTACGGCTCAGAAACACCGCGGGTGATCAGGTCGTCGACCAGCACACCGATATAGCCCTCGTCGCGCCGCGGGCACCAGGCATGCTCGTCCCGGACGAAGAGCGCCGCATTGATGCCGGCGAGGATTCCCTGCGCTGCCGCTTCCTCGTAACCGGTAGTGCCGTTGATTTGTCCCGCGAAGAACAGGCCCGAGATCGACTTCGTTTCGAGCGACGATCGTAAGTTGCGAGGGTCGTAATAGTCGTACTCGATGGCGTAACCCGGCCGCAGGATATGGGCCTGCTCCAGCCCCTGGATGCTGCGCACGAGCTCGATCTGCACATCGAAGGGCAGACTCGTCGAGATTCCGTTCGGATAGAACTCGTTGGTGGTGAGCCCCTCGGGCTCGAGAAAAATCTGGTGACTCTGTTTGGCGGCATAGCGATGGATCTTGTCCTCGATCGAAGGGCAATAGCGGGGGCCGATCCCTTCGATCACCCCGGTGTACATCGGCGAGCGATCCAAGCCCCCGCGGATGATTTCGTGCGTGCGCGGATTGGTGTGGGTAATCCAGCATGGCAGCTGGCGAGGATGCATCCCCGGCATTCCGACAAACGAAAAGACGGGCACCGGCTCGTCGCCCGGCTGCGGCTTCAGGACAGAAAAATCGACGGTGCGGCCGTCGAGCCGGGGTGGCGTCCCGGTCTTGAGGCGACCCACCGGAAGCTTGAGCTCGCGCAGCCGCGCAGCGAGGCTGACTGAAGGCGGATCCCCGGCCCGACCGGCCCGATAGTTCGACAGTCCGATATGGATGAGTCCAGAAAGAAAAGTCCCGGTGGTCAGCACTACCACGCGGCTGGAAAAGCGAACGCCGAGCTCAGTCACCACCCCGGCAATACGGTTACCCTCCAACAGGAGGTCGTCCACCGCCTGCTGGAACAAAGTCAGGTTCGGCTGGTTCTCCAGCCGCGATCGAATCGCGCGCTTGTACAGGAGACGATCGGCTTGCGCGCGCGTCGCACGGACTGCGGGACCCTTGGAGGAATTCAGGATGCGAAACTGGATCCCCGCCTCGTCCGTGGCGATTGCCATGGCTCCGCCTAAGGCGTCCACTTCCTTGACGAGATGCCCCTTCCCAATGCCCCCGACGGAAGGGTTGCAGGACATCTGTCCCAGGGTTTCAATGTTGTGGGTGAGCAGAAGAGTCCGACAGCCCGCCCGCGCGGCCGCAAGCGCGGCCTCGGTCCCGGCATGGCCGCCGCCGACCACGATCACATCGAACTCGGGAAATTGCATCGCTTTGGGCACGAAAATAGACCGAAACCAATCGAATTTTAAAGCTATTCCACGATGAGAGACAGTGTTTCACGTGGAACCTCAAACGCCAGAGAGGACTCGGTCAATCGCGGGACAAGGGAGCTGCGCTCATCAGCGGGCGAACGTTTCACGTGAAACGTCCGGCTTCTGCACAGGCTTTCCACCGGAATCGCACAGCTTGTTAGCCTGCGGAGATACAGCTTGCTAACAGCTTCTACAATCCGATACTCACAACCACAACGCCCGCAGCTCAGCCTATAATATAAATATAAACAACAACTTATTAATGCAATCTTGCGACGAACCGCGCTGGGATACTCGGACCTTCAGAATCTCAGCCCAGGGAACGTCCGAGTGTCTCGCGTCGTGCAGCGAGCTCGCGCGGCAAGCGGCTCCCCAGCAGTCGCAGCAACTCATCTTGCAGTTTCAGTTCCCGCTTCCACTCTCCGCCGTCGACCGAGCTCAGGCGCTTGAACTTCTCGCTGCCGAAGCTTTCCAGGCCCTTCCAATCCAAATCCTGGAAATCGGGAACCTTGCCGATGGGTGTTTCGACCGCATTGCCTCGCCCCTGACAGCGTTCCACAATCCATTTGAGCACCCGCATGTTTTCGCCGTATCCCGGCCAGATGAATTTTCCATTTGCGTCGGTACGAAACCAATTGATGCAGAAGATGCGCGGGCGCTGAGGCACCGAGCGCCCCAGCTTGAGCCAATGGTCGAAGTAGTCGCCCATGTTGTAACCGACAAACGGGATCATTGCCATGGGATCTCGCCTCACCACCCCGACCTTTCCGGTCGCCGCAGCCGTGGTCTCCGAACCCATTGTGGCGGCCATATACACGCCTGAGTCCCAGTCGAGCGCTTCGGCGACGAGGGGAACGGTGTCGGAGCGCCGCCCTCCGAACACGAAGGCCGATATCGGAACACCCTGCGGATTTTCCCACTCGGAATCGATCGAAGGACACTGCGACGCAGGAACCGTGAATCGCGCGTTGGGATGCGCCGCCTTCCTGCCGCAACCGGGCGTCCACTCCCTCCCCTGCCAGTCGGTGAGCGCGGCGGGGGGCGTATCGGTCATCCCTTCCCACCACACGTCTCCATCCGCGGTCATGGCCACGTTCGTGAAAATCGTGTTGCTCTTGATCATCACCATGCAGTTGGGATTGGTCTTCTCCGACGTCCCAGGCGCTACACCGAAAAAGCCCGATTCAGGATTGATCGCGTAGAAACGACCGTCCTTGCCCGGCTTGATCCACGCAATGTCTTCCCCGACGGTCGAGACTTTCCAACCCTTGAATGCCGGCGGCGGAATCAACATGGCGAAGTTCGTCTTGCCGCACGCTGAAGGAAACGCCGCGCTCACGTAGAGTTTCTCACCCGAAGGCGGCGTCACACCGAGGATCAGCATGTGCTCGGCGAGCCATCCCTGCTCGCGCCCCATGATGGAGGCGATGCGAAGCGAAAAACACTTTTTCCCGAGCAGTGCGTTGCCACCATAACCCGACCCGAAGGACCATATTTCCTTGGTTTCCGGGTAATGGACGATATATTTGTGTTCCTTGCTGCACGGCCAGCGCACATCCTTCTGACCGAGAGCAAGCGGCGCGCCGACTGAATGGAGGCAGGGTACGAAATGCCCGCTTTTACCCAGAATTTCCCACACCTTTTTCGACATGCGCGTCATGATGTGCATGCTGACCACCACGTAGGGCGAATCGGTCAGCTCGATGCCGATATGCGCGATGTGCGACCCGATCGGCCCCATTGAGAACGGAACCACATACAGCGTCCGGCCGCGCATGCAGCCGTCGAAGAGCTTGCTCAAGGTCGCGCGCATCTCCCCGGGATCGACCCAGTTGTTGGTCGGGCCCGCGTCTTCCTTTTTCTGAGAGCAGATGAAGGTCCGGTCTTCGGTGCGCGCCACATCGTTGGGATCAGAGAGCGCGAGGAAGGAATTCGGACGAAGTTCGGGGCTGAGCCGCTTCAGCATTCCCGACTTCACCATTTCGTCGCAAAGCCGGTCGTATTCTTCCCGCGAGCCGTCGCACCATCGAACCCGGTCCGGTTTTGTCAGCGCGGCAAAGCGCGCAACCCATTCCTTGACGCCGTGGTGTTGAACGTAAGCCGGAGCGCCGATATCAATGGCGGCAGCGTAGGGTTGATTCATCCTTGGGGCCTCGCGATAACGACTTGGCAGCATGTGAGCCGAGGCTGCTGGTCGTGAAGAAACGTTAGGCTGCGAACTCTATCACGATCCGCGTTGCGCCAAAAATGCCGCGATAGAACTGGCACTTACGAGATAATCCGCTCGTTTAGATCCGCCAGCTGCGACGCAGATGTTTCGCAAGCCGGAACATGGGCGCGGTCGTGGTCACGAGAATAACCACCCGCGCGACGTGGGCCGCCGTGACCAGCGGCACCCCGAGTTGGAGCACCTTGGCAGTGACACACATTTCCGCCATGCCTCCCGGCGCCGTGGCGAGCACCATCGTCGAGATTGGGACCGCGCCGAGGACGGCGAGACCCCAAGCACACAGCGCTGAACCCAGCATCGCGAGCGCGACCGAGAGACAAACCATCCCGATAAAGCGGGACGAGGTTCGCAAAGACTCGCGCTCGAATCCCGCAGCGAGCGAGCACCCGATCAGGAGTTGCGCAGCGTTGGACAGCCAGATCGGAATCGCGGAGAGCCTCACCTCGCCCAAGGTGAGGGCGACGGTCACGCCGAGCGGCCCGAGCATCCAGGCGTTCGGCATGCCGACCTTGGCGAGGGCGCCGCCGACCAGCGCGGCCGCGCCGAGCAACGCGATCAGGCCGAGGGCGTCGACGGCAAACTGCGCGGGCCGATAGGCATCGGTACCGTGCAAGCCGAATCCGGTGAAAGCAAACGGCACGATGAGCACGACGATGAACACGCGCAAGGCCTGCGCGAGGACCACGCGGTCGGAACGCGCGCCATGGCGCTCACCCAGGATCGTCATTTCCGCTGCGCCGCCGGGAACGCTGGCGAAAAGCGCAGTGGTCGCATCGAGTCCGGCGCTGCGCATGAGAAACCAGCCACTCCCATAGGCGAGCAAGATCGCGAGCACGGCCGCCGCGACCAACAGATACCAGTGCGCCGCGACTTCGCCAGCGACTGCCGGAGTGAAGTACAAGCCGAGCGCGCAGGCGATCACCAGCTGCCCCGCCGACCTACCTCCTCTCGGCGCGGCAACCTCGGCGCTCAGGAATTTCCCCAGCGCCATCGCGAGCAGCGGCCCAATCATCCACGGCAGCGGCGCGCGCAGTGCGCTGAACAAGGCGCCGCTCGCCGCGCAAATGACGAGCGCTTTCAGGACCGGATAAGGCTTCATGCGGAACGGATCGGTTTCATTTTCCGACGCAGAAGCGCGCGAAGATTTGACCCAGCAGGTCATCCGCCGAAAACTCCCCGGTAATCGAGCCGAGCTCGCGCTGTGCTAGACGAAGTTCTTCCGCGAACAGTTCGCTCTGTAGCATCGTCTGTCCGGCTCGCTCGAGAGCCTGTGCTACGCGCTCGAGGGAGACCAAGTGCCGCTCGCGCGCCATGAATACATCTTCTCCTCCCGATTGCCAGCCGGCGAGCTTGAGCAGGGCCTGGCGCAGCGCGCCCAGGCCCTCACCGGTCCTGGCCGAAACATGAACGTGCCAACCTTTCGTGCTCTCCTCCGCCCGCGGCGAATCACCGGAAAGATCGATCTTGTTGAACACCGTAACCGGCCTCAGTTTCCCCGGCAGCCGGTCGACGATGAACCGGTCGGCTGCAGTAACACCGGTACCGGCGTCGACGACGAGAAGTAGCACATCGGCGTGTCCGATCGCCTCCCAGGTGCGCGCGATTCCGATCGCTTCGACCTCGTCTGCCGTGTCACGCAGACCGGCGGTATCGATGATATTCATGGGCACGCCGTCGATCTGAATGGTCTGACGCACCGCGTCGCGTGTGGTGCCAGGAATCTCAGTGACGATAGCGAGGTCTTCTCCGGCAAGCCGGTTGAGGAGCGACGATTTTCCTACGTTCGGCCGGCCGGCCAGTACGACCTGAAGTCCGCTGCGAAGAACGCTGCCCTGACGGCCGCCAGCAAGCGAACGGGTCACCTCCTCCTGCAGGAGCCTCAGGCGCCGGCGGGCCTCCTCCCGGTCCAGCTGATCGATTTCCTCCTCGGGGAAGTCCAAGGTTGCTTCCACCAGCATGCGCAGCTCGACGAGTTGCTTTTCAAGGTTCCCGATCACCTCCGAGAATTCGCCGCGCAGCGATCGTAGCGCGCAACGCGCCGCTGCCTCGGTAGCCGCGTCGATAAGGTCGGCTACGGCTTCGGCCTGCGCGAGATCGAGCTTGTCATTCAGGAAAGCGCGACGCGTAAATTCCCCGGGCTCGGCGAGCCGTGCGCCAAGCTCAAGGCATCGCCTCAGGATCATGCCCAGCACCACAGGTCCCCCGTGACCCTGGAGCTCAAGCACATCTTCGCCGGTATAGGACGCCGGTGCCGGAAAGAAAAGCGCGATGCCGTCGTCGATCGGATCGCCGGCAGCGCCGCGGAAAATCGCGCGCACGGCCAGTCGCGGCGCCGGTACGCCACCGAGCAATCGTAATGCGAGCTTCTCTAGCTTCTTCCCGGAGACGCGCACAACACCGATGCCGGCCCTTCCCGGCGCGGTCCCGACAGCCGCGATCACATCGGTATCGGACGGTCCTGCCATGCTTGCTTCCGGGGTTTATCGTCCTGCCCGCTATGCGGGCGGCACCTCTCAGCGTTTGCCGCTGGCGGCGGTCTTTTCTCCCTCGATCATGCGCGTAATTTGCCACTGCTGCAGGATCGACAGGATATTGTTGACGAACCAGTAGAGAACCAGGCCCGACGCAAAAAAGTAGAACATCACCCCGAATGCGAACGGCATGATCATCATGACCTTGGCTTGAACCGGATCGGGCGGCGTGGGATTCATTTTGGTCTGAACGATCATGGACGCCATCATCAGCGTCGGAAGCACGTACCAAGGATCGGGCGCAGAAAGATCCTTGATCCAGAGATAAAACGGCGCGTGCCGCAGTTCAACGCTTTCGAAGAGCACCCAGTAGAGCGCGATGAAGACCGGAATCTGCACGAGGATCGGCAGGCAACCGCCGAGCGGGTTGATTTTCTCCGTCTTGTAAAGGTCCATCATCGCCTGGTTCAGCTTCGCCTTGTCGCCCGCATATTGCTCGCGGAGCTTCATCAGCCGCGGTGTTACCAGCTTCATCTTCGCCATCGAGCGGTAGCTCGCGGCCGACAGCGGAAAAAAGATCAGCTTGATGACTACGGTCAGCAGCATGATGGCAAGACCCCAGTTCCCCGTCCAGCCATGGAAAAGTTTGAGAACCCAGAAGAGCGGCGCTGCGATCACCGTGAGCCATCCGTAGTCGACGACGAGTTCCAGGCCCGGCGCAACGGAATGCAAGTGGTCCTGATCCTGAGGTCCCGCATACAACGGCACCACGACGCGGGCGTCGGCGCCCTGCGCAACCGGTCCAATGGGCACAATCACGCCGACCGAATAAAGATCTTCGGCGAGCTTTCGCGCGTAGAACTCGCGCGGCGACTTGTCTGGAGGAAGGAGCGCTGCCACGAAATAGTGCTGAATGATTGCGATCCAGCCGTTATCGGAGCTCTTCGGATAAGGAGCTTTGCCTTTGGCAATGTCTTCAAAAGTGAGCTTGTGAAACTTGTCTCGTTCGGTGTAGAACGCGGCGCCCGTGTAGGTCTGCGCCATGTAGGGATCGCCCGGGGGGGACTTGCCGTCGCGGGTGACCTGGAAATAGGCGTGGGTTGCGAACGGCGTGACTGTGCCGTTCGCGATTTCCTCGGCGATATCGATACGATAACTCCCGGGATAGAACGTCAAAATCTTGCTTACCCTAATACCTTCCGGGGTGCTCGCCTCGAGCCGCACGTCTAGTCTGTCCCTACCCTCTTCCAGAGTGAATTCCCTGGCGGACGCGCGGAACAGCGTCCGGTGGTTCGGGAGCCCCTCGCCGATCAAGCCGCTTTCCGCGGCGTAATGATGCTCGGGTCCAAAGAGGACGAAATTCTTCGTCTCGTGGAGTGTGCCTTTATGTTTGAGCAATTCCAGATAGACGATGTCTCCGCCTTGTGTATCGATTTCCGCAAGCATGGTATCCGTGTGAACCCGCAGGCGCTCCCTGGGTTTGGCCGCCGGTGCCGATGTCGCGGGCAGCGCATCCACGTTCCTCCCCGTGGCTGTCCCCGCCGGCGTGCTCGGCATCGGCACCGACCCCTGCGCTGACGGGCCGCTAAGCGCGGGAGGCCGAAGCTCCTTCTGCCACGCTTCCCAAAGGAGCAGCAGCGAGAAAGAGAACACGAAGAAGAGGATCAGGCGCTGAGTGTCCATGAGGGGAGCGGACGATTACGGGACCGGGTCATGGCCGCCTGGGTTCCAAGGATGACACCGCGCAAGGCGCGCGAGAGCAAGCCACGTGCCGCGCGCCGCGCCGTGGCGCTCGAGAGCCTCCAGGGCGTATGCGGAGCAGGAGGGATGGAAACGGCAGTGCATGCCCAGCAGCGGGCTCAGACCGTAGCGATAACTCCGAATCAAGAGCGCCAATAGTCTATTCACGACGATCCTACTAGGCATCGCTCGACTTCCGCCAATGCAACTGTATATGCGGTCAACCGAATCAGAATATCGCGGCTTCCGAGTCGCGCTTGTTGAGCTCGAAACAACTCCCGCAACAAACGCTTCATCCGGTTGCGGTCGACTGCGCGCGGAAAGACGCGCTTGGGAACGATGAGACCTAGTCTGGGAACACCGAGCAGGTTTGCTCTGAATAGCACGCTGAACCCGGGACGCTTGAGTGCTCGTCCGCCGGAAAGCAGCGATGCAATATCGGCCGTTCCGAGCCGCTGCCTTCGACTGTAGCGCCTATGCGCGCTCAAACGCTCAAACGGGCACGCCCCTTAGCGCGGCGTGCCCGAAGCACGGCCCGGCCCCCGCGCGTGCGCATGCGAACAAGAAACCCGTGCGTACGCTTCCGGCGAACGACCGAAGGGTGAAAAGTACGTTTCATTAGGGGGATTCCCTGAGGCGGACAATAACCTTTAATTAGACGATACTTTAGCGAGAACTGTCAAAGAATTGAGCTCTCTCCGGCTGTGGATAACTCTCTTGGAAACAGGTAAAATCACTGCGCTCTTTTCCTCGAACCGAACCAGATAAGTCTCCATGCAGGGTTTCTGGGCCTCGTGCCTGACTCGCCTCGAAAAAGAGCTTCCCGCTCAGCAGTTTAATACCTGGATCCGGCCGCTCAAACTGGACGCCTCGGCGGCGCCGT